>Ga0207701_10000318_pt1 | contig 49317 bp, 57 predicted proteins | sample KBSSwiSSwithPhiX_FD_184294 | JGI IMG/M metagenome (GOLD analysis project Ga0207701, IMG submission 184294) | Switchgrass rhizosphere bulk soil microbial communities from Kellogg Biological Station, Michigan, USA, with PhiX - S5 (SPAdes) (version 2) | ecosystem: Environmental > Terrestrial >... | reverse complement strand
TGTCCAGCATTCGGAATCCGATCACATGCCCGCGCGGTTCGAATGAACTAGCATTGGGCCTTGAATGCACGCCGATGAGCCGAGGCTCGGACCGGACGACGAATCGAGACGACTGGCGTCCGTGACCGCGCTCGTCAACGGAGTCGTCTTTGCGCTCATGCCTCTCATCGCCATGCTTGTGGCCGGCGAGTTGGCACCGTCAAACATCGTTCGCCCGCAGGACGCAGCGCCGGTGTGGCTCGTGACGGTGTGGACCTGGCTTCAGATGTGGACTGCGATACTGCCGCTGTCGCTCATCGCCGGGTGGCGCACGTTCGTGCATGCGAGGCGGTGGTTACTCGCGCGTCAGCACACGTGGCGTGGCGTCTTGGAGGCTGTTATCTGTGGATTCCTCTGTGCGATGCCCATCCTGGCTCCAGGGATCGTGACCCAGCCAACGAAGGCGCCGCCGTACATCCTCGTCTATGGCGGGCTGGGCGCCATCATCGGATTGATCGTTGGTCTGGTTCTGCGAACGGCGGCCTTGTCGACGCTCAGCCTGTCGGGACGTCTGGCTTGAGTCAGCCGAGTGCGTGCGGTCATGAGCGACCAGGTGAAGGCATCAGAGCTTGACTGGCTCCTTGACTCGGATCCTGCCATCCGTTGGCAGATCTTCCGCGATCTTGCAGATGCGCCGCCAGAAGTTGTCGCGGCCGAACGCGCCCGCGTCGTCACGGAAGGCTGGGGCGCCCGCGTGCTGGCCTTGCAAGGAGCCGATGGCCAGTGGGAAGGCGGCGCGCTATTCCCAGCGCAGAGACCGCCACGCGAGGAAGGCCAGCCTTGGACGGCGACGGCGTTCAGCCTCGTGCTTCTGCATGACTTCGGTGTCGACCCGCGCAGCGACGTGGTGCGTCGGGCGGTGGCGCAGGTCCGGGAGCACTGCCGCTGGGAACACGCCGGGCAGCCGTTCTTCAGCGGCGAGGTCGAGCCGTGCATCAATGGCATGGCCATCGCGCTGGGTGCCTACTTTGGCGAGGATGTCGATGACGTAGTCGCCCGGTTGGTGGTTGAGCGGCTCGAGGACGGCGGGTGGAACTGCGAGGCGAAAAACGGTTCGGTTCGGTCTTCGTTCCATACCACGATCAGAGTGCTGGAAGGTTTGCTTGCGCACGAACGCGCCACCGGTGGTTCGGCCGAGTCCATCGCGGCTCGTAAACGGGGGGAGGAATACCTGCTCGAACGGAAATTGTTCCGGCGCAAGACCACTGGCGAAGTCATCGATCCAGCCTTTCTGCAGTTCTCGTTTCCGACACGATGGCATTACGATGTGCTCCGCGCGTTGGAGTACTTCAGGGCCGTCGGGAATCCGCCGGACCCCCGAGTGGAGGAAGCGATCGATTTGCTGCGATCCAAACGGCAGCCCGATGGCACGTGGTTTCTGGAGAACACACATCCCGGCGCGGTCCACTTCACGCTCGAGGCCGGCGATCGACTGCCCAGCCGGTGGAACACGCTGCGCGCGCTCCGGGTGCTTCGGTGGTACGAGCGATGATGCCAGCACTACGCCGCCGATCGTTCTCATGACGCACGATCCGACCGAAACGAGCGTTGATGGATCCTTTTCCGAAGGCCTATGAACTGATCTCATTCTTCGAGGGTGAGCCGTCGGTTCTCGACCCCGGGATACCGTGGGCCTACAACGCGTTGAGGTTCGAGACCGTTGTGGGGGAGGACCGCATTGCCTGCGATCTGGAGCCCGGAATGTGCGCGTTCATGATCCGATGGAATCGCGGCGGCGTCGAAGTTCTCAACCTGGACCTGCATGGGATTTCTGGTCTGGTCATCGACACATGGAAAGGCGGCGAAACATTCGTCGCCAGCTTTCAGAATCCCCAACTCGACGACCTGCGATTGACGCTTCGCCCGACACCCCGCGTTGTGTGGGGAATGAATGCTCGCCTTTAGCGCGACGGGGTTCAGACAGGTAACCGAAGCATGAAACTGATACGCATCGTCTTGCTTATACTCCTCGGGCTCACTGCGATGATGCAGTGCCTCGAGGGGCTTGCATCCATCTCTAATCCCGCCGGCATGATGGCCGGGCTGAACCTGACGATGTCGCCAGACGTCGAAGTGCCGCTGACGTTCCTGGGTATCGCCATGATCGTCCGAGCCGCGGTGACCGCGATCGCGCTTTTCTGGATCATCCAACGCAAGCCAGAAGGCCTTTTCCTCGCGCGCTTCACGGCTCTGACGATCCTGCTCAGCGCGCCAGTCGTCTATTTGAAGCTGCACCGGGCGGATTTTGCCGGCGGCGATCTCATTCAGAGTTTGCTTCTGGTTATCCCGGCGTTGTTGGTCAAGAATCAAACCCAGGATTCAACGATTCAACGATTCGAGGATTCGAGGAGATGACGACCCAGACATCGACAGAAAAACGGGGCGCGGGCGGAACCCCCGGCGGCGTCAGTCAGTTCTTCATCGGATTGGTGATGGCGGTCGTCGGCATCTACCTGCTGCTCAACCAGGTGCAGGTCACAACCGCGTTCTGGAGCTTTGGGCGGTATGGCGGCTTCGGCCCGACACTCCTGCCGCTACTGGTCGGCATCGGCTTCCTGTTCTACAACGGCAAGTCCGTGGTCGGCTGGCTGCTGACGGGTCTCGGCCTCGCGATCATCCTGGCCGGAGTCCTGATGAACATGGACATCTATTTCCGTCAGACCACGCTGTTCAATACGATCGTGATGCTCGGCCTGTTGTTCGGTGGGCTCGGCTTGATCGCGCGGTCGCTGCGCAGTGCGTAGAACTGATTTCAAAGCCTCGTGCGACAGTGGCGAACGAGCGGATGCGAGTGAGCCCACGCGATCGGAGCGCGCCGTCGAAGCGGCGCGCGAGAGCGCGTGTAGGGGAGTCTGAGGGGCGAAGCCCTTCGGAGTGATGAAGTGAGGTGGCGTGATGTTTTTCTGGGATCAGGCGGTCGAAATCCTGCGTGAGTCCATATTCGCGTACGCACAGTTGTGTCATGGCAATCTGGGATGGGGAATTCTGATTGTCACGTTTCTGACGAAGCTTGCCCTGATGCCGTCTGCCATTCGCTCGGCGAAGGCGGCACAGGCACACCAGCAAGCCATGCTTCGGATTCAGCCGAGACTCGATGCGCTTCGATCTACGTACAAGGGTGATGCGCGACGGATTGCCGAAGAGACGCATCGTTTGATGCGAGATGAAGGCATCTCGATGGCGCCGCCCGGACTGCTGAGCAATCTGATCGAGTTTCCGATCCTGATCGCGTTATACGCGGCGGTGCGTCAGGCAGCCGCGACGGCCGGCCGGTTTCTGTGGATTCCCGACCTGGCCAAACCAGATTGGCTCCTGACCCTGATGGTCAGCGGTCTGACCCTGCTCTCTACATCGCTGACCAGGTCGTCGTCCGCACCGTCTCAGACCGCCGTCGTCGTCGCGTCGACAATTGTGAGCGCGGTGGTTCTATCGAAGATGGCGGCAGGTGTGGGCCTCTATTGGGGAATGTCGACGCTGTTCGGCACCGTCCAGCGGAGAATTGCGGCCCGATGATCCAATCGAGGCATGTGGGTATCGTTGCCGTCAGCGCCGAAGGCGCGGCCTTGTGTTATCGCACCATCTGCAATGAAGGGGCGGCGCAGTTCGGCGTTCACGGGCACCCCGAAGTCAGTATGCACACCTACTGCCTTGCGGAGTACATGCGCCATATCGATGCGGGGCGGTGGGACGACGTCGGCCGCTTGATGCTGTCGTCGGCGCAGAAGCTGGTTGAGAGCGGCGCAGAGTTTCTGGTGTGTCCGGACAACACCGTCCATCAGGCGCTCGACCTGGTTCGCAGCCAATCGGCTGCGCCGTGGCTCCACATTGCCGAGGAAGTTGGCGCGGCCGCGGCGTCGGCAGGCTTCCGGCGTCTCGGCCTGCTGGGTACTCGCTATCTGATGGAAGGTCCTGTCTATCCAGCTGCGCTCGCCTCGCGCGGCATTGCATGGGAAGTCCCCGACGGCACCGATCGCGCACGCATCAATGCGATCATCTTCAATGAACTGGTCAACGGCGAGTTTCTGGAAGGCTCGCGCGAATACGTACGGAGCGTGATCGCGAGACTCGAGACCCGTGGCTGCGATTCCGTCGTGCTCGGCTGTACCGAAATCCCCCTGCTGATTTCCCAGCACGATTCGGCGCTGCCGATCATTGACTCGACGCGGACGCTGGCGCGGGCGGCCCTCCGCGAGTCCATGTTGAACGTGGCTCCGTCAGGCCGCTGAAACTCTCCGGCGATGTTGCTGCAGGATGGTGTGCATCCGGTTCGCTCGGAAGAAGGCGACAGGTTGCTCGAGGTGTGGGAGGCGTCGGTTCGGGCGACGCACGATTTTCTCTCGGAATCCGATATCCAGTTCTTCAGGCCGCTCGTGCTTCCTGGGCTGTTGTCGCTCGAACACCTCCTCTGCGTGCGCGATGTCGAGGGACGGATCGTCGCGTTTCTGGGCGTCGCTGACGGGAAAATGGAAGCGCTCTTTGTCCACCCGTCCTTTCGTCGCACTGGCCTGGGCCGCCGCCTCGCGAGGCACGCCGTCGTCGAGCTTGGCGCCGCCTCGGTCGACGTGAACGAGCAGAATCAGCAAGCGGTAGGGTTCTATCGTCGGCTGGGATTCGAAGTCGAAGGACGATCGGAGGTGGACAGCATGGGGAAACCATTTCCGCTGCTGCACCTGCGCAAGCGCAACCTGGCCGAATGGTGAACGTCAGTCAGTCTCGGTCACCTGCGAACCCTCGACTCACGTCCCGTCGCTGTGCGCTTGCGTCCGCGTGGTCGGCGCGTTGGTGCTGAGGCGGTTACCGTCCTCCATGCACTTTGCAGCAGATCCCGCAGCGCATCCCGATCGATGAGCGCGAGTCGAACGAGAACGGCGGGGTATCCCTCGTAGTGCGGCTTGACGTAATACGTGCGCGGATCGTCGGCGATCAGCGCCTCACGGTCCTCGAACCCAATCCTCACGACGAGCGAGCCGGGCTCCGCCGATTTGTGAGAAGCCATGCACGCCAGGAGGTGGCCCCGAACCTTCAGCGCCGGAGCGCCGTACATCGTGCTCTCCTCGACATCTGGCAGTTCGAGGCCGATCTCGCGCGCGACGTCAAAGCCGGTCGCTCGTCGAGGCATCGTCGGATATCCTAGGAAAGATCGCGGAGTGCTTCAAGACACAGAGACCGTTCGGGCCTTCGTTGTCTCGCTGCCGCAGCAGGAGCGCTACATGAAGTCTCAGCCGGGGCCGTCCCGACTCAGCGCGCAGGCTCAACTCCGAGCGTTCATCGAGAAGTTCGACTCGGCGGACCAGCGCCTCATCCGCGCGGTTCGATCCGCCGTCAGAAAACGGCTGCCGACGACGAATGAACTGGTGTACGACAACTACAACTTTTTTGTCATCGGCTATTCGCCCACGGAGCGGCCAAGCGATGCGATCGTGTCAATCGCCGCGAGGGCCCACGGCGTCGGACTCTGTTTCATTTACGGTGCGAGCCTGCCCGACCCGAAGGGACTTCTTCTTGGCTCTGGTCGCCAGACGAGGTTCATTCGGCTCGAGTCGGCCGGTCAGCTTTCGGACCCCGACGTGGAGGCGCTCATCGCTGCAGCAATCGCCCGGGCAAATCGGCCTCTGCCGGTCCGGGGGCGAGGCAAGCTGATCGTTCGGTCGATCGCCGCGAAGCAGCGGCCGCGGCAGCGCCCCGTGAAGGCGCCGCCGAAACCGCTGGCACACGCCGGTGTTCGCTCGCGCGCGACCCGATCCATGCGATCCACGAGTTAATCTTCGCTGACCGTCATTTGAAGAGGCACACTCCATGTATCCCAACCTCCGACGCCCGCTTGTCATTGCCGGACTTCTCGCCGCAACCGCAAGCAGCGGATTCGCTCAGCCGCGCATCGAGAAGAACGTCGTGTATGGGATGTACTCCGGTTCGGCCCTGCTGCTCGACGTCCACTACCCGGCAAAGGCGAATGGTTTTGGTGTCCTTTTCATCCCCGGCAGCGGGTGGAACGCGCCACTCGGATACGCGGCGCCGCTGCTCAAGGAATCGCCTCAGGTCGCGATGTACGTTCCTTCTCTGCTGCAGGCAGGCTACACGGTGTTTGCCCTGACCCATCGCGCGACCCCCACCTTCCGCTATCCGGCGCCACTCGAAGATGTGCAACGAGCGGTGCGGTTCATCCGGCACAATGCCTCGACGTTTGGCATCGATGCCGCGCGCATTGGCGGTGCCGGGGGATCATCTGGCGCGCACCTCATCAGCCTGCTGGCGACGATGGACGGCACTGGAGATCCGTCGGATCCGGATGCGACGAACCGTGAGAGCGCGAAGATTCAATGTGCGGTGGCGCGGGCCGCACCCATCGATCTGACGCAGATGAGCCCGAGCCTCGGCGTGCCTCTGGTCAGCTTGCTTCTTGGTGCCCGCATCGACGAAACCACGGTGAAGGGCAGCGTCGAGTACAAGACTGCAGTGGCCGCGTCGCCGATCACGTACGTTTCGGCGGATGACCCGCCGGTCCTGCTGATGCACGGCGATGCGGATCGCACCGTGCCGTTTCATCAATCGGAATTGATGGAGGCAGCCCTCAGGAAAGTGAACGTCCCCGTGAAACTGATCCGCATCGAAGGGGGCGATCATGGTCCTGATTTTCCGGGCGCGAAGAATCCGCCCGACTACAAGGGCGAGATGGTGAAGTGGTTCGACAGGTATCTCTTGAAGAAAACAGCGTCGTGATCCGTGGTGCGGGATCCGGAATCCATTCGTTGCTGAGCACATGGCGTCTCTCAAGGCGCGAGCGTGGCTGGGGCTTGGGTTCGTTGCCGTGGTGATGAGCCTGGCCATATTTCTTGCAGCTGGCACCATTCGGTACCGGCAGGCGTGGATCTACCTGACTCTGTTCTTTGGCCTGTCCGCTCTGCTCACTCTTGATCTGATCCGTCGTGACCCCGCGCTACTTGAACGCCGCTTGAAAGGCGGCCCGACCGCGGAACCACGGCCGCTGCAACGAGTGATCATGCTGGGCGCTTCGGTCGGATTCATCGGCCTGCTGGTCGTGCCCGCGCTCGACTTTCGATTCACGTGGTCATCGGTTCCCCTTGGCGCGATTGTCCTCGGCTACGTCATGTTCGTCGTCGGATTTGGTTTTATCGGACGCGTGTATCGGGAGAACACCTACACATCGGCAACGATACAGGTCGCAGAGGGGCAACGGGTGATCTCTACTGGACCGTATGCAGTCGTCCGGCATCCCATGTATGCCAGTGCGCTGGTGTACTTGATGGGGACGCCGCTCGCGCTCGGATCGTACTGGGGCCTGCTCGCGGTGGTTTTCATGGTTCCGTTTCTTCTCTGGCGCCTGGTAGACGAGGAGTCGGTGCTGGTCCGGGAACTTCCTGGTTACCGCGAGTATCAGCAGCGTGTTCCCTACCGGCTCGTACCATACATATGGTGACGTCATCCGGGATCCGTCGTGCGGGATCCGGGATCCGCTCCGGGACGATGTAGCAACATGCACACTCGAGATATTGATGAACGTTTTGCCCGGGAGGCGATCGAACTTGCTCGTCAGGCTCGGGCCGCAGGGAATCATCCTTTTGGTGCGTTGCTCGTCCTCGACGGGACCGTCGTGTTGACGGCCCAGAACACTGTTGGAACCGATCGCGATCCGACGGCTCACGCGGAAACCAATCTCGTGGCCGCAGCGATTCGTCAGATGTCGTCAGATGAGATTCGCCGCAGTGTTCTCTACACGAGCTGCGAACCCTGTGCGATGTGCGTGGGAAAGATATATTGGGCGGGCATTCGCTCTATCGTCTTTGCGCTCTCGTCGGATGAGCTCGCTGTGCTCGCCGGAGGGGATTTCCTCGTTCCCTGCCGGGAGCTGCTGACGCGGACGAGCGAACCAGTGCGGGTCGTCGGACCGTTGCTGCTCGACGAGGCCCGTGCCGTGCACGTAGGATACTGGCCGCCTTCGCCGGCAGCTTGACGAAACGACGCATCATGTCGTCATCAACGATCCGAATTGGATCGATCGTCTTTTCATTGTCATGAGTTCGAGCGCATGGTCCGCCAAGGCGAGAGAGCGTGTCGGGGAGTCCGAGCTGCGGAGCCCCTCGGAATAAATAGATGGCTGAACCAGAGACCAAACCACGACAAGTGGCGGCGATTCCATTGCGCACGCGGGGCTCGGGCACCGAGGTCTGCGTCATTCGCAGGAAGGACTCGGAGAAGTGGGGTATTCCCAAGGGGTTTATCGATCCAGGCAATAGCCGTGAACAAGCGGCGCTGACCGAGGCGTACGAGGAGGCAGGCCTGACTGGCGAAATCGTCGGGAAGAGCATTGGGACGTACGATTACAAGAAGGGAAACATCTTCCTCACCGTAGCGGTTTTTATGATGCAGGTCCTCGAAGAACATCCGACGTGGGCCGAAATGGGATTCCGCGAACGACGGTGGTGCACGCTCGAAGAGGCGCGTTCGTTGCTGAAGAATCACAAGGTGCGGCCTCTGCTCGATCGCATCTGAGTCCGAATGAGTCAGCGAGTGGACTACGACCGCGTTGCCGACGTCTACGAGAGTCGGTATGTGCGGAACGATTATTCAGGAGTCGAGCAAGCGCTCGCGGCGTTTGTCGCCGGACCGGGCATCGATGAGCACGTCATTCTAGAGGTCGGCTGTGGCGCCGGGCACTGGCTTCACTGGCTCGGTCAAGCAAACGTCACCGTCGTCGGCCTGGATCCAGCGGCCGGAATGTTGAAGGTGGCGCGCGCCGCCCCAGGTTCGCGACGCCTCATTCGGGGACGCGCCGAAGCGTTGCCTTTCGTGAGCACGAGTTGCCGTCGCCTTTTCTGCGTGAATGCGCTTCACCATTTCGAGGATCCGGGCGCGTTTTTCCGTGAAGCACGGCGAGTGCTGACCGCAGGTGGCGGCCTGATGACGATTGGCCTCGATCCACATAACGGTCAGGACGAGTGGTGGATTTACGAGCATTTCCCGGAAGCCTTGGTCGCCGATCAGAAGCGTTATTGGTCAACGAGTCGCATCCGCGAGCTCATGGCGAGTTCCGGATTTGATGGGTGCGAGACTCGAATCATTCAGCATCGGCCGTGGGAGATGACCGTCAGTGCGGCGCGTGCGGGTGGTTTCATGAATCGCACGAGCACTTCACAGCTGATGGTGATCTCCGACTCAGAATACGAGGCTGGCGCGAAGCGGATCGACGCCGCTGATAACGCCTCGGATGGCCAAATGACTCTCCGTTCCAACCTCCGGCTCTACGGCACCACCGGATGGGCCGCGTGAAGACCCTCGACAAGCGTCAGCATGACGGCCGCTAACGGGGAAGAAACCATCCCCACGCGGCCGAGGCGCCTGGCTTTCGTCTGCTTCATGACGATTGCCGCCGTCGCCGTGGGCTATGTCGCCTGGTTGGTCGACCGGCACACCATCGTGCTCGTTTCCGCCCGCCGGTTGTTGCCCCGCTGGGATCTCGCAACGCACCTCGAGTCGGGTTGGATCGACTACCACTTGCTCGTCACCGGCCAGATCCACCGACTCCTGTGGGATCTCTGGCTTCAGGGCTATTGGCCGCCCATGCTCTCAATCTGGCAAGTGCCGTTTTACCTGATTCTCGGCACCGGCATGACCCCCGGCCTGATAAGCGCCCTGGCGGCATTCGTCCTCATCGGCCTGACTGGCAGCGCCCTGATGTGGCGTCAGTGGAAAAATGCCGCCTGGCTACCGGCGAGTCTCTTTCTTGCACTGCTCGTGTCATCGCCATACCTGCTTGCCTACGCGTCCGTGACGATGACCGAGACGCTGGGCGCGTTGATCCAACTTCTCGTGCTTCTGGCGTACGCCCGGTATCGCGAGAATCGAACCCAGGCGGCGGCGCGTCTCTTCGCCCTGTCACTGACGACGCTGTTCTTTACCAAGTACAACTACTTCCTGCTGCTGGCGCTTCCGTTCGTGCTCCACGAGTGGCTGGAACGGACGGCTGGTCAGGGGATGGTCGAGAGAGTTGCAAGCGTCTGGGAATGGGGGCGCCGTGCATTCGCGTCACCGATCGTCATCGTGATCTTGCTCTATCTGGTCGCCGTGCTGATCATCATGCGGACCGGAGGGTTCGACGTGCGCCTCTTCGGCCGGCGGATTTCAGTGCACACGATCGGCAACAGCGGGCACGTGGTTCTGTACCTGTTGCTTGCGCGACTGTGGTATCTCCACCGACGTCGCCGGATTGCGTGGGATCGCATGACGTCGGCTGATCCGCTCGTGCGTCCGCTTCTCATCTGGTTTGTGCTGCCCGCAACAATCTGGTTGGCCTCGCCCTACCCGAATCACATCCGCGACTTTGCAAACCTCGTCATCAATCGACCGCTAGGTGAATCAACGGTCGGAGGTGGCGTCGCCGTCTACGTCGATGCGATCCGAACGACCTACTTCTACAGCGGATGGGTGTTGGCGTGTGTAGCTGGCTTATTTCTCGTAGCGGTCGTGCGGTATCGACGGCAGCCACCGGTGTTCCGCTGGATTATTCTTGCGATTCCCATTCAGCTCGCGGCGATTGCCGTCCACCAGACCCGATTCCCACGGTTTCTCCTGCTGACGGTCGTGCTCCTGTGTCTGGCAGCTGCCAGCGAGGTTGGACAATGGTTCGGCCGTTCACGCGGTTGGCGCGTGGCGGCGTGGTCGTTCGCGCCGATCGTGCTGGTCGCAGGTCTGATTACAGCGAGAAACGCGGTGAGCGAGGACCGATTCCGGGTCGTGGCGTTCGAGAACTATACCGACAATGAAGTCCTTCGCGCGGCACTTGACTCGATTCGCACTGATCTCACCGCCGACGATCGGCTCGCGATCGTGGGACAGGGCAACGAGCTGTCCCCAGCGCTCCTGCGGTGGGAGCTTGGGCCGCCGTCAGGTGCGCCGTGTTTTCCTTTTGAAATCGGTGGTGCGAGAGGAGTGGATCTCTCTCTGGCGTCCCGGGTGTTGTTGATGGTGCCACTCGCGGGTGGCGCGTCGGCGCTCGATCTCACCAGCTCTTACCTGTCACAGCGTCAAGCGGTCGAGGCCCGGATTGACCGCGATGAGTGGACGCTCCGCCGCGAGTTTCTGCTGCCGGATGTGCACGTGGCGCTGCGTGTGTACGACCGAAAGCGCCCGCCGGCTCGCCAAGCGCGATGTGAGTGAGCGTGGGACGCTTGGACGGTCGGCGGCGACTTGACATTTATTTTAGTTTTAACTAAAATAAATGAGCATGGAGACGACAATCCTCAACGCCATCGCCTCGCCGCGGCGGCGCGAGATTCTTCGGCTCGTCTGGGACCGGGAGGTGAGTGCCGGCGAGATTTCGCGGGCAATGCCGGACGTGACGTTTGGCGCGGTCTCTTTACAGCTCCGCGCCCTGCTGGAGGCAGGGTTAATCGAAACGCGTGCCGAGCGGCAGCAGCGCTTCTATCGCGCGCGGCGCGAGGCGTTCGGGCCCGTCGGCCGAATGCTGGAGTCGATGTGGGACGACGCGCTGTGGAGGTTGAAGCTCGCCGCGGAGCTGGAGCAGACCCGGCGCGGTCCGCGCCCGGCCGGGCGCGCGGTTCGATCCCGGAAACAGAGGAAGAAGTAACGCGGAAGTGATTTCACCGCGGGAACAGGATGATTGAGATGTATCTTGACGCACAAGAGGAACGCATGACGGCGCTTTCACATCGCCTCGACCGCAGTCTGGTGATCCAGGCCACCCCTGCGATCGTGTTTTCGTTTCTCACCGAGACGCCGCGCTGGGCATCGTGGTGGGGTGCCGGCTCGGAAATCGACGCCCGGCCTGGCGGACGCATGAAAATCGTCTATCCCGGTGGCAGGGAAGCGACCGGTGAAGTCGTCGAAGTCGTCGCTCCTGAGCGAATCGTCTTCACATACGGCTACGCAGATGGCGAGATGATCCCACCGGGCGGATCGCGCGTCACGATCGAGCTCGAACCTGTCGGGTTTGCGACGCGCCTCCGCTTGACCCACGAGGTTGCCGACGAGAAGGTCCGAGACGCGCACGTCCAGGGGTGGCGCTATCAGCTGTCGCTCTTCGCCAACATCGCGACCGACGCGGTGAACGCCGGCGCTACGGGCATGGTGGATGCCTGGTTCGACGCGTGGGCCGATCCGGATGCCGCGTCGCGCACGAGCACGCTGTCGCGCATCGCGGTACCCTCGCTGAGCTTTCACGATCGTTTCAGCAATACTGACGGCATCGACGATCTCGTCGCCCACATCGCCGGCGCCCAGCGCTTCATGCCCGGGATCCGCATGAAACGCAACGGCGACGTGCGGCACTGTCAGGGAATGGTGCTCGCGGAGTACGTCGCGCGGTCGACGGATGGTCAGGACCGCGCCCGCGGGACGAACGTGTTTGTGTTCGACGCACGCGGGCGAATCGAGCGCGTGACGGGATTCATGTTGATGTTGTAAGTGAGTGCCATGCGTTCCCGTCTCCGGCGGCGCGCGCAGATGGAGGATCACGTCATGCTGCTGAGGAACTGTTCGTGTGTCGGGCTGCTGGCATTACTGCCTCTCGTCACGGCGCCGAGCCAGTCGCCAAAGGATCCGAAGCCGGTCCGAATCTTCGACGGCAAGACACTGACCGGCTGGGAAGGGAATCTCTCGATCTTCCGCGTCGAGGACGGCGCAATCGTTGGTGGGTCGATGAAGGACAAGATCGCGCGCAACGAGTTCCTGTGCACGACGCGAGTCTACGGCGACTTCGAGCTTCGATTGAAATTCAAGCTGCTCGGCGGCGATGCCGCCAATGCGGGCGTCCAGTTCCGCACCAAACGCATCCCGAATGACCACGAGGTCTCAGGCTACCAGGCGGACATGGGGGCAGGCTGGTGGGGCGGGTTATACGACGAGTCGCGACGGAAGAAGACACTCGCCGGTCCGGATCAGGAGAAGATGAAACAGGTCGTCAAACCCACCGAATGGAACGATTACGTGATTCGGGCCGAAGGGAACCACGTCCGACTCTGGATCAATGGCGTTCAGACGGTCGATTATGTCGAGCCGGATGCGTCGATTGAAACCCGCGGAGTCATTTGTCCGCAAATCCACGCCGGCCCACCATCAGAAGCGTGGTACAAAGACATCACGATCGTCGATTTGTCGAAGTAGCTGACGCGCGAGGGCCAGGCGTCAGCGACGGCTTCGGACGCCGACGGCCTCAGCCGCCAGATCTTCATCCGGTTCTGGCAACGCAACGGCCAGCCCACCGAGCGGCCGTTGAGGCCGAAGCCGGGCGCCAACGAGCGCATCCGGGGCGTCGTCGAGATCGTTATCGTCGTAGGCGTTCGAGTACACGCGCGGGATCTTCAGCCATGGTCGTCCATGGGCGGCCACGGCCTCGCGAAACGCGCGGAGCGACTTGCCGAGCGTCTTTTCCAGCTCTTCGAGGCTCTTGTTCAGTGGATCCACGATCGAATTCTACGCTTGCGCGAGCCGTGCTGTCGACATCGGGGGAGTATGAGCAAATCGTCACGGAAGCCTGTGAAATCGCCCGCGCCGTCAATAGTGACGTGTGCTTCCCATCAGGAGTGGGCGAACTGGCTCGCCAACCACCACGACACGTCCGATGGCGTGTGGCTGCGCTTTTTCAAGAAAGGGTCCGAGGCTGTCGGCATCTCGCGCGCGGACGCGCTCGAAGAGGCCTTATGTTATGGATGGATCGACGGTCAGGCGAAGACGCACGACGACGAGTCGTGGCTTCAGAAGTTCACGCCACGGCGGAAAAAAAGCATCTGGTCGAAGATCAACGTCGCTCACGCGATGCGTTTGATCGCAGCGGGAAGAATGAAGCCGGCCGGCTTGCGAGAGGTTGAACAGGCGCGTCAGGACGGTCGGTGGGCCGATGCCTACGATTCGCCAAGTCGGTCGGCCATGCCGGAGGATTTTTTGGCGGCGCTTTCAAAGAACAAGAAAGCCGCGGCGTTCTTCGAGACGCTCAACAAGGCCAACCGGTATGCGATCAGCTGGAGACTGCAGACGGCAAAGAAGCCCGAGACCAGGCATCGCCGGATGAGGGCGATCGTCGCCATGCTGGCAAAGAGACAAGCGTTTCATCCGCAATCCTGAGCGTGTTAGTGAGGAGATGACATGAGACTTGAAACGATCGTGTTGATGGTGTTGCTGTGCGTCGGTGCCGTTCCTGCAGCGGCCCAGGATGCCAGCTGGACGGAACCGTTTCCCCCGTTCCGCATCGCCGGAAATCTGTACTACGTCGGCAGCAAGGGGCTTGCGAACTATCTCATCACGACATCCCAGGGCCATATCCTCATCAACAGCGATCTGGAAGCGAACGTTCCGTTGATTCGAGCCAGCGTCGAGAAACTGGGCTTCAAATTCAGCGATATCAAGATTCTTCTGATCAGCCACGCGCACTGGGACCACAACGCCGCGAGCGATACCATCAAGAAGGCGACCGGCGCAAAGTACATGGTGATGGAGGGTGATGTCCCCGTCGTCGAGTCCGGGGGCAAGACCGACTTTCAGTACGGCAATACACCCGCCAATCTCTATCCGGCGACGAAGGTCGATCGAACTCTTCACGATGGCGACGAGGTCAGGCTGGGCGACGCTGTCCTGGTTGCGCACCTGACGCCGGGGCATACCAAGGGTTGCACGACCTGGACGATGAAGCTCACCGATCAGGGGAAAAGCTATAACGTCGTCATTGTCGGTAGCCCGAACGTCAACCCCGGCTACCGGCTCGTGAACAACGCGCAGTATCCATCGATCGCCGACGATTATCAGCGAATGTTCGGCGTGTTGAAAACGCTGCCGTGCGACATCTTTCTGGGCGCTCACGGCAGCTATTTCGGTCTCGAGGGCAAGTACGCGCGTATGGGAAAAGCGGGCGCCAATCCGTTTGTCGATCCCGACGGCTACAAGAAGTTCGTGAGCGACAAGGAGCAGGAGTTTCGTGCCGAGCTGGCGAAGCAGAAGAGCGGGCCCGCGAAGGCGGCGATGGATTGAGCGCCATCTCGGCTTGCGCTAGGATTCCCGGAGAGAGGGGGAACCCGTGGCACACACCTATCATGACCTCAAGCTGAAGACCGTCGCCGAACTGCGCGAGCTGGCCAAAGATCTGAAGGATGACGCCGTGCAGGGCTATTCGCAGATGAACAAGGAACGGCTTCTTCCTGCGCTCTGCCACGCTCTCCATGTCGAGATGCTGGAGCATCACGTCGCGGTGGGGCTGGACAAGGAAGCCGTGAAGGAAAAGATGCGGGCGCTCAAGGAGGAGCGGCAGCGGGCGCTCGAGGCACACGACCATCCGTCGCTCAAGAGCATTCGACGACAGATGCACCATCTGAACCATCAGATTCGGTCGCATATGTCTTGAGACGTCTTAGGCTTTCACGTTTTATCCGTCACGGGGCTCGAGCTCTTGACCGGGTGTCCACGCGCAGGTCGAGGCACGCGAACGGAGCGAGCCGGCGAAGCGGCGAGCGAGAGAGCGTGCGGGGAAGTCCGAGGGGCGAAGCCCCTCGGAGTGGATAGGAGCCGTCGATGAAGCTCTATCTCATGACTACCGGGATTCTCTTTGCACTGCTTGCGTTGGCGCACGTGCTTCGCACGATCGCGGAGTGGCAGCGGCTCATGGCGGATCCGGGGTTCATCGTTGAAGGCCCGGGGATCGGCCTCATCGCCGCCGCGTTGTGCTTCTGGGCATGGCGCCTCTTCAGAATTGCCGCCTCGTCGTCGTCGCCGTCTGGTTTCAGAAGCTGACGTTCGGAGAAACACGAGGCTCGCTTACGGCCAGGCTACCGCGTCACATCGTCAGCGCCATCGATCAGATCAAGATCCTCGGCATTCGCGCCGGCGCGCGCACCGTTCATCGATTCACCGGTGTGTGGCCGGTCGTCGTCGAAGGCCGCGTGTTCGTGCGTTCCTGGACCGTGAAACCCGACGGATGGTATCGAGCGTTCCTGGAGGATCCGCGGGGCACGATTTCGATTGGCAACCGGAACGTCCGCATACGAGCGGTCCGTGTTCGCAGCGAGCGCCTCCGCGACGCGGTCGAAGACGCATACGCCACCAAGTACGCGACTCCCGCGTCGAGAAAGTACGTCGTGGGATTTCGCACGCCGCGGCGGCGGGACGCCACCATCGAATTCGTACCGCGGTGACACAGGTTCGAAGGAGGACGTATGAACTGGAAAACTGTCGTCCAGCTCTCGTTGTTCGGGTTGGCGATGGGTATTGCGACCGTGTTCGTGATCCCTTCCACTATCGAGCCATTGTTCTGGATCGCAATCTTCGTCATCAGCGCCTACGTGATCGCCAGGCGGTGTCCGGGGCATGAATTTGTTCATGGTCTTCTGGTCGGCATCGCCAACAGTGTGTGGGTCACCGCCTCGCACGTGGTGTTCTTTCATCAGTACATCACCAATCATCCTCAGGAAGCGGCGATGATGTCGTCGATGCCGGCCCCCGATTCTCCCAGACTGATGATGTCGATGGTCGGGCCACTGATCGGCATCGTGTCAGGCGCGTTGATCGGGCTGCTCGCTCTGCTGGCCCGCAAGTTTGTCGGCCGTCCGGCGACAGCCTGAGCAAGACAGACTCGGGCACAGCATCTCGGATGGCGGCCGACCGCTTCGCTGAACGGCTGCGTGGATTTGGGCCTGTTGGGATCCTCGCAACGCTTCTCATTCTCCTGGCGATCACACCGTGGATTGGCGCTCTCCTGGTCTTGTTGTGGGCCTACTGGTCGCGGACACCGTGGAGCGAGATCGGGTACCGCCGTCCCGCGAGTTGGGTCTGGAGCACGGTTGCCGGAATCGGATGCGGAATCATCTTCAAGCTCCTGATGAAGGCAGTGGTCATGCCGCTGCTTGGTGCTGACCCGATCAACAGGGCTTTCCACTATCTTGCCGGCAACTCCACGGCTCTCCCGGGTATGCTGTTTGCCGTGACGATTGGCGCGGGCTTCGGCGAGGAAACTGTTTTTCGCGGCTTTCTTTTTGCGCGGTTGCGCGCACTCCTGGGGCACAGCGTCGGCGCCACGACGGCGATTGTGATTCTCTCGTCCGCCTGGTTCGGCATTGCTCATTATCCCGGGCAGGGTGTACCGGGCATGGAGCAGGCGGCCATCACCGGTCTGGTATTCGGAACGATCTTCGCCATCACCGGACGTCTGTGGACGCTCATGGTGATGCACGCTTCGTTCGATCTGACCGCCGTTGCACTCATCTACTGGAACCTCGAGTCGAACGTCGCCCACTGGATCTTCAAGTGACGACGAACACGCCACACGTAACCTGCGGAGACTGAAGTGAAGACCTTCACGACTTCCATCGACATCAACGCGTCGCCCGAACGTGTGTGGTCCATCATGGGCGACGTCGAGCGCTGGCACGAGTGGACGCCCTCGATCACCAGCATTCAGAAGATGGACGCTGGTCCGCTGACGGTCGGAAGCAGTGCGACAGTCCGTCAGCCGAAATTGCCACCCGCGAAATGGCGAGTGACCCAACTCGATCCACAGAGAGGGTTCACCTGGATCAGCACCGGACCTGGTCTACTCGTCACCGGCCGTCACATCATCGAGCGGACATCCTCGGGCAGCCGAGTGACCCTTGCAGTCGAATACAGCGGTGCGCTCGGACCTCTTCTTGCCTGGTTCACCGGCAGCCTGAACGATCGTTACATTGCACTCGAGGCTGCGGGACTCAAGCGCAGGAGCGAGGACGCCGGCGTCAGGCCAAGCGCCTGATGCGCGCAGCGGCCGGTCCTGTTTTCCACACTGCGCCAGAAACCTGCCGTTTTTCGCCTTCTACAGAGAACCCGCGACCTGAGGAGGGACTGACGTGCGAACCACTTTTGCCCGTATTGGCGTGTTCGTCTTCCTGACGCTTGTCCTGCTCGTAAGATCCGCCGCCGCGCAGGAATCACCCGCCGCGTTTGAACGCCTCGCAACGTTTCTGCAACCGGGCGACCAAATCGTAATCACCGACATGAACGGTCACAAGACCTCCGGCAGGTTGGCCGGTTTGGCGGCGTTCGAGCTTCAACTGCAGCCTGGCGGGTCGGTACTGGACAGCGGCGTGCCGCCCGTCCGCTTCGACCAGCGCGATATCCGACAGATTCGCTTCGAGCGGCACGACTCGCTTCTGAACGGGACGCTCATCGGTTTCGCAGCCGGCGCGGCGCCAGGCATCATCTTCATCGCCGGTCGGCAGGGTGGATCCGACCCAATCCAGGACCCTGGCATCGCCGCGGGAATCATTCTCGTACCGGCCGTCGCGACGGCTGCCATTGGCTCGTTGATGGATGCACTGTTCTTTGAGCACCGCATCGTGTACAGATCGACCGGCCAGCGGTCACCACTAAACGTGTCGCCCTGGCTGGTGCAATCAGGAAAGGGCGTTCAGGTTTCCCTGCGGTTCTGACCTTTCAAATCGGAGCGGTGTGCTCATGACGCGGGCTCGCATAGTCGTGATGCTGTGTGCATGCGGGTTGGCTCCGCTTGTCGGATTGTCCGCGCCGGCGGTGCGGGACGTCTCGATCATCGTTGACTCACGAATGGAAGCGCCGCGATGGGCGCGCCTCGAGCGCCAGCTCCTCGACGAGAACGTTCCTGCCTGCCGTGAGTTCTATCAGAAGTATTTCGACGATCGTGGGTACCTGCAGTGCCTCGTTCGTTGGGGTGCAAACGACGGACCGGACGATGCGTTCGAGAACTTCAACCGCTGGCCCGAGCTGCATGCGCTCGGAGCCAGCGACGACATCATGCGAATGTTCCTGAAGGGACATGACGGCCTGATCAAGCAATACAGCGCGGCTCGCACGACGGAAGTTCCGATTGCCCGCCAGGGCATGTACTACAAGGAATTCATCGTCCAATCGGATTGGATGCACCACGGCGAAGGGCTTCAGCTGTTCAACCGGATGGGATTGTCGATTCCGTCCGATCCGACATATCAGGCGCGGGCCCGCCGCTTCGCCGGGTTCTATATGGGTGAGGATCCCGAAGCGGCGAACTACGATCGCGCGCACAAGATCATCCGCAGCATGGAGAATGGCAGCCGCGGGCCGATGCTTCGAAAGGCCACGCCGATTGATTGGGTCGGCGATCCGTTTGACGTCAACGGATTCGATGCGCTCCATGGCGAGTCCACGTTCGAACAGTTTCTCGCCCACTACCAGGAATACGGCGACGTCGTCGGCGATCATTTTCTGAACCTGGTGGCGACGACGTTGCCCCTGGATGCGTATCTGATCGCGAGCGAGACGAAGTACAAGCAATGGATCGTCGACTACATGGACGCCTGGCTCGATCGAATGAAGAAGAACGGCGGGGTCATCCCGAGCTTCGTCGATCTCGACGGACGGATCGGCGGTCCTGACGGACAGTGGTGGAAGAACGCGTATGGATGGGGCTTCAGCCCGGTGAATCCGGTGACCGGCCGCCGCGAGGATCGCAACCGGATTCCACGGGCGCTCGTCGGGTTCAACAATGCGCTCCTCGTCACCGGCGATCAGAAATACGTCGATGCCTGGCGCACGATGATCGCCGCCGTCAACTCACACGCGCGCGACGCGGACGGCCGCCAGCAGTATCCGTCGATGTACGGCGCAGACGGATGGTATGGCTGGCGCGATGCGCCGTGGAATGTCGGAGCGCTCGAGGTCTGGTACTGGTCGCAACGATCAGACGATCGTCAGCGCGTGGGGCGCAGCGACTGGGTGGAATACCTCGAGGGGCGGAACACCGGCTATCCCGAACAGGCCCTCGAACGGGATCTGAAGTTGATCCCTCAGCGCCTGAGCGCCATGCGCCGCGATACGACGCCTCCAGCGAAGCGACTGGCAGACAACATGCTCGACTATAACCCCGCCGCAACAGAGTCACTGGTGCAGCTGATGTGGGGTGCGTTGCTGCCGGGACGCGAAGGCGGTCTCCTCAACGCGCGGCTCCGCTACTTCGATCCGGATCGCAAGCGCGCCGGCCTGCCCGAAGATGTCGGAGCCCTGGTATCGGAACTCTCCGATGCTCGCACCGTCGTAGCGCTCGTCAATCTCAACCCGACGCTGCGCCGCACCGTCATCGTGCAGGGCGGCGGATACGGCGAGCATCAGCTCGTGTCGGTTACGGCTGGCGGTAAGACCACCCGCATAGACGCACCGCTCCTGACGGTCCAGCTCGCGGCTGGGTCGGGGGCCACGCTCGCGTTCGACATGAAGCGATACGCGAACGTGCCGACCGTGAAGCACCCATGGCAGAGGTGAAGCGATTTGCGGCTCGCGACTCGCGGCTCGCGATTCGCGTTCGCGCCTCGCCTTTCCGCCACGCAAACTCACCGAGGTCGTCGCCGGCACGTGGACGGTGTCGAAGCAGCAGGTGACCCAGTGTCCGAAATGCGCTGCGCCTGTCACGACTGACGCGGCCGAGTGCCCGCGCTGCGGCATCGTCTTCGCGAAGTACGTGTCGCGTGCGCCCAAGCCGGAAGCAGACGTCGTGCCGCCGCCAGCGGTGCACACTCAATCTGCCGCGGTTCACGTTCCGCTCGATGTGTCACGTCTGGCGCGCGCGGGTCTTCTGGTCGGCTTGATCGTGTGGACCTGGCAGTTCGCGCGTGCGCCAATGGGCGTGGCCTCGGCCGGTTCCGTGCTTCATCTTCCCAACCTGGTCTTCCACGAGGCCGGCCACGTGCTCTTCATGCCATTCGGTCGATTCCTGACCGTTCTCGGCGGAAGCCTGTTCCAGTTTGCTCTGCCGCTGGCGCTCGCGATAGCCTTCGTCAAACAACGGAACCCGTTCGGCGCGGTTGTCTCCATCTGGTGGGCGGGAGAAAATCTGCTCGACGTTGCGCCGTACATCGCCGACGCTCGTGCACTGCAGCTCGTCCTGCTCGGCGGACGAACCGGCGCCGAAGTCGAGGGACACGATTGGGAGTACCTGCTCACGACGCTCGGGTGGATGCGCTTCGATCGGACCATCGGTCTTGCTGCGCATCGCCTGGGTCTCTTGATGATGGTGGGCGCGCTTGTTTGGGGCGCGACTGTTCTCGTGAAGAACCGAGAGGAACCTGAAACAGATTCGGTCGCGTGATCACGCGCGAGACGACGGAGGATTCGATGGCATCCGGCTCGAACATAGTCGTGGTGGGGATCAAAGGCACGGTGCTGGCAATCGATCGCGATACCGGCGAGACGCTCTGGGCCACTGCTTTGAAGGGTTCGGACTTCGTCAGCGTTTCCGTCGAAGGCGCTGATGTGTTCGCCGGATCCAAAGGACGGTTGTACCGTCTCGACGCGGCCTCCGGCGAGATTCGGTGGTGCAACGAACTGCCAGGCTTCGGTTGGGGAATCGTCAGCATCGCGGGTTCCTCCCAGGCTGGAGCCATCGAGGAGACGCGCCGGCGCGCCGCCGCGGCAGCGACCGCCGCGTCCGCATAGGCGAGGCCGTGCCGGGAGCGACGGCTGACGGGAAGCCGCCTGGTGGGAACGGTGCTCGCACAGGTCCTGCTCGTGCCAGCCGCCTTCTGGATCGTTGCGATTGCGGAGCGGCTCTAGGTGATTCGACGATCGGATTCTATGGGATGATGTCCGCTGGCCACCGATTTGCCTGTGAGGAACGCATGAAAAGGTGTGTAGTGCTTGGAGCGTTGATTGGCGTGGGTGCGGTGTCGATTACGGTTGCCGCGTACCAGCAGCAACCGCCGCAACCCTCGGTTGACGCAATCACGGTCGACAAGATCAAGGACAACCTCTACGTCCTGAAGGGTGGCGGCGGGAACACCGCCGTCTTCATCACCTCGAAGGGGGTTGTCGTGGTCGATACCAAGAATCCGGGATGGGGACAGCCGATCATCGACAAGATCAAGACGCTGACCGATAAGCCGCTGACGACCATCATCAACACGCACACGCATGGCGACCACGTCAGTGGCAACGTCGAATTCGCGCCGACCGTCGACGTCATCGTGCAAGAGAACACCAAAAAGCATATGGAACAGGCGAACGCGGTGTATGGCCTGCAAACGACCCCGCCGGAGAACATCTTCACGAAGAATGGCGGCCGGGGACTGCCCAAACGGACGTTCAAGGACACGTGGACGATCGGCAGCGGCAAGGAGCAGATCGATCTGCGCTACTTCGGGCCAGCGCACACGGACGGCGATGCATTCGTCATTTTTCGTGATTACCGCGTGATGCACGTAGGCGACACCATGCCGACCCGTGATTTTCCGATCATGGACAAGAACAACGGCGGGAGCGGCATCAGCTATTCCGCGACGCTCGCCAAAGCGGCCGCCGTCAAGGATGTGGACACGCTCATCAACGGCCATAACGAGACGACGACGACCCCCGCCGACTTGAAGCTGTATTCCGAATTCCTCGCCGACTTCGTCAAGTTCGTCCAGGACGCGAAGAAGGCAGGGAAGACCGTCGACGACGTTGTGAGCACGTGGAAGACACCGGCCAAATACGCAGGTTACGCCGAGCCGACGACCGAGGCTCAACGCACCGCGCGCGCCAACCGAATCAAGGCGGATGCCCAGGTCATTTGGGACGAGACCAAGTAGACGTCACGACGTGTCGCGCAGGAAGTAGAAAGGGATATGGAGGCGCTCGCACCCGTTATTCACTCTTTGCTCGACCTGAATCGCGTCGGCAATCTTCCGCTGATCGGCACCCGAATCATTGAAGCGGACGCCTTCCACGGCGTGCGCTGTCCGGTATGCGAGTGGCGGCCGGATGCGTCGAGCCGCTGGTGTTGTCATCCGCAGGAAACTCCCGAGCCATCCTTTCCCGGATGCGGGACCGTGTGGAATACGTTCTCGACGCGTGGCCGGTGCCCGGGCTGCGACCATCAGTGGCGGTGGACGTCGTGCCTCTCGTGCGGGGAATGGTCGCTGCACGAGGATTGGTACGAACAGGCGGATACGCGAGCGTAATTGCTCACTGCATCAGTTGAAGGAAACGACCATGCTGTCGAGGCGCGAGATGCTTGCGATGACCCCGCTTGCGGCTGCGGCGGCGATTCGAGGTTCGCGGATGGGCGCCGCCACTGCCGCGCAGCCGGCTACCCCGGTGAACTTCAGCGTGCCGGCAGACGCCTGCGACTGCCACACTCACATCTTCGGCGATCCGCGGCGATTTCCATTTGCGACCGGGAGAACCTACACGCCGGAGTCCGCCTCGGTCGCCGAGATGCGCAGCCTCCATCGCGCGCTCCGGACCGAGCGGGTCGTGATCGTTCAGCCCAGCGTGTATGGCACCGACAACTCGTGCACGCTCGATGCGATTCGTCAACTCGGGCCGAACGCCCGTGGCATAGCCGTCATCGACGATTCGATATCCGACGCCGCGCTCAACGACATGTACAGCGGCGGCATTCGCGGCATTCGAATCAATCTGGCGACCACCGGGCAGACCGATCCAGAGCTGGGCCGTCGAAGATTCACGGCGGCCGTTGCACGCATTCGGGACCGGAAATGGCACATCCAGATGTTCACGCAGTTGTCGGTGATCGCCGCGCTGCAGAAGGAGATCGCGGCGTCGCCGGTGCCGGTCGTCTTCGATCATTTCGGCGGCGCACAGGCAGCCGGCGGAACATCGCAGGCTGGCTTCGACGTGCTGCTGGATCTCGTGCGAAGCGGGCGTGCCTATGTGAAGGTGTCGGCGCCGTACCGCGGATCGACCAGCACCCCGGATTTCGCCGACATGGCGCCGCTCGCCAAGGCGCTCATCGCCGCGAACGTCAATCGAATCCTGTGGGGCACCGATTGGCCTCACCCCGACACCGCCAGCGGCAAGTCGCCCACCGAGATTTCCCCCTTGCGTCAGATCGACGACGGTCGCGTGTTCAACCAGTTCGCCACGTGGGCAACGACCGCGGCTGAACGGAAGGCGATTCTGGCGGAAAATCCGAGAATGCTCTACGGCTGGTAGCTGACCGCAGCCGCGGCTCGCGGTAACGGAGTCGCCCTACTCTCAACGCACGAACGGCAGATAAGCCGGCACCCTGCGCTGATAATCGCGGAACGTCTCGCCAAAGCGTGACGCCAGCAGCGCGTCTTCGATCCGGACGCGGATCTCGAGGCCGATCAGGAAGAAGATCAACGCGATGAGCAGCGCCCACATCGGGGCGATCAGAAATCCGGTTCCCAGCAGCATGCACAACATCGACGCGTAGATGGGATGGCGCACGTACCGGTAGGCGCCGGACTGCACCAGCTCGTGGTCGGCATTCAGACCGGCATCGAATCGCCACTGCCGGCCGAGCGTTCGCGCGCTCGTCCATGAGAGAACCGCCCCCAGCGTCAGCATGCAGGCGGCTGCGACGATCCGCCACAGGGAAGGCGAGCGGGCCCAATAGTTGTTCATCCACACAATGGCAAAGCCGATCCCCTGGATGAAAATGCCCCAGCGCGCCCGGCGGTCGAGCGTTTGGGCCTTGCCGCCGCGGCGAGCCAGAAAAAACGGAATCATCCACGCAATCCAGCCAAGAGCGAGGAGGCCGAAGAGGGAAGCCGGCATCACGCGCATTGTAAGCGAGCTCGAGGTATCGGCCGCGACGAGGCGAGCGAATGGTGAAGGCGGAGGCGCACACAGAATTCGCTGACCGCCGACAGGTTTTGTGGGTTCTTCCGCCACGTGTCCATGCGGCGAGCCTCGGTTTTCCGGCAGGCACAGTCTTCGCAGGTGCCCGTTGCACGATGAGCTGGTTCAGGGTTTCGCGCGGCAAGCTCGAATACCGCGGCCGCATCACACGCGAGCCATTCAGGCGGTGGGCGTCCAGTCAGGAAGGGGTCGAGGCGATTGCGCGCGTCGCTGCTGGACTTCGCTTCAGCCTGTTTGGCAGACAACGCTCCGCCCGGCGCCGTATGTGGCGCGCGCTGCACGACGCGTCTTGCAGTCGCGCGGTCACGACCGCTATCGCCAGCGAAGCGCCGCGCTACATGGAATCAGCCGCTCACGTCGCGTATTCCGACGGCCTGCCTCGCGCCAACATTGCCCTTCACCGGCTCGTGCTGGTGCCGCGCGCGATGATTGGCGGGCACGCGCGCGCCGGACTGTTCAAGCGGCTCAACGAGGTCTCCGATCTCGCGGCCCTGGACGAGGCCGTGCGCCTGTTCTTCTTCGATCAGATCGTGCTCCAGATGGACGCGGCGCTGCAGAAGGCATCGCCGTCCCCGCGAGATCCGGTGCAGGCGCATAACGAATGGGCGTGCGTGGGAGTCGGACAGGACGTGGTCTGGGTCGATCCAGTGTTTTCCGGACCTGATGGGGTGGGCCACCTGTTTCTCTATGAATTCCCGCGTGCGGGAATCACGCGCAAGGATCGCAAGGCGCTCGAAACGGCCATCCACGAACTGTCCGCAGGCGTCACCTCACTGAGCAAAGTTCAGCGCCACGCGTTGGTCCGCACGGCGTCGGCACGATGACATAAGCGCTCATCGCGACGATTCGGAGGTGGTCTCCCGAGCGGACCACGGATTCCGCATCGGGCCGGCTCCCCGATCCCGCAGCCCGGATCCCGCAGCCCGGATCCCGAACCACGGATCCCGGACCACGGATCCCGGCATGTGCCTCCAACTCCATCACAGACTTGTCAGTCGAATGCCAGTTTCGCCGGGCGCAAGTGATGCCAGGGGCCCGTTTTATCGCCTCGTTGCGCCTGGTACACGGCTTGCGGGGGTCCTGGACGCCCCGTGTGTGTGCGCGGGTCTTGTCAGGAGCAACGCGCGTGAAACGCTGTGCGTCGTGCGGGATGGAGATCGCGGAGTCCGCGACGGTGTGCGACGGGTGCGAACGGTGGGCGAACCACCACAGCGCCGCCGCCTCCGCACAATCATCGCCATCGCCTTCGCAGGTTGACACGCCATGCACCGCGCCTACGGTTGCGGCCGCGCCGCCGTCACCGGCCGAAGTACCCGCACCAGCGGCAACGCCAAAAGTCTCGTCGCCCGTTGCCACCGCGCCGGCCCGAAAGGCGGGCTTGAGCCGCCGTGAACTCACGATCATGGCCGCAGCGATCGCCGTCGGCGGCCTGATCATGTTCGCCATGATGTCGACGCGTGGAGGGCCGTCCACCGCCGTCGCCGCTTCGAGCGTCGCCCCAGCCAAGCGCGCGTCTGCACCCTCGGCACCTTCGAGGCCCGCGCCAGCCGCGACACAGGTTTGGAGCACAGCGCGCCGCGGCTACTGGACGGCAAATCAACGCCACACCGCCGCATTCGAACTGCCCGCGGAGAACACCGTCGCAATCTGGATGAATTACGTTCGCCCGCTCCTCGTGGTGCGGTGCATGGCGAAAAAGACGGAAGCGTTCGTGTATACCGGGTCCGCCCTCAAGATCGAACCGAATACCGAGGATCACGGCGTCACCTTCCGGTTCGACAACGACGCGCCGGAGTCCACGCACTGGCCTGACTCGGCCGAGCACGACGCGCTGTTTGCGCCCGACGGCGTGGCCTTCGCACATCGCGTCATGGCCGCTCACACGCTTCGATTCGGATATACGCCCCATAACGCCGAGCCGGTGGAAGCCGTGTTCGAGGTCAGCGGCCTGACCGACCTCTCTTCGTCGTCTGCGAAAGACTGCGGCTGGCAGAAGTAAGCTCGTTCCTCTCCTCCGAATCCACCCCGGCCTGACGGATTCGGATCCTCGATCCCGCAACCGCGGATCCCGGTTTGATACTATTCCGACATCAGCGCATCGCAGGTCATTCAGAGGAACAATGCCCCCCGAAATGAACGGTCTTCAATGGTTCTGGATCGGCCTGGAGCTGACGGTAACGCCCATTGCCGGCTTTCTGGTGGCTTTTCCGTTCTGGCGGAAAGGGGGCATGATTTTCGGCAACATCGCCGGAACCGCCGTTATCTTCGGATCCGCCTTCGCACTGATCATGCGCGAGTATGTCGAGATCGATCGGCTCGTACGGGCTTGCCTGGATGCCGGCGGCGACATCGGCTGTTTTCCTCAGCCGGGCGCGTTCACACGATTTGCGATCTATGCGTTCATCGGTCTCATCCAGGTCTTCCTGCTGTTTTCCTATAGCCTGCGCGTGGAGAAGAAGCAGCGTGATCGCGACTACGCACCGGAGTGGCGGTGAGCCACGGCTCGTGTATCGTGTAGGCCATGCGAATCGCTGTTCTGATTGCTTTCATACTTGCCGCTCCGCTCGCCGCCGCCCAGCGTTCAACTGCCGCTACCGCCTGCACGACATCGAGCAGCGCGTGCACCGAGTGGGTCACGATCGGTGCCGGCCCGGCGCGGTCCATGGTCTACACGTCCTACCCGCTCGATCGCCGCAACGATCGCATCGCCCGCGCTCTGATCATGGTCCATGGCACCAATCGGAATGCCGATCACTACTTCGCGACGGCGATGGCGGCCGCGTTTCTTGCCGGCGCCCTCGACGACACGGTCGTCATTGCTCCCCACATCATCGCGTGCAACGACCAGCCCGACGTGAATGAAGTCGTGTGGAGTTGCGGCGGTGACAGCTGGCGGTCCGGCGGCGCGGCCACCAGCCATCCCGAGTTGTCGTCGTTCGATCTTGCCGACCAGATTCTCAGGAAGCTCGCGAACAAGAGCACCTTTCCCAACCTCAAGACCATCGTCGTTGCCGGTCATTCGGCCGGTGGGCAGTTCGTCACGCGATACGAGATGTCGAATCGCATCCACGAGACCCTCGGAGTGCCAGTCACTTACGTTGTTGCCAACCCATCAAGCTACGCGTGGCCGGCCGCGACGCGCCCGGCACCGACCGACGACGCCGAGCCGGTGGGTGCAAAGGACGGCTGGAAATTGGAGACGGTGCACACGAGCTTCAGCTATGGCGCGTACGACGCCAGCGGTTGCCAGAATTACAATCGGTGGCCGTTGGGTCTAGAGAGTCGAACGTCGGGCTACACGACGAAGATCGGCGACGAGCAGTTGATGAAGCAGCTCGCCTCGCGGCCGACGACCTATCTGCTCGGTCAGGTAGACACGCTGCCACTCGGCGGATTCGACTCGTCGTGCTCGGCTGTGGCGCAGGGACCGACCCGGCGTGCCAGGGGAGAGGCGTTTGTGAAGTATGTCAACGAAACGTTAGGCGCAAAGCATCAGGCGATCATCGTACCGGAGTGTGGCCACAACGATCGGTGCGTCTACACGACGGATGTGGTGCTGCCGGTGATCTTTCCGAAGTAAGCTTCCAGTTTCCAGTTCTCAGTTCCCAGTTCCCAGTTTCGTGAGGCTCACGGTCGCGAGGGCTCGTATGAATCGATTCGCGGGACGTCAATGGCTCCGTGTCCTTTCGCATTCGGCCGCGTTCGTCGGAAGTCTTTGCATTGGATTGGCGCAAGCGCCAGCACCGCAGAATCCTGCACCTGCGCCGCCCGCCCAATTCCCGCCGCTCGGCACCGGCATCTCAGCCGAGGAGGCAAGGACGCTGCAGTCAAGCGTGGATGCGCTCGCCGCGAAGGTCGCGTCGCTAAAAAAGCAATATCGATCGGGATCGATGTTCGACCGCATCGCAGACGTGGAGGTCTACCTCGACGCCGTAAGGCGGCCACTGAAGTACGACGAGCGGCTGTATGCCGGCCGCGGAAGCACGCCCGTCAACTACGCGCAGCAGACGCTCGCCACGGGAATCGAACGCGCGAATCAACTGGCAAAGGGTGACACGCCGTGGATGACGCAAAGCGGCGTTCGTGGTTTCTACTCGCGGATTGACGGCTCGGCGCAGCCCTATCTGTTGACGATGCCGGACAACTACGATCCCGCGGCGAAACGGCAGTATCGGCTGGACATCTTCATGCACGGTCGCGACGACACCGTTCTCGAACAGCAGTTCATGGCGAAGTCGCTGACAGGTTACACGTCGAAACCTTTTGCTGCCGGCTCCGATCGATTCATGCTGCAGCCCTACGGCCGCTACACGAACGCCAGCCGGTTTGCAGGAGAGACGGACGGCTTCGAGGCGATTGACTCGGTCAAGAACGTCTACGCGATCGATCCAAACCGCGTGGTGATGGCAGGGTTCTCCATGGGCGGCGCTTCCGCGTGGTCCTACATCGTTCATTTTGCCGATCGATGGGTCGCTGGCGCGGCCGGAGCAGGATTCACCGAGACGGAAGTCTTCCTGCGTGGCGGCCTCGCACGTCAGCCCCAGAACGACGTGCAGAGAACGCTGTGGCACATGTATGACTCGACTGACTACGCCATCAACACGTTCAACGTGCCGGTGCTTGCCTACTCAGGTGAGATCGATGCCCAAAAGCAGGCCGCGGACGCAATGGCCGCGGCAATGCTCGACGAAGGTCTCAAGCTCGAGCACATCATCGGTCCGAACACGGGCCATGCCTACGAACCTGGTGCAAGGCAGCGTCTCCAGGATCGCCTGGATGAACTCGCGTCCAAAGGACGGAATCCCTCACCTGCGGAGATTCGATTCACGACCTGGATGCTCCGATACAACCAGATGTTCTGGATCACCGTGGACGCGATGGGTGAGGAATGGCAGCGGGCTCGGGTCAACGCGAAGATTGACGGAAACACGATTACGGCGACGACCGCCAACGTGACCGCGATGCATTTCGACTTCGCGCCCGGTCTGGCACCCTTCGCCGCCGGCTCCAGGCCGGTATTGAAGATCGACGATGCCGCGCTCACGCTGCCGGTGGTGAGCAGCGATCGTTCGTTGAAAGTGGGCGTCGTCCGCAACGGTGCCGGCTGGAAGCTCGGTGAGCTGCCAGGCGGCCTGCGAAAGGCGCACGGCCTTCAGGGCCCGATAGACGATGCCTTCATGGATCGGTTTGTCATCGTCCGTCCGACCGGAACTCCGCTGTCCGAGATCATTGGGAAATGGACCCGCGAGCAGGCCGATTACGCGATTTCAGAGTGGGTGCATTTCTTCCGCGGCGAACCGATCGTGAAGAACGACTCGGACGTCGGCGCGCAGGATATCGCCGACAGCAACCTTGCGCTCTTCGGCGACCCGTCGAGCAACAGCGTCTACAAACGCATTGCCGATCGCCTGCCCATCCGCTGGCGCTCGGACGGCGTGGTCGTGGGTGGCCACAAGTTCGACGCCAATCACGCCCCGGTGTTCGTCTTTCCGAATCCGCTCAATCCCAAGAAGTACGTGGTGATCAACAGCGGGTTCACGTTTCACGATCAATCGAACAACGACATGCAGTCGCCGAAGCTTCCCGACTGGGCCGTCGTCGACATCACGAAGCCGGGGAACAACTACAAATACCTGCCGCTGTTCGTCGAGTCACAGGGCTTCTTCGATGAATCATGGAAGCTGAAGGTGCCGGCGAAGTAGCTCTCGCGGCGCGTCGTTCGCCTTTGGGCGTAAACGCGTCGACTGAACCTACCTGATCTGCCGCCGCGCGGTCACCTCGATCTCGATGAGCATCCTCGGATCGGCCAGGCCGGCCGCGATCATCGTCGCCGCAGGCCTGATCTCGCCGAAATACTTACGCAGCACCGGCACGCACTTCCTGAACTGCGCCGCGTCGGTCAGGATGTATCTCACGCGGACGACGTCATCGAGTTGCGCGTCGGCCTGAGCGAGCGCAGCGTCGATGTTGCGAAAGCACTGTTCTGTCTGCTCGACGATGTCGTCCGAGATCGTCATCGACGAATAGTCGAAGCCCGTGGTCCCGGAGACGAAGATCCAGTCGCCATCGACAACGGCTCGTGAGTATCCAATCTCCTGCTCGAACGTCGATCCCGAACTGATTAGACGACGTGTCATCAAGAACTCCGATCGCGCGGACTATCGCACCTCACGGACGTGCATTGTCACGCTGCGATCAAGTCAACAGAGCGAACTGGAGAAGGCAGAAGGGAGAAATGATTTGTGAGGATCAGATCCTCGTTTCTCCTTTTTATCTCTTGACTCGATCGCAGCGTGACGGTGGCTGTCCGCAAATCGCGTACCGCTGACTCCGAATTACGGTTTGTAATCCCGCCACAACCAGCGCAACGAATCCGGCAGGATCGCGCGGCCATGACGATTGCTGTGGAATCCGTGGCCATATTCGAACTTGTAGTCGTAGCCCGCATACGCCAGGGATTTGGCCAGCGTCTGGTTCGCGAGCGGCCAGTTGCCGTTGGCGTTGTCCAGATCGTTCTCGCCATCCTGCAGGAACACGCGAATCGGCTTGCGCGGGAGCGTTTTCCGCACGAGCGCTTCGTAATTGTGTCCACCCTCGCGAAGCGTCTTCCCGTTGGCGATGTTCGTGAAGCTGCCGATCCAGGAGAGCACCTTGCTGAATTCGTTCGGCCGCTCCCAGGCGACGGTGAAGGAGCAGATGCCGCCGCTGCTCGCGCCCGAGATCGCACGGCTGGCGGCGTCATGTTTGAGCTTCACGGTCTTCTCGACCTCGGGCAGGATTTCCTCGAGCAGGAATCGCGCGTACTGATCCGAAAGCGTGTCGTACTCGAAGCTGCGGTTGGCGCCACCGTCGGCGCGCGTGCCGGGATTGATGAAGATCCCGACCATTACCGGGATGTCACCCTTCGCGATCAGATTGTCGAAGACGCTTGGAACGTAGTCCTTCGGCCCCGCGCCATCCTGAAACACCATGACGGCCGCGGGGTTCTCCGGCCGGTACTGCGCCGGCACATACACCCACCAATCACGCTTCGTGCCTGCGAAGACCTTGCTTTCCCATGGAGGCATCTGCTTGACGCTGCCCTTTGGCACGTCCGCGCGCTCGCGGCTGTCGGGGTGAGTCTCGTAGGTTTCGATCTGCGACCCCCCGAGCCGACGATCCGGGCCAAGCTCGTAATGCCACGTCAAGGCCGAGCCGTGTGCAAGGTTGACGGCGACGGCATAGACGCCGGTGGTCCCGACCTTCACCATCGGCACACTCAGGTAGCCGACGTCCGCTACAACGCGTGGAGTGACGTTCGCAGCAAGCTGAGGAGCCTCGATGGCCCACGCGACCGTGAGCTCGTCGATTTTCGGGGCTGGCCCCTTGACCAGGGTTTCGCTGCCGCCGAAATAGGTGCGGATGCGCTCGGCAAGCTTCTCGGCTTCGGGCCCCTCTGGTTTGGCGGCGAGCGCAGCCTGGAGCGACTTCGGGGTCAGAGGCGCATCCTGCGCGAGGAGTGAAGCGGAGAGGCAGCACGCGGCGACAAGTGCGGTCAGTTTCATGCGGGCGACTCTACTACGAGGCATCGGAGGTCACAAAGAGTTAACGAAGTTCACAACGAAGGAACGAAGCAAACGAAGGCGCCGTTATCTTCGTTCCTTCGTTGTGAACGCCGTTATCTTCCATTCCTCCGATCTCTCAGTCCACGGACGCCGCGAACAGAATCCAGAAGATGGCGAGGGTCGCCCCGACTCCCGCCGCCGCGCCTGCGGCGATTGCTCGCCCGACGCCTTGGCCGTGCTTCGACGACGGTGTCACCGTGAGAATCTCGTCCACCGGGATTTCAACGATGGCTTCGGGCAGGCGGGTCTTCGGTTGAACGAAGACGCTTTGATCCGTGGCCTTCATCAGCGTGCCGTGAACTGCGTGCCCCCCGGCGCGATTGACGCGCACGAGCGTGCCCGCAGGCAGTTTCTGCATGTATTCAACGAGCGCAAGTCGGCTGGCGGCGGGTTGCTGTCCCATGTTCGCCGGCGTTACGCGCGGGTTGCCCGTCGTCGCACAGCCAGAGGCCGCAATGGCCACGCACACGACCAGGCACCCGGCTTGTTTGATCATGGTTGACATGAGCGCTCCTCAAAAGTCGAACCCGAATCCGATGCGAAGCGTGGTTTCGTCTATGCCGCCGCGGAACGCGATTCGCAGATCGTTGCGGAAGAACGCTCGGTCCGACAGGTAGGCCTTGTAGCCAAGAGCGACGAACGGATTCACCTGCAGTGACGTCCGCGCACTGTCGCCGCGAATTGGCGGCAGACTCCGGCTCTGTTGCGTGACCGCGTTGTAGACGTAAATCTGGTCGGGTCTTTCAGTTTCCCGTTCCCAGGTGAAGTTCGCGCCCACGGCGACGTGCGGATGAAACCAGACGTTGTGGAAGAACTGATACTGCTGGCTGACTCCGACGGTTCGTCGGCTGAATCGAGACTCGACGGTGTAGTAGGCAGGGCGGCCGTCGATGACGACTTGTTCCGAGCGGAAGATGCGCGACGGAGTGCCCGCGCCGAAATCTACCTCAGTCTTGAGGTTATCGGTCCAGTGCCAGCCGGCTGATGCCGCCCCATAGAAGCTGCTGATCCAGTCGCCGTTGTAGAACTCGCCTGCGGCATGCGAGTTGGCAGCGAGCCAGCCGACCGTTGCCGCGGCATCCCCGCGGATGACCGCTGGCGCCGGTTGAGCCGACGCGTCCGGAGCGGCAGCCATGATGACCACCGCTAGAGCCATGCCGATGGATCTGTAGAAAGCCTTCACACCCTGGAAGGCGCAGGACTAGCGGAAAGCGGCTCACTATCACTCCGAGGGCTTTGGCCCTCGGACTCCCCCACACGCTCCCTCGCGGGGCCCCGCAACCCCGCTTCGCTCGCGTGGGCTCACTCGCGCGCTCGTTCGCCTGTTTCCTATTTGCGTCGTTTCCCGCGCAGGCTCGAGTAGAAATCGCCGATTTCTTCTTCCTCCAGCTCAGTGGCCCGGACGAATCCGGCGGGCCGTCGTCTGGAGCCCGGTCGCAGGATCCACGCGTCCTGCATCATCTCCATGTAGGACGGCACGCGACGGTCCGCATAGTCGGAACACGACGTGACCTTGAACGTGATCTGCACTCCGTGCAAACCAAGCGCGTTGCAGAGGACGAGCTCCTCGTCCAGCGTTCTGCCCCGAACGATCGTCGAGCAGCGGCAGGTCGCACAGAGGCTGCTCTCGCTTGCGATTGGCGTTCCGCCTTGAACCTTGATGTGCATCATCACTCCGATGGGCTTCGCCCCTCGGGCTCCCCAACACGCGCTCTCGCGAGCCGCTTCGCCGGCTCGCCTCCGCCTCGGCGCGAAGCGCTACGGCGCGACCTCGCCGAAGCCTTGGCGAAGGCGGGCCGGTCGCGTGGCTCGTTTCGCTGCGCTCGCTCGCGCTTTGCTTTGCGAGGCGTCGCCGATGCGTGTGCACGACCTCTGCCAGACGTGATCCGGCACGTTTTGACGGAACGCAGGTTCGACCCGAGCAGAAAGCGCGCATTTTCTGCGCCGCGAGACGTGCAGACAACACGCAGAACTCGCGAATCGGTGCTCTGCTAGAATCTGCGCGGGAGATCCTCATGATCGCGAGAGCTTTCGTGCTGGCGGTCTCGATTGCGGCCGTCGGCGGGGCTGTGAACGCCGCGTCCAGGGAACGCGGAAAGCCTGGCATCACGCCGGCTCCGTGTCCCGATCAGGCATGGGAGGAAGCCGACGCCTCGTTCGCGGCGCTTCCCGGCGCGAAAGCGTCATTCGGCCGGTACGATGGCGGGGTCTACCGGATTGAGATTCCAGACAAGTGGAATGGCGAGCTTGTGCTGTGGGCGCACGGCTACGTGGCCAATGGCGGCGCACAAGGAGCGCGCCTGCGCGTGGGCGTTCCCGGCGTCGGGCAGGGCAACCCGTTTCGCGAGCATCTGATCTCGCAGGGGTTCGCGTGGGCAGCGTCCAGCTATCGCTGTAATGGCTACGTCCCGGGGCAGGGGCTGCTCGACACCATCGGGCTGACCGATCTGTTTACGAAGGTCAATGAAGGAAAGGCACCGTCACGCATTTATCTGACGGGCGTTTCGATGGGCGGCCACGTCACGCTTCTGGGTATGCAGGAGTTCCCGAAGGCTTTTGCGGGCGGCCTGGCACTCTGCGCATCCGGTCCGGGCGAGATGGATTTCCTGACATCGGTCGCCGCGGCCGCTGAGCTCATCACCGGCGTCACTGTCACTGAGGCAACCCGTGCTCAGGACGTCGCGAAATTGACCGAACTTCTCGGCAAGCCGCCGAGCTACACCGACAAGGGACGTCAACTGGCTAGCATCCAGGTGCAGATCAGCGGAGGTCCGCGTCCATTCGCCCTCGATGGCTTGGAAGCGCGATTCACCGACAACGCCAGCACCGTCGTCAACGACCGCGGCGCCGATATCTGGAACCGGGTCCGGTCCAATTCCGACGTGAAGTATCACATCGACGCCGGGCTCGGATTGACCGATGACGCGATCAACGCGGGAGTGCGCCGAAAGGCGGCGGACCAGCAGGCGCGCGGCCCGCAGGGACCGTACGAGGAGGCGATTCCGTTCGACGGGCGATTCGAGCGGCCGGTGCTGACGCTGCACGGCAGCGGCGACCTGTACGTGCCGATCTCGCTCGAGCAATCACTGCGGCGCGCTGTTGATGCGGCCAAGAGTTCATCGTCGCTCGTGCAGCGTATCGTCCGGAGTCCAGGTCACTGCAATTTCAGTGCGGAAGAACAAGCCGACGCCTTTGATGCGCTCGTCGCCTGGGCTCGAACCGGTAAACGGCCAGAAGGGGATGATGTCCTGGGCGATCTGACGGATGCCGGAAGAAAGTTCACCAATCCTGTTCGCGCCGGGGACCCGGGTATCATCCGCGTTCAGGCGAACGCAGCGCGCGACTAGCGTCGCGCAATCACTGATCACTGGTCACTGATCCAGAATCTCTGGTCCTCGAATCGCTGATCCGCTGAATCCCTGATCTCGTGCTCGATTCGAGGATTCGGCGATTCAAGATGAGTGATTCAAGGATCAGAGATTCGGGATCAGTGATTAGTGATTAGCGATTCTGCCCTGCTGGCGGCGTCGTCTTCTTCGTCGAGAGTTCCTGCTTGAGCACCTCGACGGCTTTCTCGAGCTGCGCGTCGCGCCGCTTGAGGAACTCCTCCGGGGTGTTGTCAACGAAGACGTCCGGCGGCACGCCGAAGTTCTCCATGTTCTCGCCGGTCGCTGTCCAGACGCCGCTGCCAGGCGTTCGGATCGTCGATCCATCGAGGAGCGTCGCGGCGCCTGTGCCGATGACCGCTCCCATCGTCGGGACGCCGACGACCTTGCCGAGCCCCAAGGCCTTGAAACCCGCAGGGAACATTTCCGCGTCCGATGCGGATCGTTCGTTCTGCATCACGACCATCGGGCCGTAGAAGTTCTGCGGGCGTGGCTGCTGGAATCCCGCGTCCCGACCAATCGTGTATTGATACTGGCGTCCGGCGAGGATGCCGAGCAGCTCCTGATCGATTCCGCCGCCACCGTTGAAGCGCTGGTCGATGACGAGCGCCCGCTTGGTGCGATTGGCCGCGAGATCGAGCTGGAACTGGCGGAGCGATGGCGCGTCCATCGCGCGGATGTGCAGGTATCCAATCTCGCCGTTGCTCATCTTCGTGACGATGTCGCGCCGGTCGTCGACCCAGCGCGCGTACTGAAGGTCTCCAAACGCCGTTCCGGTTGCCGGCGTGATCGTGACATCCCACGCGCCGTCTTTCACCGGCTTGTCGTTGATCGCGAAGTGAAACTTGGTTCCTGGCGCCAGCGTGAAGTACCGCCAGTAGTTGTCGCCGGCTTTGAGATCGTGATCGTCAACCGAAATGATGTAATCGCCCTCCTTGATCTTCAGATAGTCACGATCGGCGGGACCGTCCTTGTAAACGTGACCAACCTTGTAGACCCCTGACGCATCGGCGATGACATCGAATCCGGGATACCGGGTCTGGAGGGCGGTCTGTGGAGCGGCCGGACCGCCGCTCACGCCTGTGTGCGACGCGTTGAGCTGCCCGATCATCATCATCATGACCGTGTGCAGTTCCTCCTCGTCGACGAGGTAGTCGAGCAGCGGCTCGTACATCTTCTTTGCCGCCACCCAATCTGTGCCGTGCATCTCGCCGTCGTAGAAACGGTTCTTCATGATGCGCCAGCCTTCGTTGAAGACCTGCGCGCGGAGTGCCTTCTGATCGACTTCGAGGTTGGCCGTGTAGGTGACCTGGCGGGCGGTTGCGTTCTGTCCGCCCTGTTCGGTCGTTGCCGCCGGTGCGCCGCCACCGCGCCCACCCCGACCTCCGCTGCCTGCGCCGGCTGCGGGCGCGGCAGCGCCCGCCGCGTTCGCAGGAATCGTCGCCGCGTAGAGTCCGTTGCCCGACCTGAAAAACAGGGTGCGGCCGTCGCGGGCGAACGCCATGCTGCTGCCGCCGGCGAAGCCTCCGCCCGCACCACCGCGTCCGCGTCCGCCACCCGCAGCGCCAGGCGCCGGAGGCGCTGGCGGCAGCCGCGTCTGCTGATCGCTTTCCACGTTGATCAAGTACATGCCGGCCGCAGCGTCCGCAGTCGCCGCGCCGCCACGTCCGCCGCCAACTCCGCCGCTGAACACGCTCAGCGCAATCAGGTGCCCTTCCGGCGCCGGCGTCAAATTGCCAATCGCCGTTCCCGGTACGGAAATCTGCCTTGCGCGCCGCGCCAGACCACTCCAGTCGATACGCACGTCGACTGGCTGTGGCGTTCCCCCTCCACCGGCGCCGCGCCCGGTGTTCTGACGTGCCGCCGCTTCGGCCGCCAGCCCCTGGGCTTCGTTGTCGATGTCTCGGTTGGTGGGGTCGCGATCCTGATCCCGCAGTGACAATGCCCAGAGCGACATCGTCGTGGTCAGTCCGCCCTGCGTCGCGATGCCGTTGTTCGTGCCTTCGGTTGACGTGAACACGATATAGCGGCCGTCCGCCGTCCAGACGGCATTGTTCTCGGCATACAGCAGCTTGTCGTCCGAGATGTGCCGCTCTTCACCACCACCTATCGGGGCGATGTAGACGTGCGTGCGCACCGTTCGATCCTGTTTGGAAAACGTGACCCACTTGCTGTCCGGGGATATCGCCACGGATCCGAGCCGGCCGAGATCGGTCGAGGTGACGAGGCTGGTCTTGCCGTCAGCGACGCTGTAGCTGTACAGCTTCTTGTCGGCCGCGGTATACAGCAGCAGCTTCGAGTCAGGCGACCAGGCGAGCGATCCCTTTTCATTGTCGAGATCGGTAATCTTTTTCGGGTTCTTCGATTCGGATTCGCTGATCCAGACTTCGTCACGGCCGGATCGATCCGAGATGAACGCGATGTACTTGCCGTCGAACGACCATTTCGGCGCATCGTTGCGCGAAGCCATCCGATCCGGTGCGAGACGGGTGATGTCGCCGCGGTCGGTTGCAATCGTCAGGATCTGTCCCCGCACCGAGATGACCGCCCGGCGCCCCGACGGCGAAATGTCAAACGCATCGACTTCGTTGTTGACGGTGAGGACGTCGGCCTGGTTCTCTTTTTCGTCGGTGGCGATGTCCAGCTTGATCTCGCTGCTTCGGCCGGAGGCGACATCGAGCTTCCAGATGCCGAAGTTGTCTTCGTAGACGATCACCTTTCCGTCGCTCGACATCGATGGCCAGAAGACATTTCCGTCCGTATGCTTCGTCACCTGAACCGGTTGCCCGCCGCGGGCCGACACCTTGTAGATGTTGTTGGCGCTCTTGCGAACCTCGAAGCTGCCCGCCTTCACGCTCTTGTCGTTCGGCAGCGGGTCGGCGACAAAGTAGATGGCATCGTCTGCGCCCCACATCGGCCAATAGCGGTTGTAGCGTTCATCGCCGAGGAGCTTCGTGTAGGTGTCATTCGCCAGGTTCACGGTCCAGAGATCCGCCGCGTAGCTTCCGCGATAGTGCTGTCGCGACCACACCGCGGGATGGCGATTGAACGCGAGCGACTTCCCATCGGGCGAGTACGATCCCCAGTAGCCCCAGTCGAGCGGCAGCGGCTTCTCCATGCCACCGGTCACCGGGATCTGATAGAGCACGGCCACGTTGGGGAACGCGCCATCGCCGCGCGCCGATCTGAAGATGACTTGTTGCGAGTCGCGGGTCCAGCCAACCACGTCGTCCGTCCCGGTGTGATAGGTCAGCCGAACCGGCGTCCCGCCGGTCGCGGCGACGACGAAGACGTCGTAATTGCCGTAGCGGTTCGAGGAGAAGGCGATCCAGCGTCCATCTGGTGAGAAACGCGGAAACACCTCGCGCGCGCTGTTGTCGGTGATGCGCTGGATGGCGGTTCCGTCCTCGGCCGCCGTCCAGATGTCACCGAGATAGCTGAATGCAACCCGGCCGGCGTGGTAGTCGGGATGACGGGCGAGCCGAATCGGCCCTGCGAAAGCCTGAACGCCGAGCGTCACGAACAGGAGCGTCGCCAGGCACGCGCACACGCACAGTCTTCGAACCATCTTTCCACCTCCGGCTACGGCCGGGATACTACTTCCGCCTCAAGGCCGAAGCCACAAGATTGTTGATTGTTGATTGTTGATTGCCGATTGTTGATTGCTGATTGAAAGACGGGCTTTTCAATCAACAATCAGCACGCAACAATCAGCAATGACTCAAATTCTCCCATGTGGCTTCCGCCTTCAGGCGGAAGGAGCCCAAAATGACTCACAGAATTGCCATCGTTACAGGCGCGGGTAGCGGGATTGGCCGCGCCGTTTCCATCGCTTTGCTCAAAGAAGGCTACGCCGTCGCGCTTTGCGGCCGGCGGGTCGAGCAGCTCGAGGAGACTGCCGCGGCCCCCGAGTCCGGACCGGCGCCGCGGCGCGTGATCCCGACCGATGTGACGGATCCTGAAGCGGTGGGGAAGCTGTTCAGGGCCGTCCATGACGAATTCGGCCGGCTCGACGTGCTGTTCAACAACGCCGGCATCGGTGCCCCGGGAGTGGACATCGACCAGCTCACCGTGGAGCAGTGGCAAGCAGTCGTCAACGTCAATCTGACCGGCGCATTTCTGTGCACCCGGGAGGCGTTCGGGCTGATGAAGCGGCAGACTCCGCGCGGCGGCCGGATCATCAACAACGGCTCGATCTCCGCCTATACGCCTCGACCGAACTCTGCGCCGTACACGGCAACCAAACACGCGATCGCCGGCCTCACGAAATCGACGTCGCTCGACGGGCGAAAGTACGACATCGCGTGCAGCCAGATCGACATCGGCAACGCGGCGACCGAGATGACGGCCAGAATGGCCAAGGGTGTGCCCCAGGCGAACGGTGAGATCCTGGTCGAACCACGACTCGACGTCGACCACGTCGCCCGCGCGGTCGTCTTCATGGCGAATCTGCCGCTGGACGCCAATGTCCAGTTCATGACCGTCATGGCGACGAAGATGCCGTTCATTGGAAGGGGCTAGGCGAGGCAGTTTTTCTTTTCTTAGTTTGCGCTGGGGCCCCACCCCCAGCGCCCGCCAGCGCTCGCTGGTCGCTCGCGCCGGCTGATCGCCGCGATTTTCCGCCTAGTCACCTCCATGTTTTCCGCAGGGCGTGCATTACAATTTCCGGCCTATGCACATTTTTCGGCCTATCGGTTATCAGCGCCTTCTTGTCCTTTTCGTCGCCGTCGTGCTCACTCTGCCGCTTGGCGGACGGCTCCTCGCTCAGAAGTCACGCAAGGCGGCCGATACAGATCTGGCCAATGCGAAGCCTGGGCGCGACCCGAACCAGCCGATTGACGAGGAGTACACGAGGAAGATCAAGAAGTACACAACGGAGACCTTCTTTCTGTCGCCGCTGGTGGACTACCTGCCGGCTTCGAAGACGGTCCCCACACCGGCAGCAGTGCTCGGTGACATCGCGGGCGCGGAAGGGAAGCTGCCGTACACCAAGGAGATCTACGAATACATGCGGCTGCTGGCGAAGTCGACGCCGCGTGTGAAGGTGTATTCCATCGGCAGGTCCGAGGAAGGGCGGGAAATGCTCGCGGTGGCGGTCGCCTCCGAAGCGCTGATGTCGAAGCTGGATCAGAACAAGGCTGATCTCGCGAAACTCGCCGATCCGCGCGCGATCAAGATGGACGATGACCTGGCGGACGAGATCGCGAGACGGGCTGCGCCGGTCTACTACATCACCGGGACGATTCACTCAACCGAAGCGGGTGCGCCAACCGCGCTGATGGAGCTGGCGTACCGATTGGCGGTCGACGACAGCCTTTACATCCGCAATATCCGCGAACACGTGATTACGCTCATCACACCGGTCGTCGAGCCCGATGGACGCGACCGCGTGGTGGATGCCTACGAGTGGCGCAAGAAACATCCGAAAGACACGCCAATGAGCGCGGTCTACTGGGGCCACTATGTCGCGCACGACAACAACCGCGACGCGATGGGGTTGACGCTGAAGCTCTCGCAGAACGTGTTGAACACCTATCTGGGCTGGAAGGCGCAGGTGCTGCACGATTTGCACGAGTCCGGGTCGTTTCTGTACGACAACACGATTGGGAACGGGCCGTACAACGCGTGGCTCGATCCGATCCTGACCAACGAGTGGCATCTCATCGGGTGGAACAACGTCAACGAGATGACGCGGATGGGGATGCCCGGCGTGTACGCGTGGGGCACGTTCGACACGTGGTCGCCGGGATACCTGATGTTCATGGCGGCGACCCACAACGGCATCAGCCGGCTCTACGAAACGTTCGGCAACAGCGGCAGCGCAGATACCGAAGAGCGGACGTTGACGCCTGCCGAAACATCTCGCACCTGGTATCGTCAGAACCCGCCAATCTCGCGCGTGCGCTGGTCGCTCCGGAACAACAACAACTACGAGCAGACCGGCGTTTTGATTTCGCTCAACTACCTGGCGAACAACCGCGTGTACTTCCTGCGCAATTTCTACGACAAGAGCAAGCGCTCGATTTTGAAGGCGCGCGTGGAAGGACCCGCGGCCTATGTCTTTCCTGCGACCGATCCCAGGCTTGGCTCGCAGGCCGAGCTCCTGCGCATCCTTCAAAAGCAGGCGGTCGAGATTTCGCGTGCGACCGCAGCGTTCACCGTGAAGATTCCTGTTCGACAGCCGGCGGGAGGACGGGGGAGGGGTGCCAGGGGTGCCCAGGGTGCCGCCGGTGCCCAGGGTGCCACGAGTGCTCAGGGTGCTGCGGGTGCCGAGGGCGCCACGGGTGCAGGCGAGGGCGTTGCAGAGGCGCAAGCCCCACAACCGCCGCAACGCCTGCCCGACGTCACGCGGGAGTTTCCCGCAGGCAGCTACATCGTCCGCATGGATCAACCCTATTCGCGAATTGCAGACGCGCTGCTTGATTATCAGTACTGGGCGCCAAATGATCCGCAGACGCGCCCCTACGACGACACCGGCTGGACGTTCCCTGAAGGATTCGGTGTCCAGGCGGTTCGCGTGACCGATCCCTCTGTCCTGACCGTTCCCATGACGTCAGTGACTGGAGACGTGACCTCAGCGGGCGGAATCAGCGGCACGGGTACCGTGTTCGCCATCAATCACAACGCGGACAACGCGCTCATAACCCTGCGCTACACGCTGAAGGACGCAGACATTCAGCTCGCGGAGGAGCCGTTTGAATCAGGCGGTGCAAAGTTCTCGCGCGGCACGTTCATCATTCGAGGCGTGTCATCGACAGACCTGGACAAGGCGACGCGCGAACTCGGGCTTCAGACGCGCGCGCTCGAGTCGGTGCCGTCGGTCAAGATGCACCCGGCGCGCACCGCGCGGATCGCGATTCTCCATCAATGGACGAGCACGCAAACGGAAGGCTGGTGGCGTCAGGCGTTCGATCTCTACAAGATCCCGTACGACTATATCGATCCGCAGACGATCAGAAATACAACGGATCTTCGCGCCAAATACGACGTGATCATCTTTGGCCCTGGGGGCGGGCAGGCCGCGGTCGAAGGCACGCCGACGTGGTTGAACCCGATTCCCTATCGCAATTCGACGGACACACCGAACGTTGGCACCTGGGCGCAAACTGAGGACACGCGGATCGGCATGGGGCTCGAAGGGCTGATGCATCTCCGTGAATTCATCAAAGCAGGCGGCGTGTTCCTGGGATCGGATACGAGCGCAGAATTCGCCATTGCCAATAGCTTCGGCTACGGCGTGACCGTCAATCGTCCCGGCACCGGATCGAGAGTCGTCGGTTCGCTCTTGAGAACGAAGATCGTCGACGAGGCGAGTCCGATCGTGTACGGCGTTGCCGACAACCTCGCCGTGTACAGCGACAGCGGAGAGAGCTTCAGCGTCAGCGCAAACGTGGGCGGTGGTGGACGTGCGGGCGCACCGGCTGGCGGTGGCGGTGGAGGCGGAGGACGCGGCGGTGGCCCCGTCGGCCGCCCGACGGGTCGCGGAACGCCTGACGACCCGGACGTCGTTCAGGGAAGACCGGCTCAGGAGGGGTCGAACCTGTCGCCGTTGCCACCACCAGAGCAGGTGCAGCCTTGGCAGTATGCCCTGCCGACGGAAGAGCAGCTGAAGAGAAATCCGGCAACGCTGATACCTCCTCAGTTTCGCCCGAGGGTCGCGATGCGGTTCGATGCCCAGAACGCGCTCCTCGTCTCAGGATTGCTGGAAGGTGGAAACGATATTGCACAACGTCCTGTGGTGGTGGACGTCCCGGTTGGGAAAGGACATGTCGTACTGTTCGCCAACAACCCCATCTATCGCGGAGAGACCATTGGCGGTTATTTCATGGTGTTCAACACGATCTTGAACTTCGACAACCTGGATGCCGGCCGGAAGCTCGATAAACGGTGACCACAGGAGGGCATCCAATGATTCGCAAATTGAAATCGGGAGAGTATCGGCTCTACTCGCGCAAGAAGGATGCGAAGGGTCGGCGAAAGAATCTCGGCACGTTCGGAAGCCGTGCTGCCGCCGAAAAGCACGAGCGCGCGGTCCAGTACTTCAAGCGGCATTAACGTCACCGAGGGGCTTCGCCCCTCGGACTCCCCGACACGCGCCCTCGCTCGCCGCTGCGACGGCTCGCTCGTGACGCTGTTCTCAGCGTCGGTAGGTCTACAGACAGGTTCTCACTCTCACTCGGGGTGGTGCGCGATTCGGCGGTCGGGAACCAGCCAGACCATCGCGACGAACACGAAGAGAGCGTACGATATCGGCGAGTAGACGAACGCCAGCACGATCGACAGCGCGTACGACGCGAGCGACATCCGTCCTTTCATGTCGTGGCCGACCGCCTGGGCCAGGCGTGATCCGTGCCCGTCTGCGGCAATGATCGTCATCTGCAGAATCGTGTAGGCGATCGCAGACAGAAAGGCGACGCCGCCGTAAACGGCGAGCGGGACCGGTGCGTGTGGATTCCGACCCATCCATGCGGTGGCAAACGGGATGAGGGATAGCCAGAACAGCAAGTGCAGGTTCGCCCACAGAATGCCGGCGGTCACGCGTCGCATCGCGCCAACTAGCACATGATGGTTGTTCCAATAGATGCCGAGCAAAACGAAGCTGAGAACGTAGGCCGCGAGATCCGAGCCCAGTTCTCTGAGCGCGTGCAAATCGATTCCCGCCGGCGGCCGGAGCTCCAGCACCATAATCGTTATGATGATGGCGATGACGCCGTCGCTGAAGGCTTCCAGCCGTCCCTTGCTCACGAGTCCTCCTGGCCGCCATCGTAGCAGGTTGGCGAAGGCGACGATCTGTTTCAGGCTTACCAGGATCCGTGGTGCGGGATCCGGGATCCGTTCGGCACAGGCTTAGAGCGGTTTCAAAACTCTCTAGGACAGTGGCGTCCGAGGGGCGAAGCCCCTCGGGGTGATGGAGGAGCCAACGATGATCACTGGGGCGCACGTTCTTCTTTTCAGCGGCGATGCCGACGCCGACCGCGCGTTCGTGCGCGACGTGCTTGGATTCCGATCGGTCGACGCGGGACATGGCTGGTTGATTTTTGCCTTACCTCCTAGCGAGATGGCGGTGCATCCATCCGACTCACCCGCGGAATCGTCGTCGGAAATCGGCGCTTCGCTGTATTTGATATGTGCGGACGTACAGGCGTTCATCAAGACGATGGAGAGCCGTCAGGTGAAGTGCGCTCCCGTCGTCACCGAACGATGGGGATTGCGAACCAGTCTCCAACTTCCCAGCGGCGGGCGGCTCGGCGTCTATCAGCCGACGCATCCGACTGCGATCTGACGGCTTACTCCTCCGCGAGGAGCGCCGTCGCGATCTGTTCCCACTCCGCATCGAGGCTCTCGCGGCACTCAGGTTTGTGCGCCCGCCGATACCAGTAACCGGCGTTGCCGAGATCTCCTTCTTTTCGATGAAGGTAGGCGTGTATCCACGCTCCGGTTTCGTTATCAATGTCCTGGGCAACGCTGTGTGCGGCGTCCCAGTCACCCTTGGCATCGTGCCAGAGCGCTCGAAGCGCCGGTGAAAGCGATGCCGCCGCCCGAGGTTCGGCGATGGTCTTCTTGAACTCTGAAAGCGTCACGGCCCCTATTGTCGCTGATCGGCGGTCAGTTCGGCTTGAACGATGAAGCGCCTGTCATCTCGCTCTCGTTCTCAATCGGTGGAACTGTGGAGCGCCGGCCACGAGGCTGCGCTGGCAGCGGTGACCAGCGCTCACAGATCGGTATCGTCGAAGGTTACGCTCGCGTGCGTCGCAGCGTGCGTATGCCCGTGAGCGCCCAGCTCGAGCTGTGGTGTATGCTTCGCCCGGAGTTTCAGATGAGGTCGTTGCTGCTGGTCGCACTTTCACTCGTCGCTCAATCACCCGCTCGCGCGCCGGCGATCGACGACGTCGCGTGGTTGACCGGTTGCTGGGAGTACACCTCCGGAGCGCGAATCGTCGAAGAGCACTGGCTCGCGCCGCGCGCGCGAACGATGATGAACGCGGGGCGGACGACGCAGGGAGACAAACTGATCGAGTTCGAGACCGTGATTATCCGTGAGCAGGAGGGACGGCTCGCCTATGAGGCGCACCCCTCGGGACAGCCGTCAGCGGTGTTCCTGTCGCAGCGTGTCGCTGATCGCGAAGTCGTGTTCGAAAACCTGCAGCACGACTTTCCTCAGCGTGTCGGCTACAAACGCGATGGTGATTCGCTGGTTGGTTGGATTGAAGGGCCGCGGAATGGCCAGACTCGGCGAATCGAGTTTCCGTACCACCGGGTTGCGTGCGCGAGTAACGAGCCGTAGGTGTCAATCGATCAGTAATCAGCGACGTTCACTGTCACACTGCGATCCAACCAAGAGAAGGACAAGAGAAAGGAGAAGAGCCTTTCTCCTTTTTGTCTCTTGAGATTTGGTCGCAGCGTGACAGTGGCCGTCGGTGATTGAGCCTACCGAGCGAGGAACAGATCGTAAGCGGTGTTACCGCTCTCGCGTTGATACCGATAGTCCAGGCCGTCGAGAAACGATTCGAACTCAGGCATCTCTCCGTCCGGCACTTCGAAGCCGGCCAGCACGCGGCCGAAGTCCGCGCCGTGATTGCGGTAGTGGAACAGGCTGATGTTCCAACGGCCACCGAGCTTTTCGAGGAATGCCATCAACGCCCCCGGACGTTCGGGAAACTCGAAACGATAGAGCTGTTCGTGGGCGACGTCCGCGCTGCGGCCGCCGACCATGTGGCGAACATGGAGCTTGGCCGTCTCGTTGTCGGTCAAATCGACGGTGGCGTAGCCGCCGGCGTTGAGCGTGGCGGCGATGTCGGCGGCGTCCTGGCGGGAACGGGTTGCGATGCCGACGAAAATGTGCGCGACGTCGCGTCCGCTCAAGCGGTAATTGAACTCCGTCACTACCCGCCGCCCGATGGTGGCGCAGAAGGCGCGGAACGCACCCGGCCGTTCAGGGATGCTGACGCCGAAGAGCGCTTCGCGCGCGTCGCCGACCTCCGCGCGCTCGGCGACGAACCGCAATCGATCGAAGTTCATGTTCGCGCCGCTCAGAATCGCGGCGAAGCGCGCGCCGTTGACTTTCTCCCGCTCGACCCATCTCCGCAGGCCGGCCACGGCCAGCGCGCCCGCGGGCTCCATGATCGTGCGGATGTCGTCGAAAATGTCCTTGATCGCAGCGCAGATCTCGTCGTTCGATACCCGCACGATTTCGTCCACGGTCGTCTGGACGATGGGGAACGTCAGCGCCCCGACTTCGCGGACAGCGACACCATCGGCAAAGATGTCTACCGAGTCGAGCACGACCCGCCTGCCAGCGGCGATCGACTGATACATCGCGTCCGCGCCGCACGGCTCGACGCCGATGACCTTGACGGCCGGGCGCAGCGCCTTCACGTAACTCCCGACTCCCGAAATCAGGCCGCCGCCGCCAACCGGGACGAAAATCGCCGACACGTCCCCGAGCCGGTGGCGCAGAATCTCATCGCCGACGGTTCCCTGACCGGCGATGACGAGCGGATCGTCGAACGGGTGAACGAAGACCAGCCCGCGCTCTACCGCCAGCTCGTGGCAACGTGCCTGTGCGTCCGTGTAGGTGTCGCCGGCCAGGACGACTTCCGCGCCGAGATCGCGAACCGCTTCAATCTTGATCTCCGGGGTCGTCTGCGGCATGACGATCAGCGCATGGATGTCGAGATGGCGTGCGGCGAACGCCACACCTTGCGCATGATTGCCGGCGCTGGCGGCGATCACCCCGCGCCGCCGTTCGTCCGCGGTCAGGTGGGCGATCCGGTTATAGGCACCGCGCAGCTTGTAGCTGAAGATCGGCTGCAGATCCTCGCGCTTGAGAAGGACGTCGTTGCCAAGACGCCGCGAAAGGCGGGGCGCCGGGTCGAGCGGCGTTTCCTGGGCCACGTCGTAGACACGACTGGTCAGGATCAGCCGGAGCATCTCGTCCGGCGCCGGCGGCCGCTCGTGAGCGCGACTTGTCACCGTGTGGTGGACACCGGTTGGATATGGATCCCGCACTCGAGCTTCTGTCCCTGCCAACGGCCCGACCTCTCATCGGATGGATCGAGCGGACGCGTCGTGCAGGGCTCGCACCCGATGCTCGTGTATCCGAGATCGTAGAGCGGAAGCAGCGGAATCTGGTGCTGTTTTGCGTAGGCCCAGACCTCTTTCGTCGTCCAGGTCGCGAGAGGGCTGACCTTGCGAATCACCCGACCCGACGGCAGGCGGAATGGCTCCAGGTGCGACAGGTTCGCGCGGCTCGGCGACTGTTGACGGCGGAGTCCTGTAAACCACACCTCGTATCCCTCGAGCGCTGAGAATAGCGGCTCGACCTTGTGACGGGCGCAGCACGCGTCAGTGCTGGTCTGCCACAGGCCCGGCGACGGTTCACGGGCGCGCAGGTTGACGAGGTTCAAGCCCCACCGCTCGGTCAGTTGGTCGCGGTACGCATAGGTTTGCGCGAAGTGGTGGACCGTGTCGAGGAACAGCACCGGGATGTCCGGCCTCGTCTGCCGCAGCATGTGCAGGACGACGACGTCTTCGGCCTGGAAGCTGCACGTGATGCACGGCGCTCCCACGGCGTCGAGTTGTCCGGCGACTACGAGTTCTGCATCGCTCATGTGAGTATCTCCTCGAGGACCCTGCGCACCGCATCGACCGCTTCCGCTTCGGAAGCCGCCATGCGAGCCGCCTGCGCCAGCCGTCCCGCCGCACCCGCCTGATGTCCGATCCCGCGCGATTCGGTGACCCGCTGGATGATCATGCCGGCGCCCGCCGTAAAGTTCGTGGCCGGGTCGATCAGGATGAAGCTGCCGGTGGCGCGATCGCTTCGATAACTATCGAACGCGATCGGTCGTGACGCGATCACGGTTGCGACACCGATCTCGTTCAACGCGAACGGCCGATCGACCTCCGCCGACACGGTCGTTGTGCCGTGCTTCAGCAGGTAGACACGTCCAGGGTCCAGAGGCCGCTCGTCCATCCAGACGAGATCCGCATCGAAGCGATTCCCGACTTCGGTCTCACCGCTGACGAGGACATCCCCTCGACTGATGTCGATCTCGTCTTCGAGCGTCACCGTCACCGACATCGGCGCGAACGCCTGCTCGATGTCGCCATCCCACGTGACGATGCGCTGGACCCGGCTGGATCGGTTTGCCGGCCAGACGGTGATCGAATCGCCGACGTTGATGATGCCGGAACAAATCTGTCCAGCATACCCGCGGAAGTCGTCAGACGGCCGGACGACCAGCTGCACCGGGAAGCGGAAGGGACGCCGCGTGGTGTCTTGATCGATCTCGACCGTCTCGAGATGCTCCAGCAGGCTGGGGCCTTCGAACCAGGGTGTGGTTTCGCTCGTCGTGATGACGTTGTCGCCCTTCAGCGCGCTCATGGGGATCGCATGAACAGAGGCGTCCCCCTGAATCTCGGCGAAGGCCGAGACGATGTCGTCGAAGATGCGGCGATCGTAGCCGACGAGGTCCATCTTGTTGACCGCCAGCACGAGATTCGTGATCCCGAGCAACTGCGCGATCCGCGCGTGTCGTCGAGTCTGTTCGCGAACGCCGTGCCGCGCGTCGACCAGCAGGATGGCGAGATCGGCGGTTGACGCACCGGTGGCCATGTTGCGGGTGTACTGCTCGTGCCCCGGGGTGTCGGCGATGATGAACTTGCGCCGGGCGGTTGCGAAGTACCGG
>Ga0207701_10000317_pt1 | contig 49410 bp, 41 predicted proteins | sample KBSSwiSSwithPhiX_FD_184294 | JGI IMG/M metagenome (GOLD analysis project Ga0207701, IMG submission 184294) | Switchgrass rhizosphere bulk soil microbial communities from Kellogg Biological Station, Michigan, USA, with PhiX - S5 (SPAdes) (version 2) | ecosystem: Environmental > Terrestrial >... | reverse complement strand
TGGCCCGTCTTATCCGTGTCAATCCGTGTTCATCCGTGGCCCGTTTTGTCCGTGTCGATCCGTGTTCATCCGTGGCCCGTCTTATCCGTGTCAATCCGTGTTCATCCGTGGCTCCTTTTGTCCGTGTTGATCCGTGTTCATCCGTGGCCCGTCTTATCCGTGTCAATCCGTGTTCATCCGTGGCTCCTTTTGTCCGTGTCGATCCGTGTTCATCCGTGGCCCGTTTTATCCGTGTCAATCCGTGTTCATCCGTGGCTCCTTTTGTCCGTGTCGATCCGTGTTCATCGTGCTGCATCCGTGATCCTCTTGTCCGGGTGGATCGGTGGGTCATGTCGCCTGGCACCTGCCAGTCAGCATTACGTCGCCCGCTTAGGCGCGCATCTATTCGGTCCGGAGCGCTTCAGCGGGATCGACGCGAATCGCGCGTCGCAGCGGCGCCCAGGTTGCCAGTAGAGACACGGTCATCAGGCAGACGACCGGCAGCCCGAAACTCCCCGGGCTGACAGGTTCGATGCCGAAGAGAATCGTCTGGACGAATCTCGCGAAATACACGCCGCCGGCCAGGCCCAGCGCCACGCCGACAATCAACGCGATTGCCACACGGCCGGCGACCGCCTTCACAACCGCGGCCGGCTGCGCCCCAAGCGCGAGTCGAATACCGATCTCGCGAGTCCGCCGCACGACGGCATAACTCAGTACGCCGTAGAGTCCGACCGCGGCGAGCACGAGTCCCAAAGCGGCAAAGAAACCTGAGAGGACGGCGAGCAGACGTTCCCGCAGCAGCGTGTTCTCGATGAGCGCTGTCTGAAGCGTGACGTCGACCAGTCGCAGCGAAGGATGAACCTGCGGCAGTTCCTGGCGCACACGATCGGCCAGCGTCCTGGGATCGACCATCGAACGGATCTGGATCGTGGCTCCTGGATCTGCGATCGGCGTAAAAAGGAACGGGCTCATCTCTCCACGCACGGAACCGTCACGAGTGCCGGCGACCACACCGACAACTTCATAAGTGATCGGCCGACCGGATCTCGAGGATGTCAGGCGCTGTCCGACCGCAGGCTCTCCGCGAAAATACTTGCGCACGAACACGTCGTTGACCATGACCGGCATCGGATCGGTCGCATCACTGTCCGTTGGCTGGAATTCACGACCGTCGAGGACCGCGGTGCCCATGGTTTGAAAAAACTGAGACGAGACATCGAGCCGGAACGTCTGCGCGCGACCGCCATCGGGAAGCCCGACGTTATTGCCATTGGAAAAACCCCTGAACAACGCCCAGCCGGAGAGGCTCGCGCTTTCGACCGCAGGGAGCGCCTGCACCCGCTCGAGCAGCTGGCGTTTGACGTCCCGTGCCTGCTGCGGTCCCAGTCGATCGCGTGTCTCGACCGTCAACAGCACCAGGCGTTCCGGCTTGAAGCCAAGATCCACGGCCAGCAAGCGATCGAACGATCGCATCAGGAGGGCAGCGACGAACACGATCATCAGACTGAACGCGACTTGAGCCGTTACGAGCGACCGCGCCATGCCAGTTCTGATCGTGGAACCGCGCTGCCCGAGAGCGACGATCTCACCGGGCCCGCCAGCCGACGCTCGAAGTGCCGGCGCGATACCGAAAAGAACCGTGGTGAGACAGCCGAGCGCCGACACGAATGCGAGGACTCGCCAATCGAGCCGCACGTCGAGGTAGACGGGATTCTCATTGGTCGTCAGCATCCCCACGATCACCGGGACCGCGGTACGAGACGCGAGCACGCCCAATGCGGTCGCGGCGAGGGTGATGACGCCCGATTCCATCAGGATCTGCTGCAGCAAGCGGCCCCGTCCGGCGCCAATCGATGCCCGCAATGCCATCTCGCGCGTGCGCGCCGCACCGCGGGCGAGCAAGAGATTGGCGACGTTGGAGCACGCGATCAGCAACACGAGTCCAATGATCGCGCCAAGGATCAGGAGCGGACGCGCGAAGTCCTCTCGCACCTGAGAGTAACCGCTGGCTGCGGTGCGAAACTCCAGTCGCGATCCGGGCGCGCGGCGGCCGTCCTTGCCGACAAACTCGTCATCCTCGAAATTGGCGAACGCCGTTTGCGCGATCGCCTGCGCCGCCTCGGGCGTTTCGTTGCCGGCCAGCCGTCCCCACACCTGCAGCCAGTTCCAGGTGGGCGACTGCAACGACTCTCGATTGAACATCATGTTCGGGATCCAGACGTCGGTCAGCACGCCCGGCTGCGCGCCACTGAATCCCGGTTGTGCGACGCCGACAATCTGGTACGACCGTTGTTCGAGTTGAATCCACGAACCGACCACGTGTGGATCGGCGTGAAGGCGTCTCGACCAGAAGGCATGGCTCACGACCGCGACCGGGTGCGCGCCAGGAGTCAGATCATCCGCGGGCTGAAGCACCCGGCCGATCATCGCGGTCACGCCAAGCGCGTTGAAGGCGTTCCCCGAGACGAACTGCGTCCGGAGCTTTTCCTCGACGCCGCCACCGTCGGGCAAGATCGCCTGTCGGAGGGACTGGTAACTCATACTGAAGACTTCCGCGCGCGGCGCAACGGTCTGCTGTATCCGATCGAGTAACGGATAGCTGAAGAGTGCCGTGAACCGCAGATCGGCGTTGTTGCTCGCCCGACTCAAGTAGACCAGGCGGTTGGGATCGCGGACGGGCAATTGGCGGAGGATCAACGCATCCATCAGCGAGAACGCCGCCGTGCATGCGCCAATGGCGAGACTGAGCGACACAATCGCCGCCGACGAGACCGCGGCATCCTTGCGCAGCAGGCGCGCGCCAAGCCGCAGATCGCGCCACACCGAATCGAGCCACCCCAGGAGTTTCACGTCGCGGCTTTGGTCTCGCAGCGCGAGCCGATTACCGAACTGCACGGCGGCCCGGGCGAGCGCCGCGTCGTGCGACAGGCCGGCCGCCTCGAGTTCCGCGGCGCGCGCCTCGATGTGGAACTGCTGCTCGTCGTCGAGCTCGTCGTGGAGAGGATCCGGCCGCACGACGTTCCTGAATCGGGACCACCAGGACATGTCTGCCTCCGATACGCTCGATCAGATCCGCTGAAGGACTTGCATCGGGAGGGCGCCTTGCAGTGCGTCACTTCGTGCCATACATAGATTTCTTAGTAAGCAGACTGAGCATAGATCACTCCGGTGATCGACGCAAATCGTCGATCCGAATCCTAGCGGGATGGCTTTCGCCTTGTGTGCGGTGTGCGCGAGACAATGCCTGTCAGCGAGTCGAACACTTCATCAGTGATCGGGGCGACGTCGTCGTCCTGCCGGTTCGACCAGACCCTGAACGTCACGTCCATGATCGACAGCGTCAGACCGGTGAGCAGTCTTGGGGTGATCTCACCGCCGCTTCGATACCGGGCGGCAAACGCCCCGGTGACCGCGTCCTCGACGTCGGCGCGCCGCGAGAGCTGGGCCTCGCGCGCCGCGACGCTGCTGCTCGCGATCTTCACGATTTGCCGGGTGCGGCGTTGTGCCGCGGCTTCCGCGGCCACCCGCTGCACAGTGTGACGGACGACCTGCAGCGGCGAGAAGGTCGTCGGCGCATGATGAATCGCCTCGGTCAGCAAATCGCGGTACCGAATCATGCCCTGCCCCATCAAGTCCGCCTTCGACGCGAAATAGCGAAAGAAGGTTCGCGTCGACACACCCGCGGCCCGCGCGATGTCGTCGACCGTGGTTTCCTCGAAGCTCGTCGCGGCGAACAGATCCACAGCGGCATCCCAGATGGCGCTGCGAACGAAGTCCTGCTTGCGCGTGTGGAGCGGGCTGAGGCGGGCGGTCGGCGACCTGGCTGTCATGGCGCCATTGTAGGCTGAATACGTCACTCTTGTCACATTATGTTGACTTTGGCATTAAGTGTCATATAAGCTACGCGAAGTGTCGAATTGAGAAAGGACCGAATCGTGAAAGGCCTGATCGTCTTCGGACTCGTCATCGCCATCAGCGCCGCGGCCCGGACCGCGTCCCCGGGACAGCCGGCACCGGCTTCAGTCGCCGGCAGTTGGACGGTGCGCGCGGATGTGTCCGGCAACCAGAGCGAATCCACCTGCACGTTCACGCAGAAGGACGCTGACTTGACCGGCAACTGCACCAGCGATCGCGGCACGGTGACGATCAGCGGGAAGGTCGACAGCAAGACGGTGAGCTGGCAGTTCGACACCCAGTACGAAGGACAAACGCTCACGGTCTACTACAGCGGCACACCGCAATCGGCGGAAAAAATCACCGGCACCATCAACGTCCAGCCGATGAACGTCAGCGGCGAGTTCACCGCCACCAAAACCAAGTAAGCGGCGGCGCTTCGTTGGGCGTCACTTCAACGGTTGAACGGGTATTCCTGGATCCACTTGAATCGGCGGCCGACGATCGGCAGCTTGGTGTGGTCCAACAACTGCAATGACATGCGGATCTTGTGGCCATCCATCTCGCCGTCCAGTGAGAGCGTTTGCGCGTCGCGACGATCGAACAACAGCCGCGAGTGCCACGTTTGATTCGCGGGTCTGGTCAACGTGATCACTTTGGCACCGTCATCGGTCTTCGCCGGATAGAACACGAACGTGCTGTCCATTCGTTGGAACACGAGCACGTTTGCGTTCTGAACGATCACTCGCCTCCAGCGGTCGTAGTCGGTGACGAGTGACGCGCGCTCAACACCATCAATCGTCATCGTCTCCACATCCCAGATCCCGTACAGCGCCGGCTTCGGCGCGCCACCGCCGTACGTGAACCAGCTCTTTCGCGCCGACACCACATTCATCCCAATGAGGTACGCGGCGAACACAATCTGCCCCGCCGTCATGATTCGCCGCGGCCTGAATCCGACAAACAACGGCGGCTGGGTTGATGGAAGCGCCGGCCGGTCGAGAACCAGGACGTTCAACAGACGCCGAGCGTCGGGCGCAAGGAGGACGAGGGACATCAGGATCAGGTGAAACGAGAACAGCTTCACCGGGACGTCGTAGGTCATGTTCAGGACGAAAATCTGAATCGAATCCGCGAGCAGAATCAGGGCGCCGACAAGTGACAATCGCGGAATGAACAGGCACACGGCGGCCGACAGTTCTGCGACGCCGGCGAACCGCTCGTACGCCGATGAGGCGCCAATCGAGGCCCACAACACGCCCATCGGTGAGAAATACCCGAACGGTTCGACCAGCCGCGTCAGCGATGGCGCCGGCATCTGCAACGGGATCGCCTTGACCATTCCATACACCAGCATCGTCGATCCGGTCGCGAACCGCAGGAACAGCCGGAACCATTTGTTCAGCGTGACGTACTGTGTGCGCTCCCGATCGAGCACTGACCAGCCGACCGTCGCCGCTGTCGCGATCACGAGCAGGCACAACGCGGCAATCCAGTTGAACGTCTTGTCTCCGCTGCCACTGCCGGTAATCACGAGAGGACGAGTGATCCCAAACACGTGGACCGCGGTCCAGGTCACCAGGTTCTTGAATGGAGGCAGCTCTTCGAGTGAAGGCATATCCGAGCTCGGAATAAACCCCCCGAGCATCTGCGTCGTCAGCGCGTAAAGACCGAAGTAGACGAAGCAGAAACGGAAGGCGACGCGCGTCATTCGACTCCACCGCTCGGTCGTAGGCGCGGTCGTTTCGACTTCGATCGTGGTGGACGAACCGAAACTGAGCATGTGCCCTCCTTCACCGAAGACGGCGGGCCGGTCCCTTGCCGAACACGTGCTCACGCGCACGTTGAGCGGCCTCGAACAGCCCAACGGACTTCAATCGCTCGTTGAACCGGCCGTCGACGCGAAAGTAATCCCACTGCGGAGCCACGGCAAGATGGACGAGCGCAGGATCGCGTCCTTCTATCGCTGCGTCCAGGTAGCGAAACGCCTCGTCGAGAGTGCCGACCTCGGCGAAGAGCAGCGCGAGCTGCATCGGCGGCCCCTTGGCGTTCAACTGAAGCGCATAGCGCACGATTGCTGGACGGCCGCCACGCCGGTAGAGATTCTCCAGTTCTTCGACGAGCCGCGCAGGGGCACCGGCAGCGCGCGCGTGCGCCAGAGACTCGGTCATGTGACGATCGATCTCTCCCTTCATCAGGTACGCCCCGGCAAGGTACTCGCGCGCCAGCAAGTGCGAGGGATCGAGGTCGAGCGAGCGGTTCGCCCACGCGATCATGTCGTCGTAGCGCCGCTGGTTCCAATATGCGAGGGCGATCTGCAGGTGCACGGCTGCCGATGATGGATTGCGTTCGAGTGCTTTCTGTTTGGCCGCCAGTCCTTCCGGGAGCTGTCCGAGTGCTTCGAGCAGCCGCCCGTATAACAACCATCCTTCGGTGTGATCGGCGTTCAGTTCGAGCGCGCGCTCGAGGCTCCGACGCGCGCCGTTCCAGTTCCAATCACTGAGGAACAGCACTGTGCCGAGCGCCACCTGCGCATCCGCATTGGCAGATTCCATCGCCAGGGCTCGAAGCGCCGATGTCCGGGCCTCGGCGTAGGCTTGCGATGGTGGCGCGATTCGCAACTCGGCTTCAGCGCAATGCGCGACCGCCAGGCCGGCGTGTGCCGCCGCGTAATTGGGATCACGCGCGACGGCAGCACGAAACGCTTCGACGGCACGCGGAACATCCGCTCTCGACGCCGCCATCAAGTGCGAACGGCCGCGGCCGATCAATTCAGACACTTCCGGGTTTGCAGGCAGTACACCGACGGGCCATTTCATTGACAGCGGCTCAGCGTGGGTGGTTCTGCGCTCGACCTCGGCAGCGAACCGATACCCCGCGCGAGCGACGGTTTCGATGTACTCGTCCGGACCGAGCGCCTTTCGTAGTGCGGAAACGTAGACCGCAAGTACTCCCTCCTCTACCGCCACGTCGGCCCATACGAGATCGAGGAGTTCACGTTTGGTGATCAGGTTCCCGGCGCGCCGCACGAGCGCGACGAGTACGTCCTGCGCTTTCGGTGCAAGCGGTACAGCGGCGCCTGATTTCAACAGCCGCCGTTCGGCCACGTCGAGAACGTACTCGCCGAATTCGTAGACCTCGTGCGGGCTCGTCATGCTTAGGCAAATCTTAAGCGTTGCTTCAGGATTTCAGCGTCCTCAGGAGCTTATTTCTGTTTCGGTAAGGAGGACATCATGCACGATCCATTTGTCGGTCCCTGGTCGCTGAACCCGGCTCGCTCGGAGCTTACGCCCAACCACAGGCCCAGCGAAGCCACGATGACGTGGCAGATCGAAGGCGACGGCGGCTACCTGCTACTGGCGGAAGGAACGAATGAGAAAGGGCAGCGTTGTACGGAGAAGCCGCAGAAACTGATCCCGGACGGTAAGCCCTACCCCGTCGACCTTTTGCCCGGGCTGAATTGCACGACGACGCGTCCGGATCCCAACACAATCCGGGCGGAAGTGCGACGCGAAGACGGGTCGATTGCTGGCGAGGGCACCTATCAGGTCGCCGCCGATGGAAAGACGATGACGGCGAGTACCTCGGGGTTCGACTCTCAGCTGCGCCCGTTCACGATGCGGACGGTGTGGGAACGGAGGTGAATTCCACAGTGCGATCGACGGCCGCACATTCGTGATATATTGTGCGGCCACATATGGCTCCACACACTGACATCAAACGCGGCAGCGCCGAGCTGATGGTCCTCGCGGCCCTCGAGCACCGCGCCCGCCACGGCTATGAAATCGCCAAGTTGATTGACGATCGATCGAGTGGCGTGCTGCGGTTCCACGTCGCATCCCTCTACCCGATGCTGTACCGGATGGAACGGCGTGGCTGGATCGACGGAAAGTGGATCGAAAAGGCCGGCCAGCGTAAGCGACGGTACTACCGGCTCACCGGCGCCGGGCGGAAGGTGCTTGCCGACCAGCGCAGCACCTGGCGCGAACTCCTGAACGCGTTGCAACAGGTCGCCGGTCTCGAAACCGGCAGGTGATTGTTCATGGACTTCCGGAGCTACGTTCGCGAGCACCTTCCGGCTCTCAACGTCGTTCGTGAAGAGGAGATTGTCGAGGAACTCTCACAGCATCTCGAAGATCTCTACCAGGACGGGGTGGGATCGGGTCTCGACCACGATGCCGCATGGGCGCGAGCGACCGCGGCGCTGCCGAAAGCGGCCGAAGAGCTTGCCGCCGCCATCCGCACCTCGAGCCGCTCGCCGGCCGGCCGCGCACACGATATCGTGCGCGCCCACCTGGACGAACCCCCTCGTCGCTTCGGAGGCCCCATGCTCACCTCGTTTCGCCGCGATCTCCGCTATGCGCTTCGAACGATGCTCGGCGAACCAGGCTTCACCGCCGTGGTCGTCATCACACTCGCACTCGGGATCGGTGGAACCGCGGTGGCCTACAGCGCCATCGACGCCATCGTGTTACGACGACCTCCCATCACGGATCCGGATCGCGTCGTGAGCGCGTACATGCTCTACGCCGCACGCGCGACCACCAATCCAGCCGCCGGCAATCAAGTCGGCGGCGCGTCGTATCTAGATTACGTGGACTTGCGAGACAGCCATGTCCTGCACGGACTTGCGGCCTTCACCGGTGTAGAAGTCACCGTCGATCTCGACGGCGAGCCTCAGCGGATCCCCGGCCAACTGGTCACCGGCAACTTCTTCGAGGTGCTTGGCGTGCCAGCGGCAATCGGCCGCACGTTGAACATGGACGATGACCGGCTTGGATCGCCGGTTCGTGTGGCCGTTCTCTCGTACGGCACATGGCAGCGCCGGTTCGGCGGTGATCCAAGAGTGATCGGTCGGTCGCTCTCGCTCAACGGAAATGCCTACATGGTGATTGGAGTGGCTCGCCGCGGTTTCGCCGGTCCCCTCCTCGGTGATGCAGCGGAGGTGTGGGTGCCCATGGCGGTGCAACCGGAAGTGCGACCGCCATCGGCAGGCGCACTTCGGCAGCGGTTCGCGGACATGCGGTTACTGGAGGCCCGGGACGTGCGCTGGCTGGCCATGATCGGAAGGCTGCGTGAAGGGACGTCGGCAACTGAAGCCGCTGCAGCTCTCGACGTCGTCGGTCGGCGGCTGCAGGCCGCCTATCCGGAGTCCAACGGCGATCTCAGCGCGACCGCGCTGCCGCTCGGCTCAGGTCCCGGCTTGCGCCAGGAGGCACAGCCGCTGCTGCGACTACTTGCTGTCGCGGTGACGCTGGTGTTGTTGATCGCCTGCGCAAACGTCGCCAGCCTTCTGCTTGCACGTGCGGTCACACGCCGGCGCGAGGTGGCAGTGCGAATTGCTATTGGCGCCGGCCGGCGTCAGCTCGTGAGTCAATGGCTGACCGAGTCGATTCTCCTGGGCTTGATTGGATCGTTAGGTGGACTGCTTGTCGCCTATTGGGGGATTCCGATTTTGTACGGGGCGATCATTCCCCAGGGAATCGACGTCAACATCAATCTCCGCGTGTTGATGTTCACGATCGCGATTGGTGCGATGGCTGGCGTGATCTTCGGCCTGGCACCTGTTATCCAGTTGCTGCAACCCGAGGCACTCACGGCGCTGCGGGATGAAGGGGGGGCTGTTGCGAGCGGGATACGGGCCACACGCGCTCGCAGCGCCTTCGTCATCCTGCAGGTGGCGCTCAGTCTCGTGCTGCTCGTAGGTGCCGGCCTATTTCTGCGCACATTGCAACAGGCATATGCCGTTGACCTTGGTTACAACGTCGACCGGATGCTCCTCGCCGCGATCGAGCCAGGGGATCGCTACCAGCCCGCAGCAGCGCAAGCGTTTTACGCAGACGTGCTGGACCGAGTGAACGGTCTGCCTGGAGTCGTCGCCGCGGGGGCGGCACGCGTCACCGTGCTGAGCGGTGCATCGCGAACGGTCGCGGTCAGTGTCGACGGCCGCCCAGTACAACCCGATCGAAGCAATGCCATCCCTGTGCGGGTGAACGTCGTGAGCGATCGGTATCTCGATACGATGGGCATCCCCCTCGTCATGGGTCGCAACTTTCAGAGGAGCGATCTCCCGACCGGCACACGCGTCGCGGTTGTGAGTCGAGCGCTGGCCAACCGGCTCTGGCCACACGAGGACCCGGTCGGCAAAACGCTTCTCTCGTCAGGCCCGCTGCTCGTCGTCGGCGTTGTGCCCGACACGGTGTATCGCAGGGCGACAGACCGGCAGGTGCTCCCGGTCTACTATCTGCCGCTGTCGCAAAACTACGAGGCCTCGGTGACTTTGCACGTGCGGACCGAAGACGATCCGATGACGTTGCTGCCGGCAATACGGCGGATCGTCGGCGAGATCGATTCCCGAGTCGCACTGGTGCGACCGCGCCGCCTGGAGGAGGAGTTCAGCCGTTCACTCCTCGAAGAACGGACGATGGTGAAGTTCGTCGGCGGGCTGAGTGGTATCGCCCTGGTCCTTGCAGCGGTCGGGCTCTACGGTGCGATGTCGTACGCGACGCGACAGCGAACTACTGAAATCGGCGTCAGGCTTGCGCTGGGCGCGAAACCGGCATCGATTCTCAACATGATCGTGCTGCGCGGGCTGCGGCTCGTGGCGGCCGGAGGAGCATTCGGGCTTGCCGGCGCCTTCGTCGCCGTGCGCTTCGTCAGGAGTCTTCTGTTCGGTGTCGAGCCCACCGACCCGCTGACGTGGATTGCCGTGTCGACTGCACTGATGATCGTGGGCGTTTTGGCCTGCGCCGTCCCCGCCCGGCGCGCCATGCGGGTCGACCCGGTCAGGGCGCTAAGGAATTCTTGATTCTGCCCTGGCCAGTGTCGCGGCAGATCCAGTGGCCATCGCGTCGTAATAGCTGGTGAAACGCTGCGGCTCGGGAGCGCTGTTATAGGTCTTCAGATTGTTTGCCCACCGGTATCCGATCGGCTGATACAGAAGCTCGACGCTCACGGTGAACGGTCCGGCCGTCACCGCGATTGGGACTGAATAGCGAACTCGATCGGTGCCGCCAGTAAAGTCCGGATCCTCGAGCGCACTGCCGCGAACCGCAATATCTCGCTCCGCCGTTCGTTTGTCGAAGCCGCGAGGCAGCAGCCGGTTGTCTTTGAGATAGTCAACCGCCGTCAGCAGACCCGTCGTCACACCGCCGCTCGGATCGCCGAGAATGCTTTCGTAGATTTGCACTTGATCGCTGCTGCCGATCTCGGTGTAGTGCGGCTCAAATTTTTTCGCGTCGGCGTCGTTATCGTTGCCCTGGATCGATCCGTCCTGGTTCAGGGCACCGGACTCGAAGACACTGCGGCCGGCGCTGTCGCGAACGACCAGATGCAGCCACGCCCGCCGCGACGGATACGCCGTCGGCAATTTGTGACCGCCGAGATTTTCGATCGCCACGTCGGCGCGGACGCGGCCATCTTCGATTCGAACGTCGGTGAGCCGAACGGTGGCAGCGTGCGACCCGAGATACTCGACCGTCCGCTCGGCGGCGGCGGTGAGTTCCTGCGGGAGCGCGGCCACATCAAGCGTCTCTCGGTAGCGGTTCAGCATCCGCTGCATGAAGAAGTTCGCCGCAACGAACAGATGCCGCGATACACCTTCACGCGGGCGCCCGAACACACGCGTGATCGGTACCGGTTCGCTGACCTTCGGCATGTGGCAGGACTGGCAGCTCTGGACATTGCGAAACTCGCTGTGCAGCCATTCCTGATACGGCACCTGTTCGGGCAGTCGTCCGATCTCCCGACCATCGGGGCCGAGCGCGGTGGTGAACAAGGTGTGGCACGTCGCGCACATTTCCGATTGGCGTACGTGATCCGATTGCGTCGGCTGATACCCCTCTGTCGAGCTGAGCATGATGCGGCGGTGCCCCTTATCGACTTGATAGGGACCGTACTCGGGTCGCGCCGCCGGATCGGACGGCGGTTGTACGACGAATCCACCATTGAAACTGTCTGCGGTCCCCAGTTTCTCGGTGCTGATCTGATGGCACACCGAGCACGACACCCCGTCAGCGGCCTTCATTCGATCGTCGTCGCCGCGGTCGAACGGAAGGTGCGCAAAGATCCGGGCACGCTGACCTCGCACCTTGGCTTCATACCGCACAATCGGCATGTGGCACACCGCGCACTCGTCTTCGATGTCGGCCGCCGCGTTTGGGTGATCGATGGTTTCGCGGCGGACGCTCGCCTGCCAGTACGGATCGCGCGACGAGTTGGCCATCATGCTCGCGCGCCAATCGAACCCGATCGACACGTCTTCACCCGACGCCGAACGCATGCCGTTATGACACGCGACGCAGCGGTCCGACGTGTGGAACTCGACGGCGGGCTTTGCGTCGGCTGCGCGGATCGTCGTCGCGACGATGGCCGCCGAGAGCGCCAGCGCGGCGCACGCGAGCACCACACGCGTCGTGTTCATTTCCATCCCTCACGGAAGCCGCCGTCGAACCAGTCCCACATTAAATAAAAGACAAGTTGTTTCGAGCGTCCGGCCGTATTGGTCGCTGGCCATTGCAAGCCGACGTTGACGCGCACATGCTGTCGGCGATTCAGCGACACCTGGAACTGAGGTACAAGGTCGATGTTCGCGCGTGCTCCGTCCTCGAAGTCGCGCTCGCTGACGACTTCGAGCATTGGCGACCACTGCCGGCCGAGACCGTTTTCCTGGCGCCAGGTTCGGCCTCCCGCGAGGCGCCAGTAGAACGTCCGCGGCGATTTCTCCGTCGATGTTGGTTGATCGGTTCCAATCTGTGCTTGCACGAACGACTCGCCGGGAAGAATCTGACCCACCGCGCCGAAGAAGCCGAGCGTGGTTGTGCCACTGCCGAGATCACGAGCGCTGTTGCCGGTGGGAAAGACGATCTCGCCGAATCCACTCACGATCGTGTTGCGGCTCGTCAAGAACACATGTTTCAAGCCGACAGCAACATCGCCGATACCGCTGGCGCGCTCGGTGTCGGTCGTCTGGATGCTGGCGAACGGAATCGCAACCTCGAGCTGGTCGCGCACCGCAAGCCGTCTTTCGTACGCCAGCTCACTCTCCCAGTCGGGCCCATGATCCGTCGTCGCGCCCACCGTCAGAACCGTTTCGCTCTCCGGAAATGCTTTCTCTGTGCGCAGCGGGCGTGGCAGATTCAACTCTCCGCGGGCCCATCGGTTGTCAACGCACTGGCCGCGCAGGTAAGCGATGACTGCGTCGATTTGTTCAGCCGTCAGTGCGTCGACAAACGACGGCATGATCCGCGAGAAACCGCGGCCATGACCACCTTTGGTAATGATCGCCCTCCAGTCGACGTCGCGCTCAGGCGTTGTGGTCGCGCAATCGGTGAAGTCGGGATAGGTTGACGGCTTCTCAAATCCAATCGTGGTGTCGTCGGCTCCGGCACCTCGTGGACCATGGCAACCGGCGCAACCGGCATTGAAGATCGCCTCGCCAGATGTGAGACCGAGCGCAGGCGATTCCGGCTCCTGACCGAGGACCGGAACGACGCACACACTTAGAAGGGCGAGGACGAGGAAGAACCGAATGTGAAGAATGGTTACTCTATGCCAGAAGATGGTGCGGTTGCCAAGTTTCTCTTACTTCACCAGGAACAATCGATCCTGCCGACGGAGCGCCCATCGAATCTTGCCATCGGCGCTGACCATGGCATCTTCCTCTTGCGCCATGCGCACCGGTTGTCCGCCCCACTCCGGGACCGGCGTCGTCGCCTGCAATTCGATCGAGAACCACATGCTTGGAATCACCTTCGCATCGCCTCTGCCCACGACGAGGTCCTGATAGTCCCACAGTCCGATGAGCGGACCGGCACCGTGGCCGTGGAGCCCAATCGGATGTGAATACAGGCTGCCCTGTATTCCGCGCGCCTTCATGCGCTCGAGCGCTGCGGTCAGAATCTCGTTGCCGGTTCGCCCCGGACGGATCTCGGCCATGGTGATGTCCTGCAGCGCGTTGGCATTGGCGAGCGCCTTTCGCACGCCCTCGGGGGCATCGACTTCTCCTTCGCGCAGCACGTACGCCAGGTGCTGCGTGTCGGTATTGAGCCGGGCCACCGTGATCCCGACATCGCAGTGCAGCACGTCACCGCGTTCAATCACCGGGTCGTCGCCGAGACTCTCTTCAGTGACGCCTTTGCGCTGGATGTCGACTGTCGGCTGAAACCAGGTGCCAAGACCGAGATCATTCACCCGCTGCCGCCACCACCATGCGAGATCACTTGTCCGCGTCGTTCCAGGCTTGATCGTTCGCGACGAGAACATTTCCTCGGTCAGCGACCAGACGAGTTCCTGCATCCGGGCGAAGAACGCCTCTTCCTCGGGCAGTCGCACGGCAATCATCTCGAGCGGAAGGCTTTCAGCGTCGCGGAATCTCGCTGCCCACTTCTCACCGAGCGCCGCGGTCATCCCTTTGAGCTCGCCGCTCGACAGCCCGTCGGCAAACGCAAACACCGTCGATCGATCGATGCCAATCGTGCGCGGATTCCGTTGCTCGACGACTTCTTTGAGCGCGAGCCACTGTTCGTCCCCCCACAGCTCGGCCTGCTGCCCGCGGCCAACATTCGATGCGGCGTTCTTCGTCGATCGGCGCGCCTCGTACACGCCCCCCTGCGACGTTCCACCGAGCGCGATCCGTTCGACGCATCCGGCCGATGGCGCCGCGCCAGTCGATGCGCACTTATCGAAAAAGACGTAAATCGTCCGGCGGCGAGCGGCGAACGTCTCCGGCGCGACCAGCGCTGAAAAGACCGGGTCCTCGTTGTATTCGCGCATCGGCACGACCCACATGTCGATGCCGTGCTTGCGCAAGAGGGCTGGCAGGAATGTGTCGACACGCTTGCGGAGCCACTGCTGCTGAAGCGCCGCCTGTTCGCGAAGCGTGCCGAAGGGACGCTGCGCGCCGTCCTGCGCCGCCACGCTGGTCAGGGCGAGCGTTGTCAGCGCGGCAAGGACTGCCAGCCGGCATGGCACGGAGGGGATCGACGATTTAAGGCGCATGAAATGGATTCTAAGCCGACATCCGCTAGAATCGAGCGCTGCGCCGGCATTCCAGACCCAAGTAGGTATAGTTTGCGAACATGACGCTCCGATCTCTCCAGACGATCGATCCCGGAGGTGTTGCTGCGCGGCTTGGCGCCGAAGGCGAGGGGATCGTGGTCGCCATCGTCGGTACCGGCATCGACGGCAAGCACCCGCATTTCGCGCGGCACGCGAATCTCGTCCTGCCGCCGCCGCTGCAGCATTACGACCTTACATTGTTGGCGGGTAAATCAAGAACGGCGTTCAACATCGCCCGCTACGACGAGAATGCCGCCGACGATCTGCTGCTGACCTATCTGGGGAAGATCGGTAACAAACTGCTGAATGATGAAGCGTTGATCGGCCATCGATCGTTTAGCACCCATGTCGCTGGAATCGTCGCCGGATACGCTGAACAAAGTGATCAGGGAATTGAGTGGGACGCTCACGAACCCGTGATGCGCGGTGTCGCACCACGGTGCAAACTGCTGATCTTGGATGTTCTCGGTAAGAAGGACATCGGAAACGAATGGTATGCACTGATCGCACTGGACCTGGTGCGGCTGCTCAACGCGAAAACGGGCCGGCTTGCCATACACATCGTACTGACGCCGCTGAGTTTTCCTCATGATGTGCAAAACTACGCGTGCGGACACACTCCGCTCTGTGATGCCGTCAATCGCCTCGTCGAAACCGGCGTTGTCGTCGTCTGCGCGGCCGGAAATTTGGGGTACGTCGAGCTGGCGAAGAATGGCGAGAAGATCGAGCTGGTTCGGCTGGCAAGCATCACCGATCCAGGCAACGCCGAACGCGCTATCACTGTCGGCGCAACGCATCCGGTTGTTCCAAGATGGTACGGTTCATCTTTCTTCTCCAGCCGCGGCCCGACGCTCGATGGCCGCATTAAGCCCGACCTTCTCGCACCCGGTGAGCGGATTTGGTCCTCAATTCCGTCGTCGCCAGCCTCGGAAGGTGGGACCGACAAACAGAAGCTGGTGAAAAGACATTTGGCAACATACGGACAGCTCGATGGCACGAGCATGGCGGCCGCGCATGTCGCGGGAGCCGCCGCAGTGCTATTGTCGGCACGTCCGGACTTGATCGGTCATCCGGAAGAAGTGAAAAAACTCATTCTTTCTTCTGCCACTGACCTCGGACGAGCGCGTGAGTTTCAAGGGCATGGCCTCTTGAATCTGAGCAGAGCGCTTGGAGATACTGCGGAAGTCCACGACGCACAGGACCCTGCGCAAGATTCCGCCGCAGTGGCAAACAGCAGGTCGGCGCAGATTGTCGTCGACAACAAGCCGGTGTCGGGTGGACTCGAGGCAGGGGCAAAGCCGTACACGCTGGCGGTGTCGTACATTGGCGAGCAGCGCGATTACGTGTACAGCGTCGTTCAGGCGTTCCGCGATGCTACCGGCCTGGACAGGGAAAACATTTTCTATGACAAATACCACCCCGATATCCTGAGCCGTCCCGATCTCGATTTGTATCTGCTCGATGTTTATGGCGAGAAGTCGGAACTCGTAGTCGTGTTCCTCAGCGCCGGCTACGAACAAAAGAGGTGGACCGGTGGGTTGGAATGGCGAGCAATTCGCAGCCTGATCACCGATAGGCAGGCCGATGCGATCATGCCGGTGCGGCTCGACGACACTCCGATTAAGGGAATCCTCGGAATCGACGGCTACTTGTCTGTTTTCAAGCGCGAGAAACCGGACTATCGAATGGACCCGGAGTACGTCGCCGACCTAATCGTGAAACGGCTGCGGGCGAATCGGAAGCCGAGGATCCATTAACAAGTGGCTAGCTCTCCGCAGTTTCCAGGACAACCAACCCGCCTGTCGGGCTCAATCTGATTGGCGAGGTCACACGCCTCGCCGCGAAATGTGTTCGCACGAACAAATCGTCGTCACTCCTGAAGCCGACGTGGTGAGCAGATGTGGCCGCGCGCTGGTCGCATCCCAAAAGTCTGTCAAGAGATCTCGAAACGCCGACTGATTCTCTGACGAGCGCGCTCTGCACGACTCATGCAGTACGTCCGGCCGCCCGTTCCTCATTCGCTTTGCTCGTCGAGCGTCACGTCGACCATCAGCTCGCCGGCGAGCGCCTCGAGCCGACCGCGCAGCCACTCGGTCGTCACGGCTGCCGGCAATCTGAGTTGCACGGCCGCGCGGAACAGTTGCTCGCCGGTCATCGGCGCGCCCGACACACTGGTTTCCAGCTCTTCGATGTTCACCTGGTGCTGCGCCAGCACCTTCGAAATGTCACGGATGATCCCAGGGTGGTCGTTGCCGACCAGCTCGAGCCGGACGGTACGAAACGTTTCCGCCGGGGCGTCGCCGCTGCTCTCGACAACGACGGTGAGTCCGTCATTCGTGAGCGCGCGCAACCCCGACGCCAGCGCTTCGGCGTTCGCCGCCGCGACGCTGACGCGCAGGATCCCGGCAAACTTGCCGGCCAGCCGCGCCATCCGGCTTTCTTCCCAGTTGGCTCCAGCCGTGAGCACGACTTCCGACAGCCGCTCGACAATGCCCGGCCTGTCGTTGCCGATCACGGTTACCACCAGCGATGTACTCATTCGTCCTCCGCGTTGACTGAAAATCGTAACGTCGCCGGACGTTACTGTCACTCGCCGAAACGGCCGACCTGCGACGCCGAACGTAAAAGGTGGCTGGCACCTTTCCCTGAAAGGTGCCAGCCACCTTTTACGTAAATCGTCGGGGCCTGAAACCGGAGGCGGGTCCGTGACAAGATGAGGACGAGAAGCCGATGCGCGACCTATGGCGGTTCCTGATTGTCAGTCTGGCGACAAGTGTCGGCGTGATGGCGGCGTCGGCGCAAGCGATCCTGGCTCCCCTCGACATTTCGCACACGGTCCCCTATTTCATCGCTGACGGGAAGGGTAAGACGGGCTTCCGGACCACTGACACAGAGCTCGCGCGGTGGGCGCTCCAGGACTGGCAGCGGTCATCAGGCCAGGCGATTCGGTTCGAACCCGCCCCAGAATCATCGGCGCTCGTGCGGCTCTATTGGGAGGAACCGTCCGAAGGTCAGTATGGCGAGATGGAAAGAATCGTCGTCGACGGGCGGCTCGGCGCCGCCGTTCACATCCGTCCCGACATGGCGTCGCTCGGCCCTGACATCGCTGACCGTGCCGCTCGCGACCCACTCCTCCGCGAAAGCATCGTGTATCTGACCTGCGTCCACGAAGTCGGGCACGCGTTGGGGCTGCGGCACACGAGCGACTATCAGGACATCATGTATTTTTTCGGTTACGGTGGGGACATTCCGAAATACTTCGACCGCTACCGCTCGCAGCTCCGCTCGCGTCCGGACATCGCGAAGGTATCGGGTCTCTCGTCGGGTGATGTCACGAGATTGAAAACGCTGTACGCGCGACCCTAGTCGTCGGCGAGTCGAACATTACCTGCGGGGAACATTCGGATCACTCGAGGTATACGTATAGCTGCCCTCGAGTGCCACCACGTTTCCCATCCAGTCGGTCGGGTCTCTCCAGATCACCGATCCCGGTCGCAGCAAGTCTCGAAGATCCGAGAGGTCCCACTTCAGCGCAAACCCGGGAATCACGGCGTCATGCAAATTCGTGTGGATCGGCGCATCGATTGCCGCGCGCAGACTGTGCGGCGTGCGGTCGAGTGAGACGGATGCGATCTGCGGATTGACCGCGGCGGCCATCAACAGCGCGATGCCTGCGACTCCCGACGCACGTGCCGTGATCCGCGACCCGTCCACATCCGAACGCCTGGCAAGTTCCGCAACCGCTGCATTGATCTCCGCCGCGCGAGTCGCCGGCAAGTTGCGGCCGACGAGCCACGCGCGTGTGTTATTCAACCAGTTGCCGGAGCGCGGACGCGACGCATCCACGTCCGCACCGCTCAGTGCCACCAGTGCGACGACATGGCCGTCGGCGAGTTCCTTCGCGACATCGTCGCCGGCGATGAGGTTGTCCTGCACCATGACAAGGGCCGCCTTTTTACCCGCGCCTGTGGCGGCTGGCAAGAGGCTCACGCTGCGCACACCTGACGAGTTACGGTTGATCAGATCGCTGACAAATCGCTGCAGCTCCTCGCGCGTCCCATTCGCCCGCGGTGTTTCTCGGATGATTTCAAATAACTCCCGTCCCTCGACCTGACCGCTCGGAGTGACCCACAGCTGGTGATCCGGCAGAAGCGTGACCGTTTCCTCGCGCGCACTGCCGCTCCCCTTCGCGAGCCAGCGGATCATCCAGTCGTAGATTGCCTCACGGACGACGAGTGGCGTTCCATGCCCTCCGGGCCCGACGACCCATTTCACGCGATCGGACGCATCGAACAATTTGTACCAGCCCTGCGCTTCGTCGAAGACTTGCTTCGCGCCTGCCGGAGTGAAGAAGTCCTGTTCGGTCGATGTGATCAACCAGGGCTTGGGTGCGAACAGCTCAACGTAGTCGGTCTGGTCGAGTCCCGCAGCGAGAAACCCGGGAACACTCTGCTCCGAGTCTCCGATCGATCCGCCAAACAGGGTCTGAAACGAGTTCATGTAGCAAGCGACCGCGGCAACCTTGACGCGTGGATCGAGGGCCGCGATGTAGGTCGTTTGCGTGCCGCCGCCAGAACACCCCATCGCGCCGATTCGTTCCGCGTCCACCTCCGGTCGGGAAACGAGGTAGTCGATGGCCCGCATGCCGTCGTGAATGAAATACCGGCCCACGGACTGCCCAAGGAGGATGGCGGCAGCACCATTTGAGAAATGCTGCTCGGTCGGCCCGCCAATGAGCGAACGTCCGGTTCGCTTGTCGTACGTCTGCTGCCGCTCGCCCTGGCCCACGGGATCGTAGGCAAGGACGACGAATCCTTTGCGCGCCAGGTTCGACGACAACAGCTGTCCGGCCGCCTTCCCCGAATCCCAGTGCCCCATCGACATGAGGATCGCCGGATGCCGTCCCGGGCTCTCCGGACGATACAGGTTTGCCGTCACGTAATACTGCGGCAGGCTCTCGAACAACACGTGATCGATGACGAACCCGTCGCGCCGCGTCGTCTTTGTAACGCGCGGGTTGAGTGGGCCCCGGTAATCCGGCAGACCGCCGATCAGCGACAGGATGCGCTGGCGCACCTGCTTCTGACGCGCTTCTGCGGCTGGCGTATCGCGAATGGCCGCGACATCCTTCGCCCGGTCACGCAGCTGCCGCTGCGCGATTTCATTCAGCTCGAATAGCAGCGGGGACGACGCCGGTTCCTGGGCGTGCGCCAGCGTCATGGCGCCGATCAATGCGACAGCGATCAAGGGCGTGGCACGCGTAGTCATTCAGTTCCCCACTTCGGCATGGCGTACTGCCTACGCAACATTACAACGCCCTGACGCGATACCATAGCGGCGTCAATGGACGCGGGGACAAGAACGATAGGAAGAATGAGTCGTCGTATGCGTCAGCTCCTCGCCCTGGCGGTTGTCGTCTGTTCGAGCATCGGTGCTCGTGTTGCCGCATTCGATTGGCCTCAGTTCCTTGGGCCGGACCGCAACGGCACCTACACCGGTCCTCCACTCTCGGACACGTGGGGACCCTCCGGTCCGAAGGTCGTGTGGCGCAAACAAGTGGGCCAGGGCTTCGCAGGCCCGGCGGTCGTCCACGGTCAGGTCCTTCTCTTTCATCGCGTCGCCAATGAAGAGGTGCTCGAATCGCTCGACGCGAAGACTGGCACGTCGATATGGCGCTACGCGTATCCGACCACCTATCGCGACGATTTCGGCTTCGACGAGGGCCCGCGCGCAGTCCCCGTCGTCGCCAACGGCCTCGTCTACACCTTCGGAGCACAGGGGCAATTGCACGCTGTCGATCTCAATAAGGGTACCCGTGTCTGGAGTGACGACACGATGAAGCGCTTCAACGTGCCGAAGGCATTCTTCGGAGCCGGCGGCTCTCCGCTCGTCGAAGGTGACCGTGTGATCGCGAACATCGGCGGAGACGCCGCGGGTATCGTCGCGTTCGATGCCAAAACCGGCAGCGTCCTCTGGAAGGCGACCGACGACGACGCGAGCTATTCATCAGGTGTTGCGGCGACGATTGGTGGCAAACGAACCGCGGTCTTCCTCACGCGCGATTCCCTGACCGGTCTCGATCCCGCGACCGGCACGATTCAGTTTCAACGTCGATGGAGAGCACGCGTCGCCGCCTCGGTTAATGCCGCCACACCACTCGTGATCGGCGATCTCATCTTCGTGTCAGCGGAATACGGTCCCGGTGCCGGCGTCCTGCGCGTTGAAGGTGGCAAACTGGTCGATGTCTGGACGTCAGATGACACACTGTCGAATCACTACGCCACGAGCGTCTATCGCGACGGATACCTCTACGGGTATCACGGGCGACAGGAGTACGGCCCAAGCTTCCGCGCCGTGGAGTTCAAGACCGGCACAGTCAAGTGGAGCGAAGATCAATTTCGTGCCGGCAGCGTGCTGCTCGCCGGCGACAAGCTCCTCATCATTCGCGAGGCCGGTGAGATGATCCTCGCGCCGGCCTCACCACAGGCGTTTCATCCGATCGCTCGCGCGAAGATCCTGAACGGCGTTGTCCGCCCCTACCCTGCACTGGCGGATGGCTTCCTCTACGTCCGCAATGAGAACTCGCTTATCTGTCTCGATCTCCGGCGGCAGTAGACGGTCGGACAATCGGACGAAGCAGGCGTTTCAGGATTCGTGCAGTGCGACGCGCATCGGGAACAGCACGATGGCTCGGCATCGCCGCAGTATCGGGAGCCAGCTCGCGTGCAGTCGCGTCAAAGCTCCTGCCACCAACGGTCCGCGCTGCGAGCTTCTTGACGTCGAGGAAAGGGACAGCGAGCTTCGGCAGGCCGTGCGCCTCCAGATCCAGCTCGAGCTGCCATAGGTCGTATCGGCTCCAGCTCGCCAGGACAATTCGCTCCAGCGGCTCTGACCACTCCAGGAACAATCGCAGCGCTTCCGGGAACGTGGGAGCGGCATCAACATTCTCCTGTGTGATGCCCGTGAGCTCGCGACAGAAGCTCGAGAGGCGAGGCAGTCGCTGCGGCCGGACGAACGTCTGGAACTCAGGCCACTTCGATTCAGCACGATCGAGCTGCACCAGCACGGCGCCGATTTCAATCGTCTCCTTTTTCCGGCTGAACACTCCTTTCTTCCAGCAGGTCGCCTCGACGTCGAGCGCGACGATGTGTCGCTCGCCGGCAACGAGCGCGTTGACGAATGCGCCGAGGTCCTTCATCAGCACGCGAAGGGGTGGCAAAGGTTGCCGTCCATCCGACGCTACTTCACTGACAGCCCCTGCTTGAGATACTCGACGAGCGGCGGAATCGCCTTCTCCGGCGCTTCGACGTGTGGGACGTGCCCCAGACCGTCGAGCAGCATCACGCTGCCGTTGCCGTTAGGAATCGTCTTGGCGAGATTCTGCATCCGGTCCTGAAAACGCGCGGCCGGCCCGAGCAGCTCGTCCTCGGCGCCGCCGAACGCGAGTGTCGGCACCTGAATGTGTGCCCAATCGTAGACGACGGGGTCGGCGTAGAGCATCTGGCTGGTCAATGCCTGCACCATCGCCAGTCGCGGCCAATCGGCGCTCAGCGTCCACGAATAACGGATCCGAGTGTATCTCTCGAACTCCGCGTTCCAGGCGTTGGGGTTGTGCGCCACATATCGGACCAGACTCGCTCGAATGCTCTGATAGTCGCTCTTCAGCGTCTGCTGGTAAGAGTCTTCGATCGGCGACATCGGCCGATCGAAGCGGCTGTCGACGAGGCCGATCGGGTTGTAGAGCACCAGCCGCTCGACGACTTTCGGATACTGGGTCGCCAGTCGTGCCGCCAGCATGCCACCCATCGAGTGCCCGACGACCATGACGCGTTCGATCTTTTCCTTCTGCAGGACCAGAAATGTGTTTCGAGCCTGCGAGTTGAAGTTGTACGGCGCAATCGGCTTCGACGACTTGCCGTAGCCGATCTGGTCGGGGACGATGACGCGGAAGCCTTCCTTGGTGAGCGCATCGATGATTGACGCGAAGTAGAAGCCACCGAAGTTGTTGCCATGTAACAGCACGACGGTGTGGCCATTGGCTGTGCCCTTCGGCGCGACGTCCATGTAGGCAATGCGGACATCCTGTGTGTAGACCTGGATGCCGAGATACTTGCTCGGATAGGGGTAGGGACACTCCTCGCAGTTGATGCTGCCCGGTTTGACATCATTGGGCGTCGGCGCTGCCGACAGAGCGCTGTTCGACTGCGCGCCCATTCGAGTCGGCCAGTGGACTAGACACAGAAGAAGGATCAGCGACAAACAGCGGCTAATCACGGCGACGACTTCAGAGTTTCACACTCTTCAAGTACTGCAGGCTTTGCGGGATGTGACCCCACGGATCGGCGCTTTCGTCCTCGACGTAGTAAAGCGATGCGCCTGCTTTCACCGCCGCGCGAAGCACGGCAGGCCAGTCGACCTGTCCTGTCCCTAGCGGTACATCAACGTCTGGTGTCGCCGTCCCGGTCCCTTTCGTGATGGCGACTCCCTTTTTCAGATCTTTAAGATGAAGACTCTTGACGCGGCTGGCGTAGCGATTGATCAGGTCGACAGGGTTTCCACCGCCGTGCAATGCATGAAACACGTCGACCTGAAATAACACCCGTTTCGGATCAGTGTTCTGAGCCAGCGTGTCGAAGCGGGTGCCTTCGGGTGATGGCAGCATTTCGTAACCGTGACAGTGATACGCGAAGCGCAGCCCCGCGCCGTCCGCGGCCGACCCGACCTTGTTGAAGGTGTCGGCAGCCTTCAACGCGTCGTCGCGTGTGAATTCCTTGTCGTGCGTGATCCACGGGCAGACCACCCAGGTCGCCCCGAGGGCTTTCGCCTCGGCAAACGCGCCAGGCGCGTCGTCGCGCAACCGTTCGAACCCCATGTGGGCCGACTGGCACCGCAGTCCTGCAGTGTCGAGCGCAGCCTTCAACTCGGCAACGGGGCGCTTCCAGAGTCCGGCCCCTTCGACTTCGCGGAAGCCCATCGCGCGCACCTTGGCGAGCGTGCCGGGCAGATCGTTGGGTAGGTACTCGCGCAGACTCCACATCTGCAGACCGACGGGTCCGTTCAGTCCCGTCTTGATTTCTTCCTGGGGCGCGAGCCACGCGCGCGTGCCAGCAGGCAGGGCAAGTCCGGCGCCAACGGTACTCAGAAACTCTCGACGCGACCACATGATGGCCTCCAGATCGCAGCGGATCGATGTCCACAGCATACCGCTGATTTTCGGTCGTTAGACTCGCTTGATCGAATGCTCGGGAGGAAGGGACACCAGTAGCGCACCGATCGTGATATATCTTCCGATTATGACTCGGACAATCTCCCTTCTGCTCTTCGCGCTCTTGTTTCAGTCCGCCGCGCCGAAGGCCGGCCCCTGGAAATCGCTCTTCGACGGCAAGAGCATGAGCGCGTGGCGCATCTTCAAGACCGACAACGCGCCGAAGATGTGTGAGACGCCGGGCGCGAAAGACTGTTGGGAGATCGTCAACGGAGTGCTGCAGAAGGACGGTCACGCGAACGACATCGCGTCAAAGGAGCAGTTCGGCGATTTCGAGTTCGAACTGGAATGGAAGATCGGTGACGCGAGCAACAGCGGTGTGTTCTACCGCGGCACCGATGAGTTCAACCAGATTTACTGGAGCGCGCCCGAGTACCAGTTGCTCGACAACGTCAACGCCGCCGACAACAAGAAAGACAATCACCTCGCCGGATCGGTATACGACCTCTACGCCGCTCCCAAAGATGCCGCCCGGCCCGCCAACGAGTGGAACCAGACGCGCATCGTCGCCAAGGGGAACCACGTCGAGCACTGGCTGAACGGCAAGAAGGTCGCGTCGTACGACGTCGGCAACGCCGACTGGGAGACAGCCGTCAAGGCCAGCAAGTTCAGCGCCGAGAAGTATCCGAAGTTCGGGAGAGCGCCGAAAGGCTATCTCGGCATCCAGGGCGACCATCCCGGTACGCTGGCGCTCCGCAATATCAGAATTCGCGAACTGCAGTAACACGCCAGATTGGCAGGTGCGTCATGGCGCACACAGGAAGAGCCTTGGCAGTCGTCATCGTTTCATTGATGGTCGGTGGCTGCGCCTCCGATTTGTCCGTCCTGGGTCCCACACCACCCGATCAGGGCATCGTCATCTTCGTTCACGCGAATTACGCCGGCTCGTCGCAGGGCGTGAATGTCGACGTCCACGATCTCGCCAAGACCGAGGGGCCATGTTCCGGCGGCGCGGAGGGAGAAGCGCCGACCTGGCGAAAGTGCGTCTCATCGGTCCGCGTGTTTCCTGGTTGGTCCGCGACGCTTTACCGTGACGAGGACTTCAAAGGGAGGAGCATCACCCTCGACGCTGACGCACCGAACCTTCGCGACCTGCCAGGACCGTGCGACGGCAGTTTCAATGATTGCGTCAGATCGATCCGCGTGACCAGGCAACAATAGAGGCCTACCCCCCGGCACGGCTTCAAACTTCGTTCGGCTTGGCGCCACCAACTCGGTCTGAAATTCGACAATAAGACCAGCTTCCTTACCGATCCCCAATCCCGGCGATAGCAACCTTTTCCGCCGTCCGACCGTCTGAGTGCCGAGGTATATACCTGCAGGTATACACCTCGGAGGATTGATGCTTCGAGCCCGTCCCGAGCCGCCGCCGCTGCCACCGCACTGGTTCCAGATCCTGCTCGCGCTTGCCGATCGCGATCTGCACGGCCTCGGAGTGATGCACGAGGTCCTGGAACGCACTGGCGGACATATGCGGCTGTGGCCAGGCATGCTTTATCGCAACCTCGAGCGCCTTGTGACCGAGGAGATGGTCGTGGAGATCGACCCGCCGCCCTCCGCCGCGCCGGGCGGCGGCCGTCCGAGATATTTCCGCATCACACCGGCAGGACGGCGCGCGTGCGCCGCCGAGGCGCGACGGCTCGCAGGCTTCGTCGAAGTGGCGCGGCAGAAGAAGCTGTTGAAGGCCTGAATGCATGCAGCCGTCCCGCTCGCTCTGTCGCGCACTCCTGCTCTTGTATCCGGCCGACGTCCGCCGGCGACTCGGCAAGGATCTCGAGGCGGCTGTCGTGTACTGCGTCGCGCGCGAGCGGGAGCGCCACGGTCCTGTCGGCGTTGCGTACGCGTGGGCATGCCTCGTACTCGACACCGTTGTGACCTCAGTACAGATGCGCTGCGATGCCCGCCGCGCGCGGCGGATTGCCCGCCAGCACACGTTCACCACCATACCTAAGGATGGAACCATGAACCGCCTGTCGCAGGACATTCGCTATGCGATTCGGAGCTTCAGACGTGCGCCGCTGTTCAGCACGATCGTCGTCTTGACCCTCGGACTCGCCATCGGCGCAACGACCGCGGTCTTCACGATCGTCAACGGTGTTCTGCTGCGATCGCTTCCCTACCGAGATCCGGGAGGCCTCGTGCTGTTCTACGAGCAGATCGGAAAGATGCCTCGCGCCGGCTTCTCTCCTCCGGACTACTTCGCCTTCCGCGACCGTATGACCAGTGTCGAGTCGATCGCCGTCTACCGGAATCGCGAGTACGAACTGTCCGGCGTGGAGGCGCCCGAGCGGATTATCGGACTGCGCGCCTCGGCTTCGCTGTTCGATGCCCTCGGCATCAGCCCGGTCATCGGGCGCACGTTCACGCAGGCAGAAGATGAGGGATCGACGCAAGTCGCAGTCCTATCGAATCGGCTTTGGGCGCGGGCCTTCGGCCGCGATGCGAAGGTCATCGGCCGGGCCGTGATGCTGGACCGCCAACCCTACACCGTCATTGGCGTCATGCCCGAGACGTTCATTTTTCCCAGCCGTGGTCCGCTCCTGAACAACGTGCCCGCTGACGTCTATCTCCCGATCAGCTTCACGCCTGGCGAGCGCCAAGCGTTCGGCAGCAATTACAACAACGGCGTCGTCGGCCGGTTGAAGCAGGGCGTCACCAGTGAGCGGGCCGATGCCGAAGCTCGCGAACTCGTGCACGCAAACGCGGTCGAGCTGTATCCGGCGAGCCTCGACGGACTCGGCAGCGTCATCAGCGCATCGGCGACGCCGCTCCGCGACGAGGTTGTCGGCCACGCGCGCACGCTTCTGCTCGTCGCATTTGCGGCGGTCGCCCTGGTGTTGCTGATTGCGTGCGCCGACATCGCCAGTCTGATGCTGACGCGTGCCTTGTCGCGTCAGCGCGAAATGGCCGTGCGGGCGGCGCTCGGCGCAGGCCGCCTCCGCGTCGTCATGCAGCTTCTCGTCGAATCGAGCGTCCTCGCGTTCCTCGGTGGTGTTCTCGGTCTCGGGCTCGCGCAGGCGCTCGCACGCGTGCTGGTGTCAATGGCACCGCCGTCGATCCCGCGGCTCGATGACATCACGATCGACGGCCGCATCCTCGCATTCAGCGCGGGCGTGTCGTTGTTGACCGCGCTGCTGTGCGGCCTGATCCCCGCCCTCGAGCTCTCCCGAGCCGCGGCCACGGATGCGCTTAAAGAAGGGGGTCGCACCAGCTCACCCGGCCGGCGTCAGCGCCGGATGTTCGGGGCGCTTGTGTCGCTGCAGGTTGCCCTTGCCGTCGTGCTGCTCGTAGGCGGTGCTCTTCTGTTCCGGAGCTTTTCACGATTGATGGCCGTCGACCCCGGCTTTCGCGGCGACCGCACGCTGACGCTTGCGACAAGCCTGCCGGTTGCCGCGTATCGAACTGGCGCCGAAGTGCGCGCGTTCTACACGCGATTGATCGAACGTCTCGCCGCGATTCCAGGGGTCGCCGCCGCAGGCGCCTCGACCGATCTGCCTCTCAGCGTTCGCGAGCGCCGCGCGTCGACGATCGAGAACGAGCGCGACGCGACGCGCGAGCTCTCACACGCGGTCGCGAACGAATGGGTGATCGGCCAGTACTTTGACGCTCTCGGCATCCCGCTCAAGCGCGGCCGCGTATTCACGACGCAGGACGACAGCGGCGCGGAGCCGGTCGTCGTGATCAATGAAACATTGGCTCGGCGTTTCTGGAGCGAGGACGACCCGGTGGGGCAGCGCCTCGCGTGGGGAAACCGTGTACAGCACGGCCGATGGATGAGGATCATCGGTGTGGTCGGGGATGTGAAGCAGGGCCCCCTCGATACTGAAACGGTCCCGCAGGTTTACACTGCCTGGTCGCAGCTTGACGATCGGATGCTCGGCGACAACGTCGTCGGCATCTTCCGCTCGCTGCGTCTCGTCGTCAAGACACCGCTCGAACCAACCGCGATGACGTCAACGATTCTCAAGCAAGTGCGCGCGGTCGATCCTGCTTTGCCGGTGACCGCCGTCCAGACAATGGCAGATGTCGTCCGGACGTCGGCGGCAACGCCGCGATTCAACACGCTGCTCGTCGGCGCCTTCGCGCTGCTGGCGCTCCTGCTCGCCGGTATCGGCCTTGCCGGTGTGCTGGCGACGTCGGTGTCCCGCCGCACGCACGAGCTCGGCGTGCGGCTCGCACTCGGCGCGCGGCCTCAAACGTTGCTGGCGATGATCCTGCGTGAAGGCCTAACGCTCGCCGCGCTCGGTCTCGCCGTCGGATGGCCGGTAGCGTGGGTGTTGTCGCGACTGATGGGATCGCTCTTGTTCGAAGTCGAGCCTCGCGATCCCGTCGCGTTCGCCGCGGCGGCGGCGCTCATGGTGATTGTCGCGGCCGCGGCGAGCACGATCCCGGCGTGGAGAGCCACTCGCGTGCAGCCGATCACGGCGCTTCGCGGCGAGTAGGCGCCCGGTGACGCGCAGGAATGTCGCCGGCATAACTCCGACGCTATTGTCGGGCAGAATCAGGATCTGTCTCTCGAGCGCGTTATTTCAAATCGCGCGCGTAGATGTTCTTCCAGTACAACTTGTGGCCGTGGTACTGAAGTTCGATATTGCCCTTCGCCGGCAGCGGCTTGGAGTAATCCCAGTAGTTCTCCATTTTCACGTGGTCGACGACGAGTTGACCGTTCAGCCATACCGTCGTCATATCGTTGTCACGCTGAATAATGTGGAATGTGTTCCAGTGGTCCGCCGGATGGTCGGCGACGACGAGCGGGTTTCGCGCTCCAGCCTTGTTGTTGAAGAGCCCGCCTGAGCCGAGCGGGCTCGACCAGATCTGAATCTGCGGCGCATTCTTGAGATAGACGCCGCTGTCGGCCCCTTCCTCGATGCACCAGTCGACGTACAACTCGACGTCGCCGTATTCCTTGGCGGTCTGCAGGTTCTGTCCGCCCTTCTCGACGTGCGGAGTGAGCTTGTCCGCCTGCACGCCGTCGAACACGAGGATGCCGTCCACCACCGACCAGTGTTTCAAATAGATCTCGTTCGACTCCTTCTGCTTGGCCGCTTTCTCGGACGGGGACAACGTCAACAAGTCCGCAGGATTCAGCCCTGCACCGAACTTGAGCGTGCCGATGTCGATCAACGCTTGCCAGCCGGTCAGGTCCTTTCCGTTGAAAATGGCGGTGAAGCCCTCTTTTGCGAGCGCGGCCGGCACCTTGTTGTCAGTCTCGGTCGCTTTTGATGTGCAGGTCAGCGGCGGCGGTGGAGGCGTCTGCGGTCCGCGTCCGCGTCCACGCGCGGCTGGCTCCTGTGGCGTCGCAGTCGGCGCCGCAGGCGCCTGGCTTTGCGCCCATCCTGTCAGCGCTGGCAGCGTGGCGAAGACGGTCAGGACGAGATATAGCAAACGGGAAGATCGTTTCATCGAATTGTTCTCCTCGAAAGCGATGGTGTCTGTCGCCGGCGCGGCGCTCCCGATAGGATCCGCGTCACAATTGCGCTATTTCCGGAGAGTCGAGATCCAATTGACGATGACCGTCAGCGGCGTGGCGGCAGCACTCTCCGGTCTATTGACGAGGAACCGCTGTCCATCCTTCGTCACCGCGTACATGTTGTTGGTGCTGACCGCGCCAGCGGAAAACAACCTCTTCGGCAACCCGGCGGGAGAACCAGCGGTGAGATCGATCGGCACGGCGGTCATCGCCCCAGCCGCGTCGAGATAGAACAACTCTCGGCTATCAGCCCGCCAGCGCGGATTTCGTCCTCCATTCGGTGAGATCCGATGCTTCGCGCCCGCGCGAAGAAACGGCTGAATGTGGACATTGGGCTGTCCGGTTTCATCGGTCGTATACGCGATCCATCGGCCGTCCGGGGACAACACTCCTTGTCCCTCGATGAACTCAGTGTGTATCACTGGAAACGGTTTGCGCTCGCCAAAGAGTGGAAGGGCCCAGATGTCCGATGTCGATGGAAACGTTCCGGACAACGTGTAAAGCACGAAGCGTCCGTCTGCGGACCAGTCGGTCGGCGCGACCAGGCACTGCAGCATGCCACAGGGTCGTGAGGGTGTCCCTTCGGCCTCCAGGAGCACTTCCTGCGCCCCCGTCCCGTCGCCGGAAGTCTGAACTAGTCGCGCTTTCTCGGGCGGTCCCCCCAAGCCGCGCAAGGGGCTTCCGAACACGATCGTCGTGCCCTTCGGCGACCACACGGGCCATCCCTCCGGTCGCGGACCGGTTGTGACACGGTTCCGCAGGTTGCGAGCGAGGTCGATCGTCCAGACGTCGAGATTCTGAGCACTCCCGCTCCGTAGCGCGAGTGCGATTTGGCGTTCGTCTGGGGAGAGTGAAAGGTTGACGTCCACCCAGCCATCGCCGAGCGTACTGAGGATGTTGCCGGCTCGATCGAACCACGTCAATTGCGTATTCAGCGCGCCGCCCGATGCGTACACGAGCGTCCCGTTCTCCGACACAGATGCGCTGACATAACGACTGCCCTCTGTGCTGACACGGGCGATCACTGGAACTGCATCGCCGACCGGTTGACCGAGATCGGGATCGAACGGCATTGCCATTAACGTCTGGTCCCGCGCGAACAGCATCCGGTTGAACGCGTAGAGAGCCGCCGAATCGGCCCGAAGCAACGACGCGGGAGCCGCGTTCTGATCGAGCGATCCAATCTTGATCGTGCCCGGAGTGGCCGGAGGGCAGCAGGTTCCGGTCACGGCGGTGTAGAAGAAATGCCTCCCGTCGGGAAGAAAATGCGGCCACCGATGGGCATCCTCGCCGTCGGCGAGCTTCGTGATCGCTGTCGGCGCGCCGCCGCCGCTCGACACACGAAACAACCCGGAACCCAACGCTCGATCGAACACGATTACATTGTCCGGTCCCCAGCTCCCGCCGCGTCCCGCTGGCGCGTCGGCCAGCTCCACCGGCGGTCCGCCGGCGATCGCAACCTTCTTCAGCTTGCCCCCGGCGAAGAACCCGACAAATTGGCTGTCGGGTGACCAGAACGGAAACGCGCTGTCCTCGGTGCCTTGGATCGGGCGCGACTCTCCGCTGGCGAGTGGTCGCAGCCACAGTTGGAACGCGGATTGAGCCCCGGCCACGAACACGATATTCCGGCCATCAGGAGAAATCGCAAGTTGTGCAGCGCGGCCTGTGCCTCCCGCGGCGGGGCCGCCAAAGGCCATCTTCTCAGGAGCGGTGATGCTGAATTGGACCGGCTCCGGCGCCGGAGGTGTGACGCGCCACATTCGCAGGGCGACGAGGGCTGTGACGATCATCGTGATGGTCGAGAGCGCAGCGACGAACCACGCGATGCGGGGCGATCGCGACGGTATCGCCACGGTCGGAGCGACACCTGTCTGATGTTCGAGGACGAAGAGGACGGCCGCCATGTCGCCGACGCGTCGGCGGCTGTCCTTGACCAGGCACTGCTTGAGCAGCGTCCGCACGGGCGCGGGGACATTGGACGGGACTGCCTCCCAGTCTGGCTCGAGGCGGACGACTGCGCCAAGCACGTCCGTCATGTCTTCGCCATCAAAGGGGCGTCGCCCCGCCAACATCTCGTACAAGACGCAGCCGAACGCCCAGATGTCGCTGCGCTTGTCCGCCGCTCGCCCTTTCGCCTGCTCCGGCGCCATGTAGGCGGCGGTTCCGAGGACGATGCCCAAGCCGGTCAGCATTGCGGGGCTCGTGATGGTTGGCGACTGCGACTTTGGCGTGGGACTCGCCGAGCCCTGTTCGGGTGCCAGCGCCTTGGCAAGCCCGAAGTCCAACACCTTCACGGTTCCGTCGGGGCGCAGCTTGATATTTGCGGGCTTCAGATCGCGATGGATGATGCCCTGCTGGTGTGCGGCGTCAAGCGCTTCGGCGATCTGTTTCGCGATCGGCAGCGCTTCGTCGATCGGAATCGCTCCACGTGCAACGCGCTGCGACAGGTCATCGCCTTCGACCAGTTCCATCACCAACGCCCGAACACCGCCGGATTCTTCCAGGCCGTGGATGTGCGCGATGTTTGGGTGATTCAAGGAGGCGAGCGTCTGTGCTTCGCGGGTGAATCTGGCCAGTCGGTCGGTGTCGCTGGCGAACAAATCTGGCAGGACCTTGAGCGCGACGTCACGATTCAGTTTCGTGTCGCGCGCGCGGTAAACGACCCCCATTCCGCCCTCGCCAATCTGAGCGACGGTTTCGTAGACGCCGAGTCGGGTGCCGGGGGCGAAGGCCAAACCTTGTGGATTATATGGGTGCGACCGTCTCCTCAGCGCCGCTTCAGCGCGAACGCCACCATTCCGCTCGCGGGGGGTGTTTCTGTGCCGGGCGCGGCACCGCCGCCATGACTTGCGATCATCGCGATGTATTGACGTCCCTTTGACTCGTACGACACGGGCACGCCCGGGGCGCTCCCGACGAACGGCGCGAACCACAGCACTCTTCCCGTATCCTCGTCGTAAGCGCGGAACTTCCCATCGCCACCAGCCTGGAAGACGAGCCCACCCCGGGTGACGATCACGCCGCTCCGAGCTCCGAGCCCCCCGGTGTTCGACGGACCGCCAGCGGCCATCGTCGGCGGATGATCGCCGTTCGGGACCTGCCAACTGATCTCTCCGGTATTGAGATCGTAGGCCGTGATGGTCGTATACGGCGGCTTGGTCCACGAGGCGAGAACGCCGTAGTCACTCATGTATCTCGTGGAGGGCACACCTATGACTTCTTCCGGATAGAGATAACTACCCGCGTTACCACCGAGCCCGGGATAGAACGGCCCGAGGCTGCGCGGCGGAGCCGGCGGCAGCGGTGCGCCTCCGCGTGCGACCACCGGTCCCGGAGGAAACACTGGCGGTGGAGGGGCGGCGCCTCGACCGGGGCGGTTCACACCTGTCGTCGCCAGGTACGCGATCAGCGCGGGCACTTCGCTGTCGGTAATCGCGGGCACGGGCCGCATCAAGCCGCGCCCGCCGGTGATGATGGCCTTGATCGCGTCTTCACCCATTCGATCGGTCACACCGACCAGCGACGCGGCGCCCGGGGCGACGCCGCCTTGCAGATTCGCGCCGTGGCAACTACTGCAGTGCTGCTGATACGCAGTGAATCCCAGCTGTAGCGGACTGCCGCCGCCTCGGCCCGCCGGCACGGTGCGGGTCTTGACATCTTCAAGACGCAGGATCGCAACCTGATTGACGTTGACGACGAACACCAATCCCTTCTGGGGATCCGCAGCGGTCGTGGCCCAGTTCGATCCTCCCTGATTGCCGGGCATCGAGATCGTGTCGACGAGCGCAGGCGGCGTGAACAGGCCGAGGTTGCGTGCCTTTGCGACCCGTTCTTTCATCGCCGCGTATTCCTCCGGCGTGCCCAGCCACGGGTTGACATCGTCCACGGTGAACGTGAGTCGCGCAAACGGCGCGGGTCGTGTGGGGAAAGGCTGTGTCGGCCATGCCTGTTCGCCGGGCACGTCGCTCTTCGGTACCGGCCGTTCTTCAATCGGCCAGAGCGGCACGCCGGTCACGCGATCGAAGACGTAGAGAAATCCAGTCTTCCCGGCGAAAGCAACCGCGTCCACGCGCTTGCTGTTGTGCCGTACGGTGACCAGCTGCGGCGCCGACACATTGTCGTAGTCCCACAAGTCGTGATGCACCGTCTGGAAGTGCCACAGCCGCTTTCCCGTACGTGCGTCGAGCGCGAGGAGGCAATTTGCGAAGAGGTTTTGTCCGAGGCGATCGGCTCCATAGAAGTCGTAGGTCGCGGATCCTGTCGGCACGAACACGATCCCGCGCTCGTCGTCGATCGACATCGATCCCCAGTTGTTGGCGCCGCCGACGTATTTGTGGGCATCCTTTGGCCACGTGTCGTATCCGAACTCTCCCGGCCTCGGAACGGTGTGGAATTCCCAGACTTTCTTGCCGGTCATTACGTCGTACGCGCGGATGTCGCCCGGCGGGGAGATGAAGGCTTCGCCGGTCGTCGATCCCAGGATCAAAAGATTCTTCCAGATCTTGCCGGGACTGTTGTTGTTCCAGCCCATCTTCTCGCCGCGCGGAAGTTCGCTCCGCAGGTCGACGGTCCCGTCGAGGCCGAAGGTGGGAATCGACATTCCGGTGCGCGCGTCAATGGCTTGGAGGAAGTTGTTGATCGAGAACAGCAGCCGGCGTTCCTTGCCATCTTCGCTCTGCCAGTAATTGATGCCGCGGCTGGTCATCCCGTTCAGCCCCTCGTGGATCCAGATCTCCCTTCCCGTGGACGCATCCAGTGCGATCAGCGATCCGTTGCGCCCCGAGACGTACACGGTGTCGTTGACCACGATCGGGTTGAATCCTCCGGCTGCATGCGGGTAGGTCCAGGCGACTTCCATCTCGTCGACATTCGACTTCTTAATCTGATCGAGATCGGAGTAGTTTGAGCTGGCAGGTCCGGCAAGATTGTCATACCACCATTTGCCGGTTTTCTCATCGGTTCGCACCGATGGAAGTAAGAGAAGGACGAACAACGCGATGAATGCGGCACGTAGGTCTGGTTTCATGGCTCCGTCCTCGAAGGGATATAGCTGGACACACGCGTTCAAACTGCTCGTCGGCGGCTAGCCTCGCCTGATCGCTGCCGCCGCACACCAGCCCACCAGAATCAGCATTCCCAGGACCGTCAACGCGTGCTCATTGCCGTACGTCGCAGTTGGAAAGTGATTGCTGATCATGATGGCTGTGGTCGGCACAACCATGAATGTGTTGTGCTTCGACCGCTCTTTCGCGCCAGCGCCTAGCGTTGGATCGACCGCCTGGCCTCGCTCCATCGCGGCAATCATCCGGCGCTGCGGCGGCAGAATACGCATCCACACATTGGCGGTCATGATGGTGCCGAAGAGGGCGCCGACGTGGATGTAGGTCGCACGCGTGCTCAGAATCTGGCCGAGGCCATACGCTCCGGCAATGACGAGAGCAAAACACGTCGCGGCAAACGCAACATCGTTTCGCACGAGGGGCGTCCTCACCAGGAGGTCGTAGACAATCCAGCCGACGACCAGAAACCCAAGCGCCGCTCCGACCGCGACGCCATGGGAGAGGGTCGCGTCCGCCTCGAGCAACAATCCTCCGTCGTAATACACCACCCACAACAGCGCCAAGCCAGTCACCCACGTCGCCAGCGCTTCGAATCTAAACCAGTGCACCTCTCCAGGGTCCACCCCCAGTGTGTTCTGCTTGAGGACCGAGTAGAAGCCACCACTGTGGACCATCCATACGCCACTCGTGGCGGGCGCCTTCCGCAATTGGCCGTCGAGCCAGGTGAAATAGTAGGTCGCGCCGACCCACAGGATGGCTGCGAAGACGTGCGCCCACCTGAAGATCAGATTGAGCCATTCAGAAATGGTGTAGGACAAGAGTCAGCTTCCTCGGTACGTCGAGTAGCCGTACGGACTCACGAGCAGCGGAATGTGATGGTGGAATGCGCTGTCACGGACGATGAATTCCACCGTCACGATCGTGAAGAACGAATCGACCTGACGGCCGCCAAAATAACTGCCGACATCGAACGCGAGCCGGTAGGATCCTGTCGACGGCGCCGGCTCGTTTGCCGGGAACGCCGCGATCCGGCCGTTCGCGTCCGTCGTCGCGGTGGCGATCTCGCGCCACGTCCCGCTGTCCTGCCGAGCGAGCACCACACGGACGCCCGCCGCTGGACGGCCGATAGACGTGTCGAGGACGTGAGTCGAGATCATCCGAGAAGCTTCTCCAGCCGCAGGCGCATGATGCGTCGCTGTTCCGCTGCCGCGATCGGAAGCTCCGTCGCGGCGTCGTTCTTGAGGCGCGCCGTGAGCGCGGCGCGGATCTCCGGTGCCGTCTTCCCTGCCGCGGAGATGATGAAGACATAGCCGAACCGATCCTCGTAAACGCGGTTGTCGGATGCCAACGACTCGAGCTCGTGTTGATCCGCCATGCTGACAGCTGCCTGCTCGCCCGCGGATGCCGTCTCGGCCAGTCGGGACTGCCCCCGTTCTGCGCTGCGTTCGCCGATCCGCGGGTGATGCCGGAATGCCTCGAGCCAGTCGTCAGGCGAGATCGCCTCGGCTGCTTTGTCGGCCGCTGCGAGCAGCGCAGCAGCGCTCGAGTACGGCCGCGCACCCACCATCCGCGCGATCCATCCCGGCGCCGCGCAGTAGTCGGCGAGCGCGGCGTGCAGCTCGGTGTCGGTCATGGCGTTCAACAACTGAATCACCGCGCGCCGGCGCCCCTCGACAGTTGGCAGGCCGAAGAGCCGCAAACGGCTGACACCACCATCCGGAAAGATGTTGAGCCTGACGTGCGTTGCGGTTGTGCCGGCGGCCAGTTCAGCTTCGAAGACGTGCAGGTGATCGGGCTGCAACGGCGACTGCTCGAGCAGCGGTTTCCAATGGCCGATCACGATGGACCTCAAATCGGCAGACACCGTGCCGGCGATCTCCTCGACGGCCGCGACCTCGAGCGAGGCGTTCTCGGGATAGTTGCCTTTGTAGCGGTCGGTATCCAGCTCCACCCGCGTGATCGTTCCTTCGGTGCCGAGCCGGATGACGACCCAGTCGTGACCGGGTCCCCGACGACGCTTCGTTTCCCATCCGTCGCCCATGTCGGCTGCCGGATACGGCATCAGCATGTTCGCAGGCTCGCCGAAGAACCGATCGCTGGTGTCAACGACGTGCGCGCCGTGCACGACCGACGCTAGATCGATCTCCTTGCCTGCGGCGAGGATGTGTCGCCAGTCGGGCAGCCCCTCGCCGAGCACGCGCAATCGCGCGACACCGCCGTCAGGGAAGATGTTCAGCCGCACGTGCGTGAAGCGGTGCGGATTATCGATGGCAAATGAAATCTGTGCATCGCCGCTCAGCTCGCTGTAGTCGACCACCGGCTCCCAAAGCGCGTCGGCCGACGTCAGAAGCGACGCGTCGGCGTCACCGGCCACGCCGCAGCCCTCGATCGAACAGTGCGACGGGAAGTTTCCGCGAAAGAACGCCGTGTCGACGACGATCGATCGGATCACACCGGGCAACCCGAGTGCAACGATGCACCAGTCGTGGCCCGGCGCGCGCCGCCGCCGCGTTTCCCACCCGTCCATCCACTTGCCGCGATCGGTGTACTTGCCGGGAATGAAGATTGGAGCTTCGGGCTTGAGGAGGTTCTCCTTCGGCGCGAAGAACTCGTCGTTCGCCGCCAGGACCTTGCCACCGAGCCGGCTCGCAGCGAGATCGATCAGGTGGAAACTTTTCGCCATGACGGCCATCTTCGCAACCGGCGCTCACACGCGGCGGATCAACACGCCGGCCGGCGAGCCCTTCACGTCCCCATCACGATACACGAGGTGACCGCGAACGTAGGTTTCACGAACGCGGCCGCGGAGCCGTCGGCCAGCGTAGGGCGTCGGCTTGTGGCGATGATGCAGGCGTTCGGCCTCGACAACGAACTCGTCCTCCGGATCCCAGATGACGATGTCGGCATCGAACCCCTTCGCGAGCACGCCCTTGCGACGCGAAAGTCCGGCGAGCGCCGCGGGGCCTGCGCACAACCACTGCGTCAACCGTGGCAGCGGCACATGACGGCTCGACGCCTCGGTCCAGAGAGCAGGCAGGCTCAGCTCGAGAGATGGGATCCCGCCCCACGCGCCGACGAAGTCACCGGCCGGCTTCATCGATGGCGGACTCGGCGAGTGGTCGGTCGCGACCAAGTCGATCGCCCCCTCGATCAGCGCGCGCCAGAGCGCGTCTCGGTTATCGCGGCCACGAATCGGCGGCGCGCACTTGTAAGTGGTCGCCCCGGCTGGGATCTCCTCGGCGCAGAAGGTCAGATAGTGGGGACAGGTTTCCACGGTGATCGGCAGGCCCTCTTTTTTCGCGGCGTGGATCAGCGGCAGCGCCTCCGCCGCGGACAGATGGACGATGTGCAGCTTCGCTCCATACTCGCGACACAAGTGAATCAAGAGCCGGATGGCTTCGATTTCCGCTGCAGGAGGACGCGATCGCAGCCACGTGAAGTAGTCAGCCGGATTCGCGTCGTCCGGAATGGGAACCAGACCGGAAGGCACTTCAGCGTGCGCCAGGAGTGGGACACCGCATTCGGCAAGCGTCGGCAGGATCTTTCGAAGATCGTCGGCGTCTACCTCGGGAAATTCGCCGACGCCAGACGGGACGAGAAAGCACTTGAAGCCGCAGACGCCTTCATCCCAGAGATCCGAGATGTCCTTGTCGTTTCCGGGGACGACGCCGCCCCAGAAGCCCACATCGACGAACGTCTGTCCACGCGCCGCCGCACGTTTGCTCTCCAGCGCCGAAACCGTCGTCGTGGCCGGAATGCTGTTGAGCGGCATGTCGATGAGCGTCGTCACACCTCCGGCTGCTGCCGCGTGCGTGCCGGTATCGAAACCTTCCCAGTCGGCACGGCCGGGATCGTTGAGGTGGACGTGCGAGTCAACGATGCCCGGCATGACGACCAGCGCGCCGACGTCGTGCAGGTCGGCATCGGACGGCACGGCAGCGTCGTAGTCGGCGATCCGATCAATGCGTTCGTCTTGGCAATGGAGGGCGGCCGGCGAAACGCCGGTTGGCAAAATGACGCGCGTGGAGCGGATCACGAGCGGACGCATCGCGGTAGGTGAGCTGGCGTGTAGGGCGCAGTACGCCGATCAGCAGACCACGGCCGTGCCGCTGCACGAAACCATCAGCATGCCGTTGTTCTGACCGAGGACTTCATAGTCGAGATCGACGCCGATTACGGCGTTCCCGCCGAGTTCCTGTGCCCGCTGCTGCATCTCCGCCAGCGCAACCTCGCGCGCTTCGGCCAACGCCCTTTCATAAGTGGCCGAGCGGCCGCCAACGATGTCGCGAACCGATGCCAGCAAATCGCGAAAGACGTTGGCGCCGATGATCGCTTCCCCGGTCACCACTCCTAGATAGCGACTGACCGGCTTGCCGTCGAGAACAGACGTCGTGGTTATAAGCATGCCAATTGCTACGCACCATCAGCGGCAAAGTTCCGCGCGGTGAAGGCGAGAGCGGCGCCACCTGAGTGAGACCGAGACGTAGACTACCGGCTTCTCATTTGGCCTGTGGCGGGAAATCGTTCAAGAACAAGTACGCCGCCGCGATTTCATAATCCTTGAGGTAGAAGAACACTGGCATCCGCCCTCGATAATGGAAGGGTAGATCGCCCATGGTCGTCGCCGCTCCGCTGCGAACTTTGTTCACGAAGTCCACGATCGACTTGTCGGCGCGCAGTGTCGAGAGTGGTGGAATCTCACCATTGATCAACGCCTGTCCGGTCGGCCTGGAGCCAACGGCATCGTGACAGATGTGACATGTTCCCTTGACGACGTTCTCACCCAGACGCTCCCAGCTGATGGTCCTTCGCGTGAGGGGCTTGGCATCGGGTGTGCGGGCCAATTCGGTGAGGTATGCGTACAACATGTCGATGTCAGCGTCGTCGAGGTGGGCGCGGGGCGGCATTTTTTCGCCGCCGTGTCTGATGCGCGCGTAGAGGTCGTGCTTCGTCTGAATCGCCTGCCTTCGCGCTGCAGCCATGTCTGCACCGCGTCCTTCGGGGCGCAACTTCTCCTGCATCATCTGAATCGAGGATCCCTGCACCGTGGGCAGCAGCGAGCGGACGTCGGGCGGCGTGCCCGTGCCTTCGGCCGCATGGCAGGCTTGACAGTTCTGCCGGTATAAGTCTGCACCCGTCACCTCCGCCGATCGGCCCGCGGGCAGCGCGAGCGGTTCGTGGAGAGGCGCGTGTTCATTGGGATTCGGGCCGTACCGTCCGGAACCGCGACCGAGACTAGTGCCACGGTACGCAAGACCGAGGTGGTTCAACCAGCTCGGCCCGGTGACTGCGGTCACGACAGCGTCGGTGGATCTGGTGGATTGCTCCCCCTGTCCGGACAGCACACCGTCTGGGCTGGCGGCGATGAGGCTCACGACGGCGCTAATCCCACAGCCGAGGAGAATCAAAAACCCGCGCGAGATTGTGCGTCGCATGATGGTGCCCCTGGCTAATCGAGATGGGCAACGATCGTGCCGAGGATCGAGCGGCACCTGGCGCGCAAAAGGATCCGCGATGTCGGGTTTCCGTCACCTCGCTGGCGAATCGCCGTCGCAGAGGCGGTCGATCACCGACCGGAATGTCGAGACAAAAGCAGGTCGTGACGCAGGGTGTACAATCACAGCCATTACGCACATTCGATAGCCACGGACGCATTCGTTTCGTGAGGACGTTATGAAAAGGACCCTGCTCGCGGTCTCGCTCGTGCTGATCGCGACACTTGTCAGCGTCAGGGCACAGCCCGCGGCCGGCAAGGAAGAGCTGAAACTAAAGCTCCCAAAGCCGATGTTCATTGGCACGCCGACGAACCTGAAAAGCCCGAATCTCGAAGTCGTCACCGGGAAATCGCGCGCCCCCTTTTATGTGCCGAAGGGCACGGTGCTCTTGTCGGGAAAGAAGAAAGTCACTTCGAGCGAGATGAACCCGGTGATCGGCGAACTCGACATGATCACTGACGGCGAGAAATCGGGTGGCGACGGGTACTTCATCGAGCTCGGCCCCGGAGTTCAGTGGGTCCAAATCGATCTCGGTGCATCGTACCCGCTCTACGCGATTCTCACGTGGCACTACCACAGCCAGGCACGGATTTATCGTGACGTGATCGTCCAGGTCTCGGACGATCCGTCGTTCAAGACCGGGGTGACGACGGTTTTCAACAACGATCACGACAACTCGTCAAAGCTCGGACAGGGCAAGGATAAGGAATACATCGAGGTCGCTGAAGGCAAGCTGTTCGATGCGAACGGCGCGAAAGGCCGCTACGTGCGGCTTTCGTCGAAAGGGAACACGACCAACGATCTGAACCACTACGTCGAAGTCGAGGTCTACGGCTTGCCGAAATGAGCCGCGCGGTCGCCGGTGCCCTTGTCGCGCTCGCGCTGACGTCTGCGCTCGCGCTGCGCGGCGCGCGGCTGGATGTGCGACCGATGCACCACGACGAGGCGAACCAGGCGATCAAGTTTGGCGATCTGCTCGAACGCGGCGACTACCGCTACGATTTTCGCGATCACCATGGTCCCACCCTCTACTATCTGACGCTGCCGTCCGCCTGGCTCGCCGGACGCCATACGCTGGCGTCGCTCGACGAAATGACGCTGCGTCGCGTACCGGCTGCCTTCGGTCTGGCGACAATCCTGCTCCTCCCCGTGCTCTCGGCGGGAATTGGCCGGACGGCCGTGGCCGTCGCCGCCATCCTCATGGCGTTGTCGCCCGCGATGGTTTTTTACTCGCGGATGTTCATCCAGGAAACACTGTTCGCCTGCTTCGTACTCGCCTTCGTGATTGCCCTCGGACGGATCGCGACCACCGGAGGTCGCATGTGGTGGATACTGGCCGGGATCGCCGCGGGCCTGGCAACTGCGACGAAAGAGACGTCGGTGATCGTGGTGCCAGCCGCGATCCTCGCCTGCGCGATCGCCTGGTGGTCCCTTGGATCGCGGCGGCGGCCGTCTGACGCGCTGACGACCGGCCGCTGGTGGGCGCCGATCGTCATCAGCGGCGCGGCTGCGGCAGCTGTTGCCATCGTCTTCTATTCATCGTTTTTCGCTTCGCCCGCGGGCGTTGTCGAGCCGTTCCGCGGCATCGGCACATACCTGGCGCGCGGGATCGATCCCGCCGACCATGCGCATCCGTGGCATTACTATCTGCGACTGCTCACCTACACATCGTCAGGCGGAGTGAAGTGGAGCGAGGGTCTCGTTGCCGCACTGGCAATCGTTGGCGCAGCATTGGCGTCGCGGCAGTACAACGGAGCCAATCTCGACCGAGTTTTTTGGACTCGCTATCTGGCATGCGACGTCGCGATAGCGGCGACGATCTTCTCGGTGATTCCCTATAAGACACCGTGGAATGCACTCGCGTTCTACGTGGTCACCTTCCCGCTCGCCGGTATCGGGTTCGCGTCGCTCTTCGAGATGGCGCGTTCACGGGCGATGCGCAGCCTGCTGGTAGCAGCGTTCACGGTGGCGTGTTTCAATCTCGCATCCCAGGCGTGGCTCGCGGCAGTGACCTACGCCGCCGATCCTCGCAATCCCTACGTATACGCGCAAACAGTGCCGGATGCCGTCCGAATGGCGAGGCGCGTCCTTGATCTTGCGGCGCTCCATCCAGAGGGCACGCGCATGCAGGTCTCGGTCATTACGTCACCCTACGAACAGTGGCCGCTTCCGTGGTATCTCCGCACGATGCCAAACGTTGGCTACTGGACCGCCCCCGGTGATCCCCTCGCGTTCCAGGCGCCGGTCATCGTCAGCTCGATCGAACACACTTCGGTTCTGGACACGGTGCTTGGAGACCGATACATATCGGAGTTCTACGGCCTGCGCCCGGAAGTGCCGCTGGCGCTCTACATCGACCGTGGATTGTGGGCGCGGTTTCTGACGACGACGCATTAATGGCTTCCGACCTTGCGCTTGTCGTGCCTTGCTACAACGAGGCGGCTCGCCTCGACCCGGCAGCGTTCCTGCATTTCCTCGCGACTCACCCGGGTGTGCAATTAGTGATGGTCGACGACGGGAGCGAGGATGGCACGTGGGAACTACTGGCGCGCATGCGCGAGGCAGCGCCTGCAACAGTGACGGCGATCCACCATGCGGTAAATCGGGGGAAGGCTGAAGCCGTGCGCGCCGGAATCGTCGCGGCGATCGCCGAGAAGCCGGCAATCGTGGGATTCTTCGATGCCGATCTTTCGACGCCATTGCGCGCAATCGATGATTTTCTAGCCCTCCTGCGCACGCGTCCCGACGTCGAATTCGTCCTCGGCTCTCGCGTGCTGCTCATGGGACGGGACGTGAGGCGCAGAGCGGTGCGTCACTACCTCGGACGGGTATTCGCTACGGCCGTGTCTCTTGCGCTAGATCTTCCTGTCTATGACACCCAATGTGGCGCTAAGATGCTCCGCGTGAACGCCGCGACGGCCAGCCTGTTTGCGACGCCGTTCCGCAGCCGCTGGATTTTCGACGTCGAACTGATCGCTCGGTACCTGCGACTGCCGGTGGCACCCGGCGACGCGGCGCGGCGCGATCGCCTCTATGAGCTGGTGCTGCCGGTGTGGCACGACAAGCCAGGCTCGAAGCTGCGTTGGTACGACTTCGTCCGTGCAATCGTCGATGTCGGGTACATTTGGCGTCAGCGCGTCGCGCACGGGTCTCGTGACGACGCTCGGGCGCCCGTTTTCCAGAAACCGTGACGGCATGATTGGATGGACGCTGCACGCCCATCAGGAGAGCACACCATGAGCACTGAGAAAGATCCACCGACCGGAGTGTCTCGCCGCAAGTTCATGGGCACGGCGGCCGCTGCTGCCGGTCTCACGATTGTTCCTCGCCACGTGCTGGGCCGGGGGTTCCAGGCACCGAGCGACACGGTCAACGTCGCCGTGGTCGGCTACAAGCACGGAATGGGCACGAGCAACCTGATGAATGTCGCCCTGAGCGACAACGTCGTTGCGCTGTGTGACTGCGACGAGAGCGAGGCAGCGAAAGCGGCGACGATCGCGAAGCAAGTCCCAGAGAAGTTTCCGAAGGCGGTGCAGTACAAAGATTTCCGGCAGATGCTCGACAAGCAGAAGAACATCGACGCGGTGGTCGTGGCTACGCCCGATCACAATCACGCCGTCATCGCACTCTCGGCAATGCAGCTCGGGAAACACGTGTATGTCCAGAAGCCGCTGACCCGCACAATCAGCGAGGCACGGGCACTCGCGGAGGCGGCGCGGAAATACAAAGTGGTGACGCAAATGGGCAATCAGGGGCACTCCGAAGAAGGACTGCGCCTGATGCAGGAATGGTTCAACGCCGGCACGATCGGCCAGGTGCGCGAGGTGCACTGCTGGACGAACCGACCGATCTGGCCGCAAGGCATGCCACGCCCGACCGAAACGCAGGCCGTTCCGCAGGGACTGGATTGGGATCTTTGGATCGGCCCGGCGCCGATGCGGCCTTTCCACAGGACGTATCACCCGTTCGGCTGGCGCGCGTGGCAGGACTTCGGTGCCGGTGCGATGGGCGATATGGCGTGCCACGTGATGGACGCGTCATACACGGTGTTGAAACTCGGTGCTCCGGAGAGCGTCATTGCGACGCTGTCGTACAACTTCCTGCCGCCGGCACCGGGCGAGCGCGGTTTCGGAAAGCGCGTCGCCTACGACGACAGCTATCCGCCGTCCTCCGTCATCCACTTGGCCTTCCCCGCGCGAGGTACCATGCCGCCGGTCAAGCTGCACTGGTACGATGGCGGTCTTCTCCCAGAACGGCCTGAGGACCTCGAGCCGGAGCGGAACCTACCGGAATCCGGAACAATCTTCGTCGGCGACAAAGGCAAGATGTGGTGCGAGACCTACTCTGAGAGTCCGCGCCTGATTCCCGAATCGGCGATGACCGCATTCATCGAGCGGCCGGCGAAGACACTGCCGCGGGTTCCCGGCGGACGGCCAGGACATGAAAAGAACTGGCTCGACGCGATTCGGCAGAAGGGGCAGGCGGTTTCAAACTTCGATTACGCGGGTCCGTTCACCGAAGTCGTGCTTCTCGGCAACGTCGCCTTGCGTTTCCCGGGCACGCGCCTTATGTGGGATGGGCCAAACATGAAGGTCACCAACGTACTCGAGGCCAACCAGTACGTCGGGCACAACTACCGCACCGGCTGGACACTGCCGTAGCGCAAATCAATGCTCAATGTCCAATGTTCAATGATGAATGGTGAACATTGAGCATTGAGCATTGAGCATCGAACATTGAACATTGAACATTCCGCCGGCGGCGTTGGCATCGACGAGCCGCGCGGTCTCCGCGACGTCCGCCGCTTTTCTCACGAGGCGATGGCGACCGTGTACGAGGTCTACTCGGCACATGCGGACGCCGGGTATTCGGCGCAGGCCGCGCAAGCCACGTTCGATCTTGTCGATCGTCTCGAGCGCGAGCTGAGTCGGTTTCTGCCAAACAGTGACATCACGCGGATCAACCACCTCGAGCCCGGTGAGAGTACGCGTGTGAGTCCGTCGACACTGGAGTGCCTCGCGATCGCGCGACACATGTTCGATCTGACCGGCGGCGCATTCGACGTATCGATTGGAAGCGGACTCCCTTCGCTCGACCTCGATGTGGAGAATTCGATCGTCGGCGCGACGACGCGCGGCGTCCGGGTCGATTTAGGTGGTATTGGCAAAGGGTACGCGGTTGATTTGATGGCGGAACTGCTCGAGGAGTGGGGCGTTCACAGGTCGCTCGTGCACGGCGGGTTCAGTTCGGTCCTCGCGCTCGATCCCCCGCCCGATCACGATGGCTGGCCGCTGACATTGAGCGACCCGGGCGCATCCTCTCGAGTGCTCGCGCGTCTCTCGTCGCGCCAGACGGCGTTGGGCGCGTCGGGCGTGCGTAAAGGCGATCACATCGTCGACCCGCGCACGCACGATCCAGTCCGCGGACGGCGGGCGGCGTGGGTGGCAGTTCCGCGTCCGCCGGAATCCGCGCGCGGTGGCTCCGATCAGCACCACCGGGCTGCCGCAGCCACGGTGACTGACGCGTTGACGACCGCGTGCATGCTGTTGAGTCTCGACGAAATCGAAGCGCTATGTAGCGCCACTCCTGGACTCGAGGCATGGATCCTCGAGGACACCGAACTCGTGCACTTTTAAGCTCAGCGCCTTGCAGTGAGAGAAGACGGAGACGAGCATGGCAACCGATCATGACGACAAGGGCCATCCGAATGCGGACGGCGCGTCGCGTGAACCAAGAAAACTTGATCGCCGCGACGTGTTGAAGGGACTGTCGACGGTCCCGGCACTTGGCCTGTTCGGTTACGCGTGGAAAAAACAAAGCGAGTATCAACAGGCGAAAGCGGAAGAGGTCGCGGCCTCGACACAGGCGCCGGCGGATCTGCAGGTCATCAACGTTGCGCTCCTCGGTGCGGGCGCGCAGGGACAGGTGCTCACCGACTCGATGCTGCGCATCACCGGGCTGCGGTTTCGAGCCGTCTGCGACATCTGGACCGAATACAACCAGAAGCGCGTCGTCAACAGCCTCAAGCGGTTCAAACACGAGCCCAACGCGTACGAGGACTACCGCGAGATGCTCGACAAGGAGAAAGAGCTCGACGCGGTGATTATCGCGACGCCCGACTTCTGGCATGCACAACACACGATTGACTGCCTCAAGGCCGGTAAGCACGTGTACTGCGAGAAGGAGATGTCGACCACGCTCGAAGGCGCGAGGAGCATGGTGGCGGCACAGCGCGAAACCGGCAAGCTTCTTCAGATCGGCCACCAGCGGCGCTCGAACCCCCGCTACCTGCACTGCTACAACAAAATCCTGCAGGAAGCGAAGATGCTTGGCCGCATCGTCACGGTCTACGGCCAGTGGAACCGCGGCGTGACGCCCGACCTGGGTGCACCGGAACGCTACGTCATCCCCGACGCGCGGCTGAAGCAGTACGGCTTCAAGGACATGCATCAGTTCCGAAACTGGCGTTGGTATAGAGGCAAGGGAGGCGGCCCCATCGTCGATCTCGGATCACATCAAATCGATATCTATGGCTGGTTCCTCGGCGCGAACCCCTCGGGGGTGATGGCCAGCGGCGGCAACCTTTATTACGACCCCAAGACCCACGAGTGGTACGACACCGTCCTGGCGGTCTTTGACTACGATACGCCGCTCGGTCCCGCCAAGGGCTATTACTCGACACAGACGACCAACGGTAGTCAGGGGTATTTCGAGAACTTCATGGGTGATCAAGGCACGCTTCTCATCTCGGAGTCCGAGGTGAATTACGCGGGCCAGCTGTATCGAGATCCCAATGCGCCGGCGTGGGACGAGTGGGTTCAGAAGGGGTACGTGAGCGCGCCGAAGGAACAGGAAACGAAGGCGAAGAGCGAATCAACCGCGATCGCTGACGTCCGCGAGTCGGTCGCCCCCGATCAGCATACGGTGCCCGTGACGCTCCGCGATCCGTATCATCAGCCGCATTTGCAGAACTTTTTCGACGCCGTACGCGGGAAGGCGAAACTCAATTGCCCGGCCGACGAGGCATACCAGACAGCTGTGGCGGTACTGAAAGTGAACGAAGCGATCGAGGCAAGGACCCGTCTGGCGTTCAAGCCCGAGGACTTCAAGCCACGGATAAACACGGATCAACACGGATGAACACGGATAAACACGGATAAAAACGGATAAACACGGCTAAGTGTGCGGGAGCGAGGACATGGAAGAAGCGAAGCTCTCGCGATCAGCAATGATCGCGATCGTTTTGTTGCGCATCGTGATCGGCTGGCACTTCCTCTACGAAGGCATCGCAAAGCTGACGTCCCCATCGTGGTCCGCCGTGGGATATATGCGGGCGTCGCGCGGCCCCTTCGCGGCGTTGTTCAAGTCGATCGCGAATAATCCGCAGATGCTCGACAACGCGAACCTGATCACGATGTACGGGCTCACGATTGTCGGGGTCCTGCTCATGCTCGGCTTGCTGACGCGGCTGGCAGCGATCGGCGGCATCGCGTTCATCCTGCTCTTCTACCTGTGCAACCCGCCGTTTGTGGGCTACTTCTATACGATTCCCACCGAGGGCACCTATCTCATCGTGAACAAGAACCTCGTCGAACTCTGCGCACTCGCGGTGATTCTGCTGACGCGAAGTGGTCTCGTCGCCGGGCTCGATCGCATCGTGCACGGATTGTTGGCCGGCCGCACGCGGCTGGCGCCGCTGAGGGTATGAGTTCGCCCTCCGGGCTGTCTTCAGATACCAGTTCCCCCCGTCAGGACGCGTCGGTGCCGATCGACGCGTAATACGCGGCGACCCGCTCGCGCGCGCCTGGCAGTGTGTAGACGTCAGGAGCGCGTGTGGCAATGACCTGCGCAATCACGGCGGCAACCTCCTCGGCGCTCTGCGAACCTGGAAACTGTCGCGAATCGGGCCCACCGTGCATCGCGTTGAGGCCGAAATCCGTCCGCACCACACCGGGCGACACGAGAGAGACCTGAATACCAGGGTGCGACTCCCGCAGCTCCTCGCGTAACATCGCCGTGAGCGCGTTCAGAAAATGCTTCGCTCCGCTGTAGGCGGATCGGATCATCGCAAACGGAATGCGCCCGAGCAACGAGGACACGTTGATGATGTGTCCCGCGTTGCGCTCCTTGAAATGCGGCAGCACCTCCTGCACGCCGTAGAGAGCCGACTTCACGTTCGCCTGGATCATGGCGTCGATATCCTGATCGGTCAGCTGCGACGGCGGACGCGTGATGCCGATCCCGGCGTTGTTGATCCAGACGTCGATTCGACGAAAGCGCGACAGAGTTTCGTCAACGATCCGATGCACGTTGGCGCGTTGGGTCACGTCTGCGACGACAGGCAACGCGCGGCTGCCGCACCTGGCGGCAACCGCCTCGAGCGCGTCCTTGCGTCGCGCAGCGAGGGTGACGGACATCCCGTCCCGGCTGATCAGTTCCGCCAGCGCCGCGCCAATTCCCCCGCTTGCGCCGGTAATGACGACGATTGTGTCTGACATGAATTCAGCTTATCGCTGGATGACCGACCCAGTCGACCACAACGACCGTGACGTCGTCTGCAAAGTCGGCGCCGGTCCAACGGCGTGCGCGGTCGATTAATGTCGGCAGGAATCGATCCGCGGACTGAGAGAGGCCGACGGTCAGCGTCTCTCTAAATTGTCGATCGCCGAAGAATTCACCATCGCCTCGAGAGGTCGATTCATTCGCGTCAGCACCAGGCCTGGATCCTCGATTTCCCTTTCCTGGACTGCCAGGGCGATCTTGACCATCGACGCCACCAGCGCGGCAGGTACGCCGTGGCCTGAGACATCGGCGACGAGCACACCCAACTGACCGGACGGTGTGACGACGAAGTCGTAGAAATCGCCGGCCACTTCCGCCATCGACTGGTAGTGCGCAGCAACCGACAATCCTTTGATTGCCGGCGGAGCCTTCGGAAGGATTGACCGTTGGATCTGTCGGGCCGTTTCCAGTTCGCGGCCGACTGCCGCCACGCGACGCTCGGTCTGAAAAACACTGTTGACAACGACATCGCCGAGACACGCAATGAGAACAAACATCGCGACCGGCTCGGGGTCGGCGTGGCCGAACACACCACTGCTAATGTTCCGCGATGCGAAGTGACCAACGTGACGCGAATGGCGATGTCACGCTACGATGAGCGAGAGATGCGCGCGTCCCGGTTGG
>Ga0207701_10000315_pt1 | contig 49745 bp, 29 predicted proteins | sample KBSSwiSSwithPhiX_FD_184294 | JGI IMG/M metagenome (GOLD analysis project Ga0207701, IMG submission 184294) | Switchgrass rhizosphere bulk soil microbial communities from Kellogg Biological Station, Michigan, USA, with PhiX - S5 (SPAdes) (version 2) | ecosystem: Environmental > Terrestrial >... | reverse complement strand
GAGCACCGCAGCGCTCACTGCGTCGCGGGTTCTTCCGCTCGACAGGAAGTTGTGCAGTGCCAACAGCGACAGCGGCATGAAGTACGTCGCCAGCAACTCCAGGTGGGCATAGTGCTCGAACCGATACGGGTAGAACTCGAAGATGAGCGCGGCGACGAATGCTGAGGCGGCGGATCCCGTCAGGCGCTCGACCAGCAGGTAGAGCGCAAAGGCTGACGCCACGAAGCTCAGGAGCAGCACGATGTTGTAGGTCACGACGGGGTGGACGCCGGCCGCGAAGAACGGCATCGCCGTGAGCGCCGGGACGAGCATCGAATCGGAGTACGCCAGCGTGTGCCGTGCCGGGTAGAAGATGTTCGCGTCGAAGAGGGCGCCGGAGGCTCCCTGCAGCTGGTGATACACCCACCCAAGTCGCCAGATGGAGAAGAGCGGATCCCCGAGGTCGGGCACGGAGTCCATCCTCGTTAGTTGCCCGTGAAACAGGACTCCGCTGAGCACGATGATGCCTACAGCAGCGTTGACGCGTCGCGCGAGCGCGGCGCCGCGTGGCAAGGGAGTAACTGCGTCAGCGAGTGGGTCGTCGAACCCGTGGCGTGCACGGCGCCACCAGCCCTGGCGTGCGCCCCACGGCCCGGTCCGGCGGTCAACGGCCAGACGGACCAGCAGGATGGCCGCGAATACGATGAAGGCCCGGTGCGGCGTTCGCGCGGTCAAACGGACGTCGTTGAAGCGGACTGAAAGCCCACCTGCAAGGAGGATCAGGATTCCGGCTAGCAATCCGCCGAGCGCCAACGAGTCCAGCGTCTGGAGCAGACGGGTCCGCGACACGGGACGAGTCTACCTTGCGGCGCCGTTTCCCCAGAAAACGGCGCCGCGCATCTTTGGCTCACCAGAAGAGCGTTTCAAAGAGAGTGAAGGGTGAAGGTGAAACGGGCTTTCCTATCTCTTCTTCCTGCATAAATATATGCGTTCATCTGTATCTTCATTTTCCTACAACAAGAGTGTAGGAATCCTCCAAATGGTTGGGGGCGACAACCGGCCAGGCTTCTTTGGGACTTGGTACGGCCGTGTGCCGCTCAACCAAGCGCCTATTGAAGAAGTCACCGACGATCTGCGATGCGCCTCATAGGTCGGCCGTGGCAATCTGCGTAAAGGGATATGCGTGCTTCTGAGTCAAGAGGTGCCCGGCCGCTCAGTCGTCCATCGGAATCATTCGATTAGCCGGAGTGCGGGACGAAGGTCGCGGCTGCGGTCGACGGGGAAGACGCTCGTCCCCGCCGCCATCAGCGCATGAAGGCTTGGAGCTCGAAGGCCTCAGCCATGGCCTGATTGCCGCGATCGTTCGGATGAAGGAAGTCCCCCGGATCGAACTCGGGCCGGAGGCGGGCCGGTCTCGAGGGCACCCGGAGCGCGGCGTCGAAGTCCACGACCGCATCGAACTCGCCCGACGTGCGGATCCAGCGGTTCACGTCCTGCCGCACTTGCTCGCTTCGCGCGGTGGCCACCGTGAGACCTTCCTGTGGCGTCAGCGTGGCTCCCATCACCTTGATGCCCCGCCCATGGCAGCGGGTGATGATCTGCCGATATCCCCCGATGAGCTCCTCTGGAGCGAGCGGGGTCGTGCTGCCGGGACGGCCGCGGAAGTTGATGTCGTTGATCCCACCAAGCAAAATTACCCAGCGCGCCCCTGGACGGCTCAGTACATCCCGATCCAGCCGCGCCAGCATACTTAAGCCGGCGCCTGAGCGGAGCACCTGATTCCCGGAGATCCCCTGGTTGATCACGGCCACCCGGCGGGTCCGGCGGTTTGCCGCGAGCCGTTCGGCCAGCAGCGTCGGCCACGCCCGGTTCTTGCCATGCGTCGTCGCGAAGCCGTCCGTGATCGAATCTCCTAACGCCACCACGGTGAAGGCATCGTCCGGCGCCTCGACGTCGACGTCCGAGAGCCAGAGGTACGCGGTCGTCGTGGTCTCGGTGGGAACCCGCTCGTTGGCGACGTGGTTGCCTTTGGCGATGTAGGCCGTTTGCAGGCTCACGGGGTGGTTCGTCGGCGGGCCGGTCGTGGTCGGCAGGTAGAGCGACACGGCAAGTTCCGCCAGCGACGGCACGTTGAGCGTGAGCGGATCACTGACCGTCAGTGCGCCAGCGGTCACGGTGAACGAGCGCTGCCCGTTGACGGTGATCTCCCGGTCTGCACCCGGCGTGACCACGCCCGCGCCCTGGTGCAGCCCGATCCGGGCGGCGCCAATCACTAGCGGTTCGGCGCCCAGCATGTTCGACAGCGACACGCGCACGCGCTGGCCGCCGACGCTGACGCGGATGATCATTCGAACCGTCTGGTCCTCGAACGTCGCCGGCAGGTATGCCCTGGGTGGGCCGACCGCGGGGGGAGCCGTCGGCGCTGGCCCGCGGCCGTTTTGCGGGTCTAGAAGCGGCGGCGCCTGGGCACTCTGCGCTATCGCGGTCGGCATCGCTCCACCCTGAGAGGGCGCCGGCGGGACATTGGTGCGACCGCCCGGTCCGCCTTGCGCGTTCGTCGCGGTCAGCTGCTGCGCCGTCCCCCAGGTGGCAATCCAGTGCTCGCCTCCTACGGCGAGCAGATCCAGGCTGGTCGCGGTCCCTGCGCACAGCAGAAGGAGGGCGGCAAGGCAGTTCCGGAAATGTGGGCGAGTCATCGATGTCCTCTGGTTGCGAGGGGTATTAGGCAGCGGCATCGGTCAAGCTCCGTCCGAGCGACAGACATCTAGCGCCGAAGCGACGATATATGTCAAGTCAAATTGTCGCGACTTCATGCATTTAATGCAGCTGCCGAGTGCGATGCTCCATCTGCCCAGAATGCGCTTAATGAGCTGTCATCGCGACAGCGGCGCTGGCTCGGCCGAGCTCAGCGCCGCGGCGCGCGCCTCGGTGGCATCGACTCTCGCAATGAGGTGGCAATATTTAAATGTGGGTCCCATGCTTCCTCGCAAATCTGTATTGACATGAGAAGTGCGTATTAGGTATATAGATGCGCTCGTGATGCCGCAATAGATCCGATCGAGTGTCGCATTCCTGTCGAGTCATTTTGGAGGACGTCGATGTGTAAACTCAAGCCGAGGCGAGTGAGATTGGGGGCTATCCTGAGCCTCATGCTCGCGACCCAGTTGCTGGTCCTGGTGCCCGGCGCGAACGCTCAGAGCGATCGCGGAACGATTCAGGGGATCGTGACGGATCAGAGTGGCGGCGTCGTGCCCGATGCAAAGGTGGAGATCCGGCACCTGGCGACCGGAACGGTCACCGCGCTCTCCACCAATCGCGAGGGCTTGTACACGGCGCCGAACCTGCCGGTTGGCGACTACCTCGTGCTCATCACGAAGGACGGCTTCGCGCCCGCCACGGGGGACGGCGTGAACCTCAGAGCCGGGGTCCAGATTCGCGTAAACCTGGTGTTGAACCCGGTCGGCGTAACGGAGACGGTCTCCGTCACCGCCTCGGACCTGGACTCCGCGGCGATCACCAACACGACCGCCCTTTCCGAGAAGATGGTCAGCGAACTCCCGGTGATTGTCGCGGCCAACAAACGCGACATCACTGGGTTCCTGGCCAACCTTCCCGGCTTCACCGGCGGCACCACGTTCAACCCGCGCGCGAACGGCGCGAACGTCGGCGATACCGAGGTCTTCGTTGACGGTGGCCGAGGGAGCCAGATGATCTCCCGTGGGTCGCTGGCGGAGAACGGTCCGTCGCTCGAACAGGTCGGGGAGTTCAGCGTGGTGTCGAACGGCTTCAACGCCGAGTACGGCGGCTTCGGCATCTGGTTCAGCAACGTCACCATCAAGTCGGGCACGAACAAGCTGTCGGGCAGCGTGTTCGATCACTACGGCACGGACCAACTGAATGCCCGCTCGTTCTTCCAGGCTGAGAAGACCACGTACAAGCAGCACGAAGGGGGGTTCACGCTCGGCGGTCCCGTGACCCTTCCGGGCTACGATGGCCGCAGCAAGACGTTCTTCTTCGGCAGTCTTGGCCTGTTCTACTCGCGGGTTGGCTCGAGTGGAAACCTGATCACCGTCCCGACGGAAGCGTTCAAGCGGGGCGACTTCAGCGGCCTCGTCGATGCGCAGGGCCGCCAGATTCCGATCTTCGACCCGGCCACCACGCGCTCCGATGGTGCCGGCGGCTTCGTCCGCGACCAGTTTCCCAACAACCAGATTCCGGCCAATCGCATCAGTGCCGGCGCGACGACGATCATCCCCTATCTGCCGACCACTGATTTGCCGGGCAACATCAACAACTTCCGCAACCGCGCCTCGCCGACGTGGCCGTACTACGACATCTATACGCCACTCGCCAAAGTCGATCACGTGCTGAACCCGGCGCAGCGCCTGTCCGTGATGTACACGGCGCAGATCCGCCATCGCGAGATCTGGTCGAACGGTATGGGGCCGGACGCGAAGTGGGGCGAACCGCAAGTCAACCCGATCGACAACCAATTCGATCAGATTGCCAATAGCTGGAAGGCCCGGGTCAATCACGACTACGTCGTGAACTCCAACCTCATCAACCACATCACCTTTTCGCTCGACCGCTACATCAATCGCGGCCAGAACAAGACGTACGGTCAGGGCTGGGTTCAGCAGCTGGGCATCACCGGCATCCCGGATGACGACGGCTCGTTTCCGTCGATCAACTACAGCGGGGGGACGGCTTCACCGGCAAATCTCGGTCGCGCCTACGACGAGGACTGGCGCGACTTCGGCTGGGGTGTCAACCAGAGCCTGACGTGGTCGCTTGGCAAGCACACGATGAAGTTTGGCGGCGAGGTCGGGTATTCAGGCGTCAACCGATTCTTCAGCGGCGGCCGGGCCGGAACATTCAACTTCAGCAGCTTCACGACGAGCCAGCCGAACTCTCCGTCGTTCGGCTCCTGGGGCAATTCGTTTGCGAGCTTCCTGCTCGGGGACGTCTCCTCGACGACCGCGGTCATTCCTGTCGCGACTCGCCTTCGGCTCAGTCGTTACGCGGCGTTCGCCCAGGACGAATGGCGCGCGACGTCGAAGCTCACCCTGTCCTACGGGTTGCGCTGGGATATCCAGCCGCCGTATCGCGAAGCCGACGATCAGCTCAGTACGTTCCTGCCGAACATCCCCAATCCCGCCGCGGCGGGGCTCCCCGGTGCGCTGGCATTTGCCTCCACGGATGTCGACACGTATGGGCACAGCTTCCAGGACACCTGGTACGGTGGCTTCGGTCCGCGACTCGGCCTCGGCTACTCCCTGACACCGAAGACGATCCTGCGCGCATCGTGGGGGATGTACTACAACGGGACCGGCAACCAGAACTCAGTGACTCCGGTCGGTTATCAGAGCAGCCCGTCGTTCTCCTCGCCGAACAACTTCGCGCCGGTGTTCAACTGGAACAAGGAGCCGTTTCCGCAGACATTCCGGCTGCCGCCGGCTCTCGATCCGGCGTTCGCCAACGGGCAGGCCGTGACCTACACGCCCAGTGACGCTTCCCGGCTTCCGCTGGTCCAGAGCTTCAACCTCGGCATCGCCCGGGATCTCGGGAAAGGCTTGAGTCTGGATCTCAGCTACATCGGGAGCCGATCATCACACCTGGCGCTCCCCGCCAACAACTCCGATTTGAACTTCGTGCCCATCGAGTACCTGCCGCTGGGCAACCTGCTGTTCCAGCCGATCAACTCCGCGGCTGCCGCGGCGGCGGGCTTCCGGTCACCGTTCCCGGGTTTCGAGAATCAGCTCGGCGCCAACACCGTCGCGCAGTCGCTCAAGGCGTATCCGCAATACACGACCATCCGTGCGGACTCCACCCGCCTCATGGAGGGCCGTGCTGAATACGACTCCGTGCAGATCAAGGCCAACCAGCGCTTCTCGCGCGGCTTGTCAGTGGTCTCCTTCTATACCTGGATGCGAAACAGGAGCAACACCAACTACACGGTGCCGTACCCTGGCGAACGGCCATTGGCCATCGATCCCGGAACACCACCTCACATCTTCTCGTTCAGCTGGACCTACGAGCTGCCGTTCGGGCGGGATCGAAAGTTCCTGTCAGGGGATTCCGGAATCGTCTCCGCGATCGTATCCGGGTGGAATCTTGCGGGGGCGCTGCGATACCAGTCCGGCAGTGCCCTGGCGATTACCGCCGCCAACAACCTTGGTCCGCTCGGCTACAACATCAAGTACGCCGACCGCGTCCCGGATGTCGACGTCTATAAAGATGCGCGCGGTGACTTTGACCCGGCAGTCGACCGATACCTCAACGCCGCCGCATTCGCCGCGCCGGCCGCGTTCGCGCTCGGCAACACGGCGGGACCACTCGGCTACGTGCGTGGCTTCGCGCAGAAGTCCGAGGCGCTGTCCCTCAACCGGGAACTGGCGATCGGGAACGGAAAGCGCGTGATGGTGGGGGTCGATTTCTTGAATCCCTTCAATTACGTTCGCTGGAATGACCCCAACACCAACATCTCGTCCGGCGCGCAGTTCGGCTCCGTGACGGGCACACAAAGTGCGCGGACGGTTCAGATCAATCTGTCGTACCTGTTCTGACCTGCCTGGGGCGAGAGCATACGTGAGATCCAAACTGGTGGCGGCGGCGTTGGCGCTCTCCACGGCCGGTGTGCTGGATGCCCAGACGGCGCCAGCGCCCGGCCCGGCCGGGCGGGGCAGAGGCCGCGGCGGCATGAACACCCCCGTGACGGCACTCGTCTCTCCTGAGGTGCACACGGATCGGACTGTGACGTTCCGCTTCCGCGCACCGCAAGCCACCGAGGTGGATCTGGTCGGTGAAGTCCTGCGCGGCGCACCCCCACAGCGGATGACGAAGGGCGAGGACGGCGTCTGGACGACGACGATCGGGCCCGTGCCACCGGAGATCTGGATTTACAACTTCCGGGTGCAAGGGGTGGACGTGCCCGATCCCGGCAACCCGGCGGTCAAGCCGACCCCACCAGGGGCGGCGATGTCCAGCTTTGTCGAAGTACCTGGTGACACGCCGGCTTTCTACGACGTCGCCGCCGTACCGCACGGCGACGTCAGGATGGTCCTCTACGACTCGAAGGCCATGGGGGTGACGCGATGGCTGTGGATTTACACACCGCCTGGCTACGACCGTAGCAGTCAGCGCTATCCCGTGCTGTACCTCCTGCACGGCAACGGTGAGGCCCAGAACGGCTGGGTCATGAATGGCCGCGCGAACATCATCCTCGACAATGTCATCGCCAGCCGGCAAGCCGTGCCGATGATCGTCGTCATGCCCCAGGGGCATGCTTTACAGGGCGCGAATGTCGGGCCGCTGGTGCGGCTGTCCGGCGAGACCTCGATGTTCTCGCCCCGGTTCCCGACGGATCTGCTGGAGGACGTGATCCCGCTCGTCGAACGGACCTACCATGTGCGCGCGGACGCGAGTCATCGAGCGATCGCCGGTCTGTCGATGGGGGGCGGCCAGGCTCTCACCATCGGCCTGTCCAACCTCGATCGCTTCAAGTACGTCCTCGGCTACAGCGCCGCAGTCGGCGGGCAATACGCGGATACCTCGGACCTGCTGAAGACGGTGCTGAGCCGTCCCGCGCAGGTCAACCAGGCCCTCGAATTGTTGTGGGTATCGTGCGGGCGGCAGGACTTCCTGTTCCAGAACAACAAGCAGTTCGCTGACGCGCTGACCGCCGGCGGGATCAAAGTGACGTATCAGGAGACTGAGGGCGCCCACGTGTGGAGTGTCTGGCGCCGGAATCTGTTCGAGACCGCACAACTCCTCTTTTCAGACGACCGACGCCGCTGACCTTCTGGCGGCGTCGCGGCTCAGCCCGGGCGCAGCGCGGGCGGCGGATCACTCGCGGCTTGCGAAAGGATGCTCATGTCGAGACGTATCGTCGTGTCCGCGGTCATTGTCTCCGGGCTGGTGATCTCAACCCTGGCGTGGACCCCGTCCGCGCAGGTGCCTGGCAGCGTCGTGCCCCCGGCCGCGGCCGCGGGCGGCTCACAGACACCGCCCACCCAACCGGCGGCGCTGCCCTCCTGCCCCGAGCTGGCGACTGCGCTTCGCGCTGTCTCGGCGAACGACAACCGCTTGAAGGACTGGGCCAATCTTGGACGCTATCGCGAGGCCAACCACGCCGTTGCTCGCGCCGAGGTCGTCTTTCTGGGCGACTCGATCACAGACAACTGGGTGCAGCCACGATTCGGCCAGTTCTTCCCCGGCAAGGACTATGTCGGCCGCGGGATCAGCGGCCAGACGACGCCGCAGATGCTGCTACGCATGCGCCCGGACGTCCTCGCGTTGAAGCCGAAGGCGGTCATCATCTTGGCTGGGGTCAATGACATCTCGGGGCTCGCCACCGGACCGATGACCAACGAGGAGATCGCGGGCAACCTCGAGTCCATGGCGCAACTGGCCACGACCAACGGCGTCAAAGTCGTGCTCTCGAGCATCCTGCCCACGAGCAACTATCATCAGCAGAATCCGAACGCGGTCCCGAAGAGCACGCTGCACCCGATCGAGCGGATACGTGAGCTCAATCGGTGGATCCGGCAGTACGCCACCGACCACGGACATCCGTACGCGGACTACTATACGGCGATGGCCGACACGAAGGGCATGCTTCGCCAAGACCTCAGCGCGGACGACATCCACCCCACGGCCGCGGGCTACGCGATCATGGCGCCGATCGCACAGGCCGCCATCGACCAGGCCCTCAGGTGAGCACCGGCACCTCGAAGCGGTCACCAGGGGCCGCTGGCCGAAGCCCCTCGGGATTCAACCGTCGCATCGTCCTGTGGTCGATCACCTCGGCGTTGGCCGGGTTCCTGTTCGGGTTCGACACGGTCGTCATCTCCGGCGCGGAGCAGAAGATACAGGCGCTGTGGGGACTCAGCGCCGGCGTCCATGGCTTCGCGATTGCGTCGGCGTTGTATGGCACGGTCATCGGGTCGCTCTTCGGCGCCTGGCCGACGGATCGTTTCGGACGGCGCCGGACACTGCTCGGGATCGGCGTGCTGTACATCGCGTCGGCGGTTGGATGCGCCTTTGCCAACGGTGTCGGCATGTTCATCGCGGCCCGGACGATCGGAGGGATCGGCATCGGCATCTCGACCGTGGCGGCGCCGCTGTACATCTCGGAAATCGCGCCGGCGGCGTATCGCGGGCGACTCGCCGGCATGTTCCAGTTCAACATCGTGTTCGGCATCCTGATGGCCTTCGCCTCGAATGCGATGCTGGCCGGAATCGGCGAGAACGCCTGGCGGTGGATGCTGGGCGTCGCGGCGCTCCCGTCTCTCGTGTACACCCTCATGTGCGTCGGCATTCCCGAGAGCCCGCGCTGGCTGATTGGGCACAAAGGCGACCGGGTGGCTGGCGTGAGCGTGCTGAGACTGATCGAACCCGAGGCGACCGTCGGCCAGCTGGAAGCGGATGCGGACGCGATTGCTGCGGCCTCCTCGGAACGCGTCACCTCCGGCCGGTTCTGGACCTGGCGGCTCCGGGTCCCGATCACCCTGGCATTCCTGATCGCGTTCTTCAATCAGCTCTCCGGCATCAATGCCATCCTCTACTTCGCGCCGCGGATCTTTGCGATGACCGGGCTTGGCGCGCACGCCGCCTTGCTGCAGTCCGTCGGCATCGGTATCACCAATCTCGTGTTCACGTTCGTGGGCTTGTGGTTGATCGACAGGCTCGGGCGACGCACGCTCCTGTTCATCGGCTCGTTTGGCTACATTGCCTCGCTCGGGCTGACGGCGTGGGCCTTCGCCACCCAGCACTACGGCATCGTGCCGGCGTGCATCTTTGCGTTCATCGCCGCTCACGCCATCGGTCAGGGCGCGGTGATCTGGGTGTTCATCTCGGAGATCTTTCCCAATCGCCACCGGGCGGAAGGGCAGACGTTGGGCAGTTCGACGCACTGGGTGTTTGCGGCGTTGCTGACCACGTTCTTCCCGGCGATGGTGTCGGCGTTTTCGCCGGCTTACGTGTTTGCCTTCTTTGCCGGCATGATGGTGCTGCAGCTGGCATGGGTCGCCTTCGCGGTCCCGGAGACCAAGGGGATTCCGCTGGAGCAGATGCAGAAACGTCTCGGCATCGCATAGCCCCGACACATGCCCTTCCGGATTGTCGGCATCGGCGAAGTCCTTTGGGATCTTCTCCCCAGCGGGCCGCAGCTCGGAGGGGCGCCGGCGAACTTCGTCTACCACGCCAGCGCCCTCGGCGCACGCGCGTCTCTGGTGACCCGGGTCGGCAAGGACGATCGCGGAACGTCAATCCTCGAGCGCTTCGCCGAGGCCGGCATCGCCCTGGACACGATGCAGGTTGACGAGGCGGCGCCCACCGGGACCGTCACGGTCGCGGTGTCGGGAGCGGGCATTCCCGAGTATGTGATTCACGAGGACGTGGCCTGGGATCGGCTGGTGGTCACGGCCGCTGCGCTCGAGGCGGTACGGCGGGCTGATGCGGTCTGCTTTGGCAGCCTCGCCCAACGTGCGCCGGTGGCGCGACGCAGCGTCCAGGTTCTCGTCGGCGCGTCGCCGCCAGCGGCCCTGCGCGTCTTCGACGTCAACCTGCGCCAGCAGTACTTCTCGCGTGACGTGATCGCGCAATCACTCGGACTGGCCACTGTGCTGAAGCTCAATGAAGGCGAGCTACCAATACTGGCGGAGATGTTCGGCGTCGCGGGTCCAACCTCGCACCAGGTCGAACGTCTGGCTGAGACCTTTGGGTTGGTTCTGGTAGCGTTGACCCGCGGTGCCGCGGGCAGCCTGCTGTTCCAGGCGGGTGAGTGGTCGGAGCGCCCCGCGCTGCCAACCCACGTCGTGGATACGGTGGGCGCCGGAGATGCATTCGCGGCGGCGCTGGTGCTGGGGATGCTGTCGAAGATGCCCCTTCCGTCGATCAGTACGCTGGCCGACGAAGTGGCCCGGCACGTCTGTTCCTGCGCTGGGGCGACGCCGGAGCTGCCTACGGAGTTGACCGACCGGTTCCGCGTTAGCGTGAGGGAAAGATAGCGCCGTGAGCGCGGAGCGCCCGCTACCAGACGCTACGCGCCTGCGACGAGGGTCCGCTCCGCTTTCAGGAAGCGGGTTCTGGCCGACGCCGAAGACTCACGCACTACCAAGCCAAAGTTCAGCAAGACATCGCGCGCCGGTATCGAAGGATCGTTCAGGCGGTCCACCATCGTCCTGATCGCGGCGGCGCCGATGTCGGCACACGGTTGATGGATGGTCGTCAGCGGCACCGAGAGCAGGCTCGCGTACTTCACGTCATCGAAACCGACCATCTTCACGTCGTCAGGCACGGTCACCGACAGTTGCTCGAGTGTCCGCATCAGCTGAGCGGCGGTAAAGTCGTTCGAACAGACGATCCCATCGGGCCGCAGCTCGGACATGATCCGTTGAACTTCGTTCCCGTTCGACGGATCGGTCTGGTGCTGGATGGATTCAGGGCGGCACTCCATGCCTGCGTCGTATAGGGCATCGCGGAAGCCGACGCTCCGGGCCACGCAGCTCGGAGCCGAGCGGTGCCGGCCGATGAAGACCAGCCGCTTGCACCCAGCCCCCACGAGATGAGAGGTGACGACGTAGCCGGCGCGCCGATTGTCGATCCCGACGAGATCGTGAGCGCTGCGCTCCGGATAGGGGACGACGTCGCGGTCCAGGAGGACGACCGGGATGTTCGAGGTGACGAACAGTTCGGCAATGCGCTCGTTGATCCGATCCTTGTCGCCCGTCAACTCGAGAGGCGCGAAGAACACGCCGGACACCTTCTTGGCGATCCACTGTTCGCACAGCTCGCGCGCCTGGGCTTCGACGTCTTGTGCGGTGCCGGGCGAGCGGCCCCAGAGCAGCACCTGCTCTTGTGCCACGCGGGCCTCCGCCATGCCCCGGCAGATCGGCTCGAAGATCTCGGTTCGGCCGAGGTCCGGGATGAGGAGCCCGAAGGTGTAATCCTGCGCGGCGGTGGCCGAGACGTAACTACCGGAGCCCACCTTGCGGTTGATCAGTCCGGCAAGCTGGAGCTCCCGGAGAGCGCGGTTGACGGTCACGCGGGAGGCCTGAAAGCTCTTGACGAGTTCTGACTCGGTCGGGAGCCGTTGGCCCGCCCGATACTCGCCGAGTGCAATCGCCTGTTTCAACGAATCGTAAATCTGGCGGTACTTCGGGGCCATCGCTGGTACGCGTTGCACCGGCAAATCATAGACGAAGTGAGAGCGTCGCGGCAACATAAAGACCCAGCCATTATGATCGCTATTGAGCTCACGTGACGTCAGAAGTACCTGTGGGAGAATGGCTTACCTGGTAACCGCTCATTTCGGTATGCGACCAGTGATCTCACAATGCGAAACTCACGTACGCCAGTCGGCGATCGTGGTGAGCTCGGACCCAGGAAGCCGGCCGGCCGACTCCGGCGCTCGCCCAGTACGCAAGAGCGCCCGCCCCGGGCCAACCCGGGGCTGGGCCTGGCTAGAATGCGAATCGGATCTGCACCTGCACGGTCCGCATCGGCTGCGCCCCGTTCACCGCGCCGAACCCGGCGTTTCTGGGCTGCAGTCTGGCCGGATCGAGTGAGCCGTCGGCAAGATACTGGCTGTTCCGCACCGTTTGGTCGGTAGGGCTGTTGAACTGCACGGTGGACACTCGCGAGTTGTACACCAGGGTGTTGAAGGCGTTGAACAACTCCAGGCGGAACTGTAGCTGCCGGGCCCCGCCGAATTGGAAGTTGCGGGCAATCGCCAGGTCCGTCGTGTGGTCCTTGCACCCGGTCATGTAGAAGCGGCCGGACTCGAGCCCGAGACTCCCGGGGAGCGGACCGGCGAAGGCGCTCGTGTTGAACTGTTTGTATTGATCGCTGGCGCAGCCGCCGCCTGGATCCCCGAGGATCCGAATGGCCGCGGCATAGTCAGGGGAGCCAGTGAGGTTGACGTTGCCGACCCCCTGATAGGTGTAGCCCATCGTGTACGGTGTGCCTGAATTCGCGGTGAAGATCCCGGAGAGTTGCCAGTCGTTGAGGATCGCCGCGGTGATGCGGGTCGCCGTGTTGGACCCATATGCCAGGTTCGGCGGATCCCACACGAAGTTCGCCCGGAGGAGATGCGTCGGGGTGCCCTGGCTCTGGTTCAGATCGACGTACTCGTCCCAATCGTCCCGCAAGGAGACGGTGCCGTCGGCGGCGTGCTGGTAGCGCGGTTGGAGGTTGGTCGTGCCGTTGTCGGACAGTGTCCAGGTCCAGTTGGCCTCCGCCAGGACCCCTCGCGAGAATCGCCGCTTGAACGAGGTCTGAATGGAATGGAATGTCCGCCAGAAGGCGCCCTGCTGCTGGAGGACGTTGCTGTAGCCGCGGATGCTTCGCAGCAGGTCGGAGGTGACCGCCGTCGCACCCGGCAAGGTGTTAGCCGCCAACGTCGGATCTTGATTCTGCGGCAGGAACGCCGCGCCAAAATCCACCGCGTTCAGGTTCTGGCCATTCGCGCCGGCCCCGGTCGCGTTCTGCTGGTTCCATGCGTGCTGTCCGACGTAGGTCACGTCGAGCGCGGAGGCCCATGGCAGGGTCATCTGCACTCCGCCGTTCCACTGGAACGACGTCGGCAACCCGTCGTCGTATCGATAGGCGAAGATCTGCGACGCCGGCACCGGCCCGCCCTGCGAGGCGGCCAGATCCTGCACGCGTACCGCGCGCAGGGTGATGCCGCGCGAGAACGGTGGGTTGGAGACCAGGTTCTGCACCGAGTCCCCCGGCGGACGGTCGTAGAAGATGCCGCCGCCCCCGCGAACCACCAGCCGCTGATTGCCGGTGACGTCGTAGGCGCCGCCAAAGCGCGGTGCGAGCGCGACGGTTGGCCATACATAGCCGTACTTCGAGGTGCCCTGCTCACCCTGCTGAATCAGTCCCTGCGTCGGATTGCCGGTACCCGGGACGAGCTGCCCGATGTAGAGGGCAGAGCCTGCGCCGAGGAGCGCCCCGGTCCGCGGATCCATCGCCTGCCGCGTCGCGGGACACGGGGCGACGCCTCCCGGACATCCGGGTGCATAGAGCAGCGGGGCATCACCGAGCGCCCACTGCTCAGGGAAGAAGTTGGCGCTGTGGCCGAACTGATCGTGCTGCGGCTGCTGGTTCACGAAGCGAAGCCCGTAGTCCAGCGTCAGTCGGCTGTTCACCTTCCAGTTGTCCTGCAGGTACCACTCGCGGTTGTTGTAGATGTAACTGCCCTCGACGAACTTGGACTGCTGCGAGTAGCTCGAGAGGATGCCCAGCGCCGCGTTGGCGTACCCGAATCCCGAGTCCAGCGGGTTGTTCGCGTCGTTGGAAAAATTCATTTCTCCCTTGAACGGCAACGCGCCCAGCGCCAGATTGATGTTCTGCGGTTTGAAGCTGTGATTCAGGTAGAACCCCGCCTTCATCGTGTGCTGACCCTTGACCTTGGTCAGGTTGACGGAGATGTCATACGTCGGGTTGGTATTGAGCGCGCCGGGGAACGTCAGGTTTGGAGGACAGGGGGCCCCGACACCCCCATTGTTGGTGGCCGCGCAGCCGATGCGAGTGCCCCACGCGAAGTTCGGCGGCAGCAGTATCTGTCCGTCCTGGAAGAACGGGGTGCCGGACTTGGCGAGCGCTTCGTACGCGAAGTAGTTCTGATCGAGCGCCCGACCCTCCGGGTAGACCAGCGGCAGGCCCGCCAGACCCACGTTGTTCACGTTCGACGCATCGGTCATCAGCACCGTCGTGCCGTAGTTTCTCGCTGTGCCGTAGGTCGCCTCCAGGAACGTCGTCGGCGAGATGGTGTAATTCGCGCTGGCTGCCCACGTGGAGGTCCACTCGGTGCCCTTGATTCGCTGCGTGTCGTTGTAACCCGGGAGCGACCCTGGCGTCAGGGGACGGCCAGCCGCGTTGTTCTGCCCGTTGAACTTCGCCGTGAATCGCAGCTTCGACGCGGGCTGGTAGTCGAATCGCACGGAGGGCTGGTAGGTCAGCGTCTTGAACACCGGCGCGGTCACTTCATAGTTGTAGTTCATCCCCGACTGCTGGCTGACGTTCGGCAGCGGCCAGAGGTTGTTCAGGATCGCCAGGCCCGGGGCATACAGGCGGTTCTGCGGGATGCGCCCAACGACGCCGCCATCCTGGAAGCAGCCGGAGGTGTTGGTCGCGCTGCACGGCAGTCCGGTCGCGGCGTCCCGAACGTACGGAAACAGTGCGCCGGTGTTGTCGCGAGTCTGTGAGAAGTCGCCCTGGCGCTCGAGGGCGGTGGGCAGTCGAAAGCGTCCGACGGTCCCGCCCCCGGTCCGGGGCCGGTACTCCTGGCTGTAGAAGAAGAACAGCTTGTTGGTGCCGCCTGGCTTGCCGACCGGACCACCGATGCTGTAGCCCCAGTCGTCCTGTTTCATCACTGGATTGGGGTCGCCGTTCTGCGTGTTGACCCAGCTGTTGGTATTCCAGTCAGAGTCGCGCTTCACGTCGTACACGGAGCCGCGGAACCGGTTGGTGCCGCTCTTCGTCACGGCCGTGATCTGCAGTCCGCTCGAGCGCCCGTACTCCGCCTGGTAGTTGCCCGTCAGGACCTTGACCTCGGCGACGGCCTCGACGTTCAGCTGCAGCATCTGGCTGTTGTTGCCGGTGTCCACGACCGAGACGCCGTCCATGACGAAGTTCGTCTGGCCCCCGCCGCCGATGCGGCTCGTCCCGACGACGCCGGGCGCCAGTGAGGCGAGCGATGCGAAATTGCGGTTGGACAGCGGCAGATTCTCCACCTGCGCTGAGCTGATCACGTAGGACCGTTCACCGCTCTGCGCCTGAAGGAGGGGCGCCTCGCTGACCACGTTGACGGTCTCCTCGGCGCCGCCTACCTCGAGCACGAGCGTGCCCAGCGCGACACGATCGCCGCCACTGACCTGCACGCCTTTGCGCAGTAGCGTCTTGAACGACACCATGCTCACCTCGACGGTGTACGTGTCGGCAGTGGCGTTCGGCACGACGAAATCACCTGTCTCGTTCGAAACGACCGGGGCCATCTGAGTCCCGCGTGCCTCGCTGGTTAGCACGATCGTGGCGCCAGGGACCACTCCGCCTTGGGCGTCTTTGACGGTGCCCGAAACCGTGCCGGTCGTGACCTGTGCCGAAACCGGCAGCGCCAGGACCAGGCTTCCCAGCACACTCGCCAGAACTAGCCATCGTCTTGCGATCGTGTTCATCGCTCCCCCTGCTGCCAAACGTTTACCGGCCGCCGATGCTCCGGCCGCCGCCATGAGCGGTCGTGCGCAAGCGCCAGATGTACGTCCACGGACTGCTCATGACACGAGCCGGCCGATTTAACTCCCGACAGTTTATATATGTCAATACCTATTCGTGAGATTACGCGCTGACAAACGCGATTAGTGGAGCTATGTAAAATGGGGCGCAGCACCCGCCGGAACAGACGCCGAACTGATCCGACAAGGTCGAGAGGGCCGACGGGCCGTTCGGCCTCGCGTTTCGACTCGAAGGGCGGTTGCCGATCATTGCGTCTAATCCTATAAAAACAAGCGGCCCGGAAGGTCCCGACTCGCTCGCGTCCGTTGCTGCGATGGCGCATTCGACCGCGCCATGGGAGCCGGGAAGCTATTGCAGGGTTAACGGCCGCCTGGACCGTGGCGTCCGATCGGAAAGTGATCCATGGACCGTGCTTATCACTGTTGACACATTCAGCGAAGTAGACATATTGTTTCGTCGCATCTGGACGGACATGTTGTCGCGCCAGAGAGGGAGCCCCGATGAAGATGTTGCTAGGCGGGAAGCGTGCTGACGCCGTCTCCGGCCGCGAGTTCGATGTCCTGAACCCCGCTACCGGTGAGGTCATCGACAGGGTGCCGCAGGCTGGTCCAGAGGACGTCCTATTAGCACTCGGTTTCGCCCGTGCCGGCCGGCGAGTGATGGGCGCGCTGCCGGCGCACCAGCGCAGCGACATCCTGAGGCGTACCGGCGAGTTGATCGCCAGAGACCTCGAAGCCCTTACCAAGCTGCTCACGTCTGAGAACGGCAAGACAGTGCGTCAGTGCCGCGCGGAGATGGTGACGACGCAGCGCTTGTTCATGGATTTTGCCGAGGAGGCCAAGCGCATCAAGGGCAGCTACCTGCCGATGGACAACGTGCCGGGCCTCGAGCGCATGCTTGCCTACACCGTCCGCCAGCCGGTCGGCATTGTCGTCGGCATCATTCCCTTCAACTACCCCGCCGAGCTCTTCGCGCACAAGGTTCCTGGCGCGGTTGCGGCCGGGGCCTCGGTGATCGTGAAGTTGCCGGAGCAGTGCCCGCTCACGGTCCTCAGGATCGGAGAGCTCATGCTCGAAGCGGGGCTGCCGCCCGAGGGGATGCAGATGCTCACCGGCTTCCCCCAGGATTTGGGAGACGAGCTGCTGACCAGTCCCGACGTGAGTCTGATTAGTTTCACGGGCAGTGTCGGCGCGGCGAAATTCATCGCCGGCAAGGCGTCGGACACGCTCAAGCGCACGGCCTTCGAGCTCGGCGGCACGGACGCGATGATCGTGCTGGACGATGCCGATCTCGGAGCGGCGGCGGACGCGGTGATCGGCGGGCGCCTGACGAGCGGCGCCGGGCAGATCTGCTGCGCCGTCAAGCGCGTCCTGGTAGACGAGAAGGTCTACCACCCGTTTCTCGATCTGCTCCAGGAGCGCTGCAAGGGCATCCAGATGGGAGACCCGACCGCCGAGCATATGGACATCGGCCCGCTGATCAGTCCTGACGCCGCGGCGAAGGTGGAGCGACAGGTTCAGGAGTCGATCGACATGGGGGCGCGGTGTATCGCAGGCGGGAAGCGCGTCGGCCGCTCGTTCTACGAGCCCACCATCATGGTGGACGTCACGGCGGAGATGCCGGTCATGAAGGACGAGGTCTTCGGGCCGGTGGCGCCAGTGTGCTCGTTCAAGGACGCGGACGAAGCCATTGCCATGGCCAACGACTCGCTGTACGGCCTGCAGGCCAGCGTGTTCTCGGAGAATATCCACACCGCGCTGCGGGTCGCCCACCAGCTCGATGTGGGCGGTGTCGTGATCAATGGTTCAGGAGCCTTCCGGCCGGGTAACGTACCCTTCGGCGGCAACAAGCAGAGTGGGATTGGTCGCGAGAGCATCGTCGACACGGTTCATGAAATGACCGCCGAGAAGACGATTGTGATCAACAACGCACTCTGAGCTCGGAGGCCTCGTGGACTGGACTGCGCTACTGGCGGCGTTCGGCGGCGGGATGTGGGGCGCCTCGATTGGCGCGGTCCCCGCATTCATCTTCACGGGAATCCTGGCGATTGTCGGCGGTGTTGCGGCGTTGACCGGCCACACGGAGATGATCGGGGTCGCATTCGGTCCGGTGTTCGGGCCGCACGTGTCGTTCGGCGGCGGGGTGGCGGCGGCGGCGTTTGCCGGCTCGCGCGGGTTCCTGGATACCGGGCGGGACATCGGCACCCCGCTCATGGGTCTGAAGCGAGTCGACGTGCTGTTCGTCGGCGGCGCGTTCGGCTCGCTCGGCTACCTGATTAACGCGGGGCTGGCCCTGGCTGGGGCCGGGAATTGGACCGACACCATCGCCCTCACCGTGATCCTCACCGCCATCGTGACCCGCCTGGTCTTCGGCAGGACGTCGCTGTTCGGGACCGTCGAGAGTCCCGGCCGGCGCTTTCGCCCGGACGATTCCGCGAAGTGGGTGGCGTGGCAGCAGGACCTGTCGCACGTGCTGTCCATCGGCCTAGCCGTGGGACTGATGGCGGCCTTTCTGGCTTCGGGGAGCGGGTTGAGGGCCGGGAGTGACGCGCTGGCCTTCGGCATCGCCACCACCGTGCTGATCTTCATGGTCCTGGGGCGGAGCGTGCCGGTGACGCATCACATCGCGTTGCCGGCGGCGCTGGGGGTCCTGCACGGCGCCGGCTTCATCGGCGGAGCCGCATGCGGGGTTGCTGGCGCGCTGCTCGGGGAAGCTGCGTCACGCGTGTTCCTGATTCACGGGGATACCCATATCGATCCGCCGGCGGCGGGGATCGCAGGGGTCGTGCTGGTGCTCAAGGTCGCTACCGTCCTCGGCTGGATCCCGGGGATGACGGCGTAGCGCCGGTGTGACGGGACCGGTGAAGGACATGCACCGCATCGACACGCCAATGTCCCGAAGAGGATTCGTTACCACGGCCCTCGCCGCCGCGGGTGTGGTGCGGGCGCGACGCGCGGACGCCGCGCAGGGTCAGACCGCCAGGCAGATCGTGGAACGGATCCAGGCGGCGTTCCGCCTAACCTGGAGGACCACCCCGACCGACGACTTCCATGCCGGCAGCCCGGACGTGGTCGTGCACGGAATTGCCACGACGGTCATGGCCACGCTGGACGTTCTGCAACGCGCGGCGAAGGCGCGTCGGAACCTCGTGATCAGCCATGAGCCCACGTTCTATACGGGCAACGACGACGTCAGCACCTTGACGAGCGATCCGATGTACCTCGCGAAAGTGGCGTTCATCAAGGCCAACGATCTTGCGGTGTTCCGGTTTCACGATAACTGGCACGGTCGGCGTCCCGAGCCGATGGGGCAAGGGCTGGCGGAATTTCTCGGCTGGGGCGACAGGCGATCGGCGGATGACCCTGACGTGTTCGTCATCCCGGCCACGACCGTTGGCCGTGTCCTCGCGCTCGTCGAGGACAAGCTGAAGGCCCGCTCGTATCGGCTGATTGGGTCCAGCGAGACGCGCGTGACCCGGGTCGGATTCCTGCCGGGCACACCGCCGAATGCGACGGCGGCGTCCCGTCTGATGCCGAAGGTCGACCTGATTCTCGCGGGCGAACAACGCGAGTGGGAAGGCATCTATTACGCGCACGACACGGTCGTGAACGGACAGGCGAAGGCGATGGTCACGCTGGGACACGCAGTCTCGGAGGACCCGGGGATGAAACTGTGCGCCGACTGGTTGAAGACGTTCATCACCGATCTGCCAGTCGACTGGATCCCCGCCGGCGAGCCGTTCACCCCACGGTAGCGCCACGGCTGTCCACCCCGCGATTGCCGTCGGCACGCAAGCTGCCGCGCCGCTCACGTTGCGAGACCGGGTGGCCCGTGCCGGCCGCAGGACAGACCACCGGAGTTGCCCCCGTCAAGTGGCCCGGGGTGGCATGGTGTGTCGATCGCTGCGGCACGTCCGCAGGCGGTCCCGGCTGCCGATGATACTCCGCACCACTCGAGGCCGGGCAATAGAGGAGAGTGATATGCAGCCACTGCGAATCGTCACCGCCACCGCGTCGGCCCTGCTGATGATTTCGCTGACGCTCGTCGCTCGGCAGGCGCCGCCGCAGACTCAACAGCCGCCCGTACCGCAGCAGCCGGTGGAGCAGCGCCAGCTGCAGACGCCGCCGATGCCGCTGCTGCCAAACAACGGCCTGGGGGAAACGGATCAAGCGCTCATCCCCGGACAACCCTGGAAGATCCGCGACGTCAATCGCCCGAAGCCGATCACCGTCGTCCCTGGCCGCGCGCCCGGTGATCCGCCCTCGGATGCGCTGATTCTGTTCGACGGGAAGGATCTCTCGCAGTGGATCGTGTCGGCCGGTCGCGGTGCGGCGGCCGGTGCAGCAGCCCCCTCCGCCGCTGGCTGGAAGGTCGAGAACGGCTACATGGAGGTGACGCCCGGAGTCGGCGGCTTGACGTCCAAGGAGCGGTTCAAGGACTTTCAGCTGCACGTCGAGTTCGCCTCGCCAGCGGTGCCGCTCGGCATCTCACAGTATCGCGGGAACAGCGGCATCTCGATTGGCGGGCGGGAGATCCAAGTGCTCGACAACTACAACAACCCGACGTATGCCGACGGCTATGTCGCGGCGGTCTACAACCAGTGGCCCCCGCTGGCCAATCCATCACGGCCGCCCGGCGAGTGGCAGACGTTGGACATCGCATACATGGCGGCCAGGTACGACGGTGACCGGCCGGTCCGGAATGCGTTCATCACCATCTTCATGAACGGCGTGATGGTCCACAACAACCGTGAGATTCAGCCGCGCGGCGGTGGCCCTGGTCAAGGCGCGGCCGGTCGCGTCGGAGGCGCCGGTGGCCGCGGCCCGACGATTCCTCCTGGCGCCGATCAGCCGGTTTCGCTGTCCGGACATCCCAGCGCGATCCCGGGCAATGCAGTGCGCTATCGCAACATATGGGCGCGACGGGTAGAGGTTGAGCTGCCGTCCGCGTCATCGGCCGCGCCCGCCGGTGGTCTCCTGCCCGCTCGTTTCAACCAAGGAGTCCAGCGATGAACCGTCGAGAGTTCATGCACCTCACTGCCGGCGCCGCCGTGGGTACTTCTACGATCCCGCGGCTTGCCGCCCAGGCGCAGCGGACCGGCAGTCTGGGAGCAAACGAACGCGTGCGGCTCGCCATCATCGGATCGGGTAGCCGCGGCAACCAGGTGCTCACGTCCTTTTCGAAAGCGCCGAACAACACCTTCGTGGCCGCCTGTGATGTGTTCAAGGAGCGGCTCGACTCCACTGTCCAGCGCCTCTCCGGCGACGGTACGAAGGTCGACGGCTATGAAGACTATCGTCGTGTCCTCGACCGTCAGGACATCGATGCGGTCCTGATTGCCACGCCGGATCACTGGCATCCCCAGCTGACGATCGATGCGGTCGTGGCAGGCAAGGATGTCTATGTCGAGAAGCCGACGTCGAACGCCGCGACGCTGCCAACGGCTGCCAAGGCGCTGGAGGTCGTGCGGCGCTCCAACCGCATCGTCGAAGTCGGTACCCAGCAGCGGAGCTGGCCGCATTTCGCTGACGCGAAAGCGCTCCTTCCGCAGCTCGGAGGCGTCACGCACGTCCTCCTGCAGTACGGCGGACCGGGTAGCCCGGTCGTGGAACCGGTCGTGCCGGTGCCCGCGGGTCTGAACTGGGACCTGTTCCAGGGCCCGGCGCCGAAGAAGCCTTACAAGACGGGTCGTCAGCGCCAATGGCGGACCTACTGGGACTACGGCGGTGGAACGGTCACCGACTGGGGTGTCCATCTGGTCGATACCGCGCTGTGGTTCATGGATGCTCAGTTGAAGCCGCCCAAAGTGGCCATGGGCGTGGGTCAGTACGTCAACGTCCAGAACCCCGATCCGGAGCGCCCCTTTAACGCGTTCACCGCGAGCTGGCAGTACGACAGCTTCGTGATGTCGTTCTCGAACGCGGCGATCGGCAATCCGGAGTTCCCGTTCCAGGGCACCGTCTTCATCGGGCCGCGCGGCTCGTTGGTGGTCAACCGGACCGGTTACATGCTGCGGCCATCGCAGGCCGGCGGTGGCGGCGGTCGCGGCAGAGCAGGAGGCGCCGGCGCTGCCGCTGGTGTGGCCCCCGCCGGTCGAGCGATCGGTGCCCCGCCGGCACCCGCAGTCGCGCCCGCTCCTCCGATCGAAGCCCAGATGGTGCGCGGCGGCCCGGAGATGGAGATGGTCGAGACAGCGACGACGATTCACGTCACCGACTTTCTGAACTGCGTGAAGACGCGGGCGCAGCCCGTATCGCCGTTTCAGATTGGGTTCTTCGCAACATTGCCCTGCGTCTTGGCCATTCAATCGATGCGAGAGAACCGGGCGTTCACCTGGGACACAGCCAGCATGTCGGCCGAGGCGCTCTAAGCCACTCGCGAGAGGGAATCACCACATGACTCGACAGATATCGTGCACCGCTCTGACCGTCCGTGTTGCGGCGGTCGCCGTCGCGGCCCTGGGGGCCGTGGTCGTTGGCGGCGCACAGACGACGCCGTCCACCACGCTGCGACCGAACTCACGGCTGCCGATCGCCGAGATCCAGAAGCACATCGACCGCCAATGGGTGCAGGACGCAGCGACCAAAGGCCTGCTCGATTATTGGGTGAAACACTCGATCGAGCCGAACGGCTTCATCCAGGAGAACCTCGACCAGCAGTGGAGGCCGTGGGGCACGCAGCGCGAAGCGACCATCAACGGTCAGGGACGCCAACTGGCGTCGATCGCCATCGGCTATGAGATCACGCGATCGAAGGATTACCTTGATGCGCTGACGCGCGGGATGGACTTCCTCATGAAGATGAGGGATCCAGAGTTCGGTGGCTATTACGACAGGGTCGGGTCGGACCTGAAAGTCATCAGTGATAACAAGACGGGCTTCAGCAGCTTTGCTTTGTTCTCGCTGGCGCATGCCGGGCGCGTCACGGGCGACCGCAAGTACCTCGACGCGGCCATGGTGGTGTTCCGCGAGATGCGGGACAAGATGCGCGACGGTCCCTTCATCGGGTCGGGCAGCTATTCACGGGACTTCATGACGCCGGTGGCGCGCGGCGGGTTTGGCGGCGGCCGTGGCACGCCACCGGATGGCGGGCGTGGTGGCCGCGGCGGCGCGCCCACACCTCCGGGCAGCGCACCCACCGCACCGGCAGCTACCGCACCGGCTGCTGGCGCTGGGGCGACCCCGGCAGCGGGCGCGGCCTTGGCGGCACGGCGGCACGGCATCAACCTGCACGAGTTCGAAGCACTGCTGGCGCTCTACGAAGCCACCAAGTCCGACGAGGTCTGGTACGAGATCAATTCGGAGCTGCAGGCCATCGAGCGGCTGTTCGACTACGAGGTCGGCTATCTCCCGGAGAGCTACGACGAGAACTGGAAGCCGGTCGGAAATCCGAGCGGCAACCCCGGCCACCTGTTCGAGTGGGCCTCGCTCTTGAGCAAGGCCGTCGAACTCGGCGCCGATCCCAAATTCATTACGCTTGGAAGCCGCAATCTGGATCTTGGTCTCAAGAGCTACAACGACGCCGTCGGCGGGCTCGGCGGGGTCAACGCCAACGGGCAACCGACTCAGATGCTCTGGTGGCCGCAGTGCGAGGTGATCAAGGCGACGGCGACCTACTCTGTGCTTCACGGCCGCACCGAGCTCTGGCCGTACTTCCACAAGACGCTGGATTTCGTGAAGAAGGAATATCTGGACACCGAGCACGGCGGCTGGTTCGCCGCCTATGTCCCCGGCCAGCCGCGAGCGGCACAGGGCGAGAAGGCTTTCTACAAGGGATCGGTCGACGGCCCTGAGTGGGGTGCCTACCATATGACCTCGATGTTCTACGAGCTGTGGCGAATCAGCGACCCCAAGTTCAAGGTGTGGTCACGGAAGTGAGCGATTTTCGGATCCTCTCGACGCGGGGTACCACGGTGCATAAATCGACGATATCTCTGTCTGTCTTGGCCGCCGGTCTGGCGATGGCCTGTGCGGTGCTGACGGCTGCGCAGGCACCTCCGGCGGCCCCTGCTCAGGGAACGCCGCCGGGTGGCGGGCGAGGCGCCGGGCGCGCGGGCGGGCTGGCCGCTGGACCGCAACGACCGGCCATCGATCCGGCGGTCCTCGAACGCGGTCAGGGGCTGTACTCAGTCCACTGCGCGTCGTGCCACGGATCAGAGGCGCGCGGAGGGGAGACAGGACCGAACCTGCTCAGGTCGCCCGTGATCCTCGAGGATCAGGACGGCGAGTTACTCCTGCCGATCGTGAAGTCGGGCCGCCCGGAACGTGGGATGCCGGCACGTCCTGACTTGACCGACAGCCAGATCAAGGACATCGCCGCGGTCCTGCGCAACCTGCGCACCACCGGCCGGGATCCCGGCCGCAACCGGCCCGCCACGATCGTGGTCGGGGATGCGGCGCAGGGCCAGACCTACTTCGGGGCCACCTGCGCGAAGTGCCATTCCCCGACCGGCGATCTCAAAGGGTTGGCGACGAAGTATCCCGAGCCCCGCACGCTGCAGCAGGTGTGGTTGGCCGGAACGGCGGCCGGCGGCCGCGGCGCAGCTCCCGTCGCGGCGCCGAAGACCTTGATCACGGTCACGCTGCCGTCCGGCGAAGTGGTCAAGGGTGAACAGGCCCGCCTCGACGACTTCATCGTCTCGTTGAAGCTGCCGGATGGCAGTGTCCGCACGATCCCGCGCAACGGAGACGTGCCGAAACTGGAGATCCAGGACCCGCTGCAGCCGCATCGCGCGCTCGTGCCGACCTACACGGATCGTGACATCCACAATCTCACGGCCTATCTGGTGACTCTGAAATGAAGCACTTCGCAAGACGACTCTGTGCCCTCGCTGTCTGTCTCGGTCTCTGGTCGGCCGGCGCCCTTGGCCAGAGCCGCGGCGTCGACGATGCGATGTTGCTGAAGCCGCTGGCGGACAACTGGCCGACCTATTCGGGGGACTATTCCGGCAAACGGTACAGCGCCCTCACGCAGGTCAACCGCGCCAACGTCAAGAACCTGACACTCGCGTGGAGCACGCGGATCCAGCCCGGCATGCCGGCAGCGGGCGGCCGCGGCGGCTTCGGCGGTTTCGGCGGCGGCCCCGCGGTGCCGACGATCATCGGCGGCGAGGGGACGGGTGAACTCAATGACAGCGGCGGGCGCTCCGCGCGCATCGTCGGCAGCGTGCTCGCGGTCGACGGTGTGCTCTACGCGACGTCTCCCGACAACGCGTGGGCCATCGACGCACGGGACGGACGGGTCCTCTGGAAGTACGTCTGGAAGACGCGCGGCGGGACGCATACCGGCAATCGCGGCTTCGGCATGAAGGGCAACTACCTGTTCATGACGACGCCCGACAACTACCTGGTTTCGCTCGACGCTCGCACCGGCGCCGAGCGATGGCACGTGAAGGTGGCCGAACTCGCGCAGCAGTACTTCACGACCATGGCGCCGATCGTGATCGGCAACCACGTGCTCGTGTCGCCAGGAAACGATCTCGATGCGCCGGCATACCTGCAGGCCTTCGACCCAGAGACCGGCGCTCAGCAGTGGAGATGGTACGCCACGCCGCAGAACGAGGGCGATCCCGGGCTGGAGACGTGGAAGAACCTCGACGCCGCCCGCCACGGCGGCGGCCACATGTGGATCCCCGGGTCGTACGATCCGGAAACGAAGCTTTACATCGTCGGCACAGGTAATCCAACTCCGTCCTATACCTCGCAGACCAGGGGTGAGGGCGACAACCTGTACACCTGCGCCCTCGTCGCGATCAACGTGGACACGGGCAAGCTGGCGTGGCACTACTCGACCTCGCCACACGACACGCACGACTGGGACTCCTCGCAGACGCCGGTGCTGTTCGATCGGGAGTTCAACGGCCGGACCCGCAAGCTGGTGATGCAGGCGACCCGCAACGGCTATCACTTCGTGCTCGATCGCGTGACCGGCGAGCATCTCGTGACCGGCAAGTTTTCGGACTCGGCGAACTGGGCCAAGGGCCTGGACGAAAAGGGCCGGCCGGTCCGTGAGCCGGCGAAGGACTTCCATGTCGGCGGCGCGCTCGTCTCGCCGCAGAATGCTGGGGCGACCAACTGGGCGCCGCCGGCCTTCAACCCTGAGACAGGCCTGTTCTATGTGTCCAGCAACGAGAGCTATTCGATGTATTACCTGACCGAGACCGGCCCACTCGGAGCGATGGGGCTCGGAGGGAAGGAAGAGTCGAACGTCACGTCGATGGGCACGTTCATGAACGCCATTGACTACAAGACCGGCAAGATCGTGTGGCGGCACCGCTACTCGGGCTCAGGATCCTGGGGCGGGACCTACATCGGTCACGCCTATCTCACGACGGCGGGCGGCTTGCTGTTCGGTGGGGATCCTGGCGGCAACATCGTGGCGTATGACGCGGCCAACGGCAAACCGCTGTGGCACGTGCGGCTCGGGGAAGTCTCCAGTGGGCCGCAAACCTACATGCTCGACGGCCGCCAATACGTGCTGGTCGCGGCAGCCGACATGTTGTACGCGTTTGCCGTACCGCAGTCCTGATACTCCTAGCAGGCGATCATGGCCGCACGGAGTGCGACTTCAATCGGGCGAGCCGCCCTGTCAGGCGTGTGAAGAGGACGAAACATGATGTATACGAGACGCTCGTTCAGTAAGGTGCTGCTCGCCGCGGTTCCCGCGGTTCCATTTCTGGCGCACGCGAGTGCCGCGCAGAAAGTGAATTCGAAGATCAATGGCGTCCGGATGGGCCTGCAGTCGGCCTCCTTCACCTTCAGCGGGATGGGCATCGACGAGATCATTCAGACCATGGTGAGTCTCGGGCTGGGGGAGATCGATGTGATGGCCGAGCACGTCGAGGCGTATCTTGGCGCGCCTGGCGTGCAGGTGCCCGGCACCGGCCGCCCCGGGCCATGGGCCCGGCAGGCCGGCGCGCGGCAAGGCGGTGCCCCGGGTGGTGCGGCGGGTGGGGTCGCGGGTGCAGCTCCGGGTGGGGCGCCGGGCGGAGCTCCGCGGGGCGGTGGCGGATTCGGCCGCGGCGGGGATCCGGTCGTTCGGGAAGCGCTCAGGAAATGGCGTCTCGACGCCAGCCTGAACAAGTACAAGGCTGTCGGGGACAAGTTCAAGGACGCGGGTTTGCGGTTCTTTTCCTACAACCTGAGCTTCAATGACACCTACACCGACGAGGAGATCGCCAAGGGCATGGAGATGGCGAAGGCCCTCGGGACGAAGATCCTGACGGTGTCGTCGCCGATGTCCGTGCTCCCGAGAGTCGCGCCGTTGGCGGAAAAGCATGACGTCATCGTGGCGCTGCATAACCATACGACCGGCCCCGACGAGTTCGCCCAGGCGATGGCGCTCTCGAAGAACATGTGGGTGAATCTCGACGTCGGCCATTTCTTCGCGAGTGGCCACGATCCATTGGCCTACATTCGCGCCCACCACGCACGGATCACGAACATCCATGTCAAGGACCGCAAGGCCAATCAGGGAGCCGAGATGCCGTTCGGGGAAGGGGAGACGCCGCTGAAAGAGACGCTCCTGCTGGTGCGAAATGAGAAGTACGATTTTCCCGTGTGTATCGAGTATGTCGGTCCGGATGGACCGGCGGTGGAGTTGAAGCGGTGCTTCGATTACTGCAAGTCCGTCCTCAAATCCTGACCGCACAGTGGTGAACTGGGCGGCCCGGGTGAGGCGTGAGCGGAGTAGGTGCGACGCATGACAGAGGTCACCAGACGAGGATTCCGAACGTAAGCTCGGGCACCAGTTTGCCCTTAGAGGGCGCCCGTTGTGTCTGTGAGTCACCGGACTCGCAGCGCGGGCTGCTGCGCTGAATCCTCCTCTTCAGCGCAGCAGCCACTCTCATCCGAACAGCCGCTCAGACACTGTTGAATGAACGGAGTGCACTCATGGCGCATCATCGAACACGGCTCGTGCTAGGCAGACATCTTGAAAATATGTCGAGGAGCGAATGATCACTAATATCAATCGTTCTTGGTCAGCCGTCGTGTTTGGTGTTACGACCCTATCAGCTGCCGTCCTGCTGTCTCAGACCGCATCGCCACCTCAATCGGAAGAGTTCAAGTCCGATGAATACCTGATCCTCGGCAGCCCTAACCGTGGCGCCGGCGAGCCGATGGTCTTCGTGAATCCCAAGGACTCGAACAACATCATCGTGGTCGCCATGGCCACCCTCAACCGCTTGCCCACGGGGGAAACGCCGCTTCCGCGCGGCCGCGGCGCTGCGGGCGCTCCCACCGCCCCAGGCACTGCCGGCGGACCACCTGCCGCCGACCCCGCCAGGACAGCGCTGCGCATCAAGGAGCTCTCCACGCCCGACGGATCACGGACGGACATTGCCGTGACGCACGACGGGGGCAAGACCTGGCAATTCAGTGAGGATAACTTCCGGAAGATGTTCTCCAAGAATCGCTGCAGCGATTCCTTTGCGGGAGCGGGACCGGATGGAACCCTGTACCTCGGATGTCTGGCGTACCTGAACCGCGGCGCCGCGGCCTTTGCCGACGGCGCATCGGCCAACGGTGAAGCCTTGAACCCCGGTGGGGGGACGGCCATCGCGTGGTCGACCGACAAGGGCAGGACCTGGAGCGATCCCAAGTATGTCCATCCGCTTCGTTCGCCCGAACTCTATGCACCGAATGTGCACCCGGTCGTCACGCAGGTGAGTCCCGTAGACCGACCGTATTTCGCGGCCGATGCGCAGACCGGCACGATCTACGTTACCGGCTCCGGCTCCGCCTACACGACCGACCCCGGGACACCTCGCGCTCGAACGTTCATTCGAGCGTCTCACGATCAGGCCAGGACCTGGGGGGTAATCTACCCGATCGACTCCGACGACTTCCCAGGCGGAAGGGGAGGCTTCAGCGCGGCCCACGGCGTTCTTGCGGTGAGCTATACCGCGGCCAAGGTGCCGGCAAGTCTGAACGCGCAGTGCCCGTGCACGGTGTTTGGCACGAGCAACGATGATGGCAAGACGTTTACATATCAACTCGTACCGGAGCTGCCGAGCGAGCCCGCTTCTACGCCCCCGGTGGCGGCAGGCCGCGGCGGTGGTCCCGGAGGCGGCGTCATGCTCGCAGCCGATCAGACGAAGAAAGGCCGGTATGCGGTCGCACGCCAGAGCGGCGACAAGCTCATGGTTTCTTTGACAGAAGACGGCGGCAAGACCTGGCGTCCGCCGGTGCTTGCGGCCCAACTCCCTACCGGTGCGACGTTCGGTCATCGGGCGATGAAGTATTCCGCCACCACAGGAGCGCTGGCGCTGCTGTGGAAAGCCACCTACCAGGATAGGACGTACGATTTCTGGTCCGCTGCATCGCTGGATGGCGGCGGCAGTTTCAAGACTGTTCGCGTGAGCCATGCGATCTCCCCCCCGACCAATTTGGAGCGCGGCAATTTCGGGTTTGGTGATGATCTTGCGACAGTCGACGTCGACGGCCAGTACGTCCACATGGTGTGGGGAGACAATCGGTCAGGCTTCTTCGGGACTTGGTACGGTCGCGTACCGCTGAGCGTCTATTGAAGACGTCACCGGAGACACTTAGTGGCTCAGCGCATGCGGCCATGGCAAGCCCGATGAACGCACCAAATGACAGCAACCCTGGCCCTCATGGGTCCCAGGGAGAGGCCACCAATGGCTCGAGCCGTGACGACCCTACCAGGCAGGCACCGGACCTTGCACGCACTCGCAACGATGGTGTTCATCGCCGTTGGCGGCGGTGCGAGTCACCGCATCGCCCAGACGTATCCACCATATCAGGAGCCCTGGCGTCCCCAGTTCCACTACTCGCAACCCAACCTCTTCATGAACGACCCGAATGGCCTCGTCTACTACGCGGGCGAGTGGCATCTCTTTTATCAATCGCGCCCCGGCGGTGGAATCGTGTGGGGCCACGCCGTCAGCAGGGACCTCGTGCACTGGGACAACCTGCCGGTGGCGATTCCGCGACAAGCCGATGGCAAGAGCATCTATTCCGGCAGTGTCGTCGTCGACAAGGACAACACCAGCGGTTTCGGGACACCCGGCAATCCCGCGATGGTCGCGATCTACACGGCAGCGGGACCGGGGAGCCAGTCGCAAGCCGTCGCCTACAGCCTCGACAAAGGACGGACCTTCACGTTCTACTCCGGCAACCCGGTCATCGATATCAAGTCAGCCCAGTTTCGAGATCCAAAAGTGTTTTGGCACGAGCGAGCCAAACGCTGGGTGATGGTCGTGGCCATGCCAGACGACCATCAGGTGGCAATCTACGGCTCGTCGGACCTCAAGAACTGGGGTCTCCTGAGCAAGTGGGGACCGCTCCCACCGGTCGGCGGCCAGTACGAAGTGCCCGACCTGTTTCCGCTCAACGTCGATGGCGACCCGTCGCGACAGAAGTGGGTGATGATCATCAGCACCAACCCCGGCGGTCTCTGGGGTGGCAGCCAGACCGCCGCCTACCTTGGTGATTTCGACGGGACGACATTCAAGGAAGATGCTCGGTACGCCTACGACGGCCCTCCGGGCACGACGATGTTCGCGGACTTCGAGGATGCTGGCTACGGCGCGTGGACGTCCACGGGGACAGCGTTCGGCGAGGGACCGGCGCAAGGGGTGATGAGCGGGCAACCCCTCGTGAATGGGTTCAAGGGGCAGCGGCTCCTCAGTTCGTTCAACGGGGGTGGCGCCTCGGTCGGGACCATGACATCTCCGACCTTCACGATCGATCGCCGCTACATCAACTTCCTCGTCGGCGGCACGGGGGCAGCGACTGCCGGGGGCGGTAGAGGCAGAGGCGTGGCTGCCGCCGAGCCCGCCGCACCGCCGGGACCGACGACTGTCAACCTCATTGTCGATGGAGCGATCGTAAGGTCGGCATCGGGAACTGGACGGAATACGCTCGATTGGGTGGCGTGGGATGTCCAGGATCTCGCGGGGAAGACGGGCCAGATTCGTGTCGTGGACGAGAACACGGCCGCAAACGGCCGGATTCTCGTGGACGCCATTGGCTTCTCTGACACGGCGGCGGAGCCCGGCATCGCTCGCACGCCGTGGTTCGACTGGGGGAAGGACAACTACGCCGGCATCACATTCGACAACGCGCCCGACGGGCGACGGCTCTTCATCGGCTGGTTGAACAACTGGCAGTATGCGCAGTCCGATACTGTTCCGACGAGTCAGTGGTGGAGAGGCCAGCAGTCCGAGCCCCGCGAGCTCAGCTTGCGTTCGGTGAACGGCCGGCCGGAACTGTTCCAGGCACCTCTCCGCGAGCTCACATCACTTCGATCCGGAATAGCATTCCAAGAGAAGAACCGGGCGTTGACGGGTGAGCGTCAATTGCCGACCTCTGGAACGCTCCTCGACATCGAAGCAGTGTTCCGCCCGCGCGATGCAGTGAAAGTCGGATTGAAAGTGCTGACGGCCACGAATGGCGACGAAACGATCGTGGGCTACGACACCAGGGAGCGTCGCCTCTACATCGACCGGACAAAGTCTGGCGCGGCCGCAGCATCTATGACGGGCTTTTACGGCGTTCATTCGGCGCCGCTGGCACTGCGAGACGGCACACTCAATCTGCGAATCCTGGTGGATAGTTCGATCGTCGAGGTCTTCGCGGAGAACGGCGAACGGGTATTGACCGACCTTGTCTATCCAGCGCCGGGAAGCAACGGATTGAAGCTGTTCGCCGAAGGCGGACCTGCGACGGTGGACGCAATCACGGTCCACCAGATGCGAGGGATCTGGGGATCAGGAACGTCCCGGTAGACGTCCCCGGGACGAGCTACCTCACGACGTGATTGCAACGACCGTGCAAGCGGCCCCGGCTTCGGTCGTGCCTCGTCAGAAAAATACTGCCCGTGCGGCAGCGCAAGGTGCTGCGCTATCTCACGTACGCCTTCAGTGAACGGCGCGCCTGCCGCGTCGCGACATTCTGGCGCTCAAGCCTGCAGTAGACCAGCCGTGGGATCCCTCGGTCGTGGACATAGAGGAAGTGCCGCCCGTCTGGCAGAAGGACCGGCCACCCTCCTCCCTCGCGTCCCTGCATGTTGCCCGCATCGATCAACCGCGGCGTGCCACCAGTCGATGCGATCACCGCAAGCGGACTGACGATGTCTGCCGCGAACACGATCTGGCCGTCGACATTCCACGTGCCACCCCGAGGGCGGCGCACATCTGCCACGCTCTGCACCAGGATTCTCACGACCGCCGACGGACTCGCGAATAACGTTGTCGACCGGATCGTGCGCGACTCCCACGGATAGTTATAGTTCTGTACTCGCGAAGGGCTATCCCGATTCGACGCCTGTGACTTCACCACCTACGGCATAGACGATCGGCTGCCTGGCGCCGTGATCAACGATCTGATCGAAACGAGAGAGGGTATCTACTGGATAGCCACGAACAAGGGACCGGTGCGTTTCGATCCCTGCGGGACTCCGGCGGCGGCTGTTCGTCAGCCGATGTTCAGCACGTTCCTCCGGATCTGGACCCGAGGGGGCTATCTCAGCATCGTGTATCGCTTGACACGTCCCGATGGTTGTATTTGAATCTGACCGCGCCAAGTCCGGCGCGCGTTGACACACCTCTTCGGCGGAGCCGTCATGCCCACTGATGTGACCGTCCTCCGTTCGGGCCGTTGGGTTTCAGTGCCGCCCGCTTCTGTCGTGGGGCACGAGCGCTGGCCAATCAAGTTCACTGTTCGCCAGATCGCGATCGTCAACCACTTCACGCACGGCTGAGCACGGTCGGCTTTCTTAAGATGTCCGAGCTCGTCTCGCAGTTCGCGTCATTCCGGTCAATCGTCCGAGGGTGCGGAAGCGGCGAATGGGCGCCATGAGATGCCCGACGGGCTGGCGGCCTCGTCTGTCGGACAGCGCGCCCGGACAGATGCTCCCCGTTCCCAACTCGGGTGTCATGGAGGCGTACCCACGTGAGCACACTGCGACGGGTCGTGATGGCGGTCTTCGCGAACCTATTGTTCTGTACCTTACTTGCCGCGAGCGCGAGCTCGGCGGCATCTGAAGTCGACGGTGGTCACAAACGCCTCGCTATCGAACGACAGCAGCCCCCGGCTCCGACGACAGGGCAACGCCAGACGGAACCGGCTCCGGTAGGCGGACGTGGCGGCCCTCGGGGGCAAGGTGGCGGACTGCCACCCATGAACCCCATCGACGAGAATGCCCCGCCGCCGGCGCTGGTGAGCCCGGGAAAACTCTCCGCCGAGCCGCCATCGGACGCCGTGGTGCTGTTCGACGGCACGGATGTTTCGCAGTGGACGCTGCGCGACGGAAGTCCCGCCCGCTGCAAGGTCGAGAATCGCGAGATGGTGTGCCGCACCGGAGACCAGAGCATCGTCAGCAAGGCGACCTACGCAAGCGCACAGCTGCACATCGAGTACAACGTGCCGGAAATGGCCGCGGTTCGTGACGGCAAGCCGGACGGCCAAGTCAAGGGAAACAGCGGGGTGTTTCTGCACGGCAGCTACGAAATCCAGATTCTGGACTCGTACAACAACCTGAACAAGACCTACCCGGACGGATCGAACGGCTCGCTGTACCGCGTGTCGGCGCCACTCGTTAACGTGTCCCGCCGCCCCGGCGAGTGGCAGAGCTACGACATCATTTTGCACGCGCCCAAGTGTCACGAGGGAAAACTCACCAGCCCCGGCGACATTACGGTGATCCACAACGGCGTCTTGATCCAGGACCGCGTCGTCCCGCGCGTACGTGACGACCTGTGTCAACCGGGTATGACCGAGCTCAGTGGCCCCCTCATGCTCCAGGATCACATCCCCAACGGCGGACCGACGACGGTGATGCGGTTTCGCAACATCTGGTTCCGAGCGATTCCCCCGGGCAAGTAGGACACAGACGGAGGCGATATGCATTGCATGCTCGCACGAACGTTTATCGCGCTTCTGTGCGTCACTCTAACGGCAACGGCGAGTGCGCAGATCACCACCGGCGTCGTCAGCGGAGCGCTCAAAGACGAGCAGGGCGCCGTCGTCCCCGGGGCCACGGTGACGTTGATCAGCGAAACCCGGGGTACCCGCGTCGCGGATGCGCACACCAACGGAAACGGGGATTTCGTGTTCCCGAACGTGCCCGGGGATACCTACACGGTGGAGGTGACACTCGAGGGATTCAAGACTCTGCGCCGCGCCAGCCTGCTCGTCAGTCCGGGCGACCGCGTCGTGGTGCCGACGCTGACGCTTTCGGTGGGCGGCCTCGGCGAAACGGTGGACGTCAAAGCCGAGGCGGCAATGATCCAGGCGGCCAGCGGCGAGCGTGCGTTCACCGTAACGACGGAATCCGTGGAGAACCTGCCGATCGCCAACCGCAATTTCGCCGGGTTCGCGACGCTCGTCCCAGGCGCGATCGCGCAGTCGGGTACCGCCATCGCGGGCGGCGTCTTCCGCTTGGGCGGCGGCGGGCAGAACAACATCATGATGGACGGCGTGTCGACGATGGATACCGGGAACAACGGGCAATTGATCTCGATGAACGTCGATTCGATCGCCGAAGTGAAGGTGTTGACCCAGGGTTACCAAGCCGAGTTCGGGCGATCGAGCGGGCTGCAGATCTCGGCTGTCACGAAGAGCGGCAGCAATCAGTACCGGGGATCGCTCTACGACATCGAGCGCAACTCGGACTGGAACTCGAACAGCTGGGCGAACATCAGGAACGGCGACCCGAAACCGGTCTCGAAACAGCGCGACTGGGGCTACTCCCTTGGCGGGCCGGTGGGAAAGCCCGGGGGAGCGAACCGGCTGTTCTTCTTCTACAGCCATGAATACCGGCCGCGTAAGACGGGCGGCGACATCAATCGCTTCCGGGTGCCGACCGCGCTCGAGCGGCAGGGAGATTTTTCTCAGACCCGCGATAACAACGGCGCGCTGTTCAACACGATCCGCGACTCCACCACAGGGCTACCGTGCTCGGCCTCTGACACCCGCGGCTGCTTCCAGGATCAGGGCGTGCTGGGCCGGATTCCGCAGAGTCGGCTCTACCCGACCGGAATGAACATCCTGAGGAACCTCTGGCCGGCACCCAATGTCGACCAGGTCCCGGGACTTGGCTACAACTACGAGGTACAGGTGCCGGTGACCAGCTCGCTCCTGCACCAGCCGGTGTTCCGCGTCGATTATCAACTCTCCTCGACGTTGCGCTTCACTGCGAAGTACGCCGGGCAGCTGCAAGGGCAGGACACGGACCCGGGCAGCCTCCCGGGGTTCAATGACCTGCTCCGATGGAACCGGAACCGCCACGCACCGTCGGTCACGGTGAACTACAACCTGTCGCCATCGATGTTCATCGAGGGCACCTACGGCTACAGTTTCAACGAGATCGCCAATCTGTACGTGACCCCACTGTCCAACCGCGCCAACGCCGGCCTTGGGGATCTGCCGATGCTGTTTCCGCAGGCCGGGCTTGTCGATCCCTCCTATAACGCGGCGCGGGTGTTCGGGGCGGCCAACTCGCCGTTCTACGCGGATGGCCGGGTGATGTATCCGCCGAACTTTTCCTGGGGCAACCGCATCGCGAACGCTCCGCCGAATCTCGGCGCGCAGCTGGCGAACATCAACCCGTCACACGACGCGTCGTTCAGCGTGACCAAGCTTGCCGGGCGGCACACGATCAAGGGGGGCGCCTACTGGAATCACGCCTACAAGGCCCAGCAGCTTGGCACCGCCGGCGCGACGCCGTTCCAGGGGGCGCTCAGCTTCGCCAACGATACACAGAACCCGCTCGACAGCGGCTTCGGCTACGCCAATGCCGCGCTCGGTATCCTGAGCTCGTATGCGCAGCAGTCGGTCGTGGTGGAAGGGGGATACATCTACAACAACATCGACTGGTACCTGCAGGATAACTGGAAGGTCAGCAACAAGCTCACACTCGATTATGGGATGCGCTTTGTGTACATGCAGCCGACCTACGACACCCGCGTTCAGGCATCCACCTTCTTCCTGGATCAGTGGCGCGCCGCGAAGGCGCCGCTGCTCTACACGACCGGCTGCGCCGGCGCCGTGCCATGCTCGGGCACCAACCGTCAGGCCAAGGATCCCCGCACGGGCCAGCTGCTCGGGCCGACTTCAGGTGTGCTGATCGGCCAAATCGTGCCGAATTCGGGGGACCTGATGAACGGCATCATGCGCGCGGGCGACGGCATCTCCAAGTACAACTACACGTGGCCGACGGTGGTGGCGGCCCCTCGTTTCGGCATCGCCTATGACATCAGCGGCGCGCAGCGCATGGTCGTCCGCGGCGGCATCGGACTCTTCCACGACCGCCCAGCCGGCGACACGATGTACTCTCAGGTCGGCAATCCCGGCTTCTCGACGTCGCGGACGGTCCGCTACGCGGAGCTGCAGCAGCTGGCATCGGGACTGGAGATTCTCGGCCCGCCGCAGCTCACGTCCGTTTGGCCGTACGAAGCGCAGATTCCGTCATCCACTCAGTGGAACGCGGGCGTCCAGATGACTCTGCCGTGGGCATCGACGATCGACGTGTCATACGTCGGACAGCACGGGTTCAATCAGCTCCGGGAAATCCGCGGCCAAACTCAGGTCGATATCAACGCCGTGGACATCGGGGCGGCATTCCTCCCGCAGAACCAGGATCCCACGCTGGCTCCGAGCTCCACACCCGGCGCCAATGCCTATTCGACTGATCTGCTGCGTCCGTATCGTGGTCTCGGCCAGGTCGGCTTCAACTTTCCCGACTTCCACGAGACCTATCACTCAATCCAGGCCTCGCTGAATCGTCGCTTCCACGACGGGATCGCGTTCGGTCTCGCCTACACGCTGGGACTCGCCTGGACCGGCAACATCGGCCTGTTTCAGCGCCTCGACCACAACGTCGATGGCAGCTACGACATCCGCGCTGATCAGAACGAGTACGAAGAGCTGAACAAGGACATGGGCAATCGCCGCCACCTGCTGAAGGCGAACTTCCTCTGGGACCTGCCGGATCTCCATTCCTCGAGCGAGGCGATGAGAGTCGTGGGACTCCTGATCAATGACTGGCAGTTGTCTGGCATCCTGACCGCCGGCTCGGGTGCGCGCTACGACGTCAGCTACTCCTACCAGAACGGAGGCTCGAGCGTGAACCTGACCGGATCACCGAGCTACTCGGCAATGGTCCGCATCGTCGGCGATCCGGGAAAGGGATGTTCCGACGATCAGTACGGGCAGTTCAACGTCGCGGCGTTTGCCGGCCCGCAGACTGGCAGCCTCGGTCTGGAGTCGGGGCGCAACTACCTGGCGGGGTGCCCGGATCACACGCTCGATCTCTCGATCGCGAGGAATATCCGCTTGGGCGGCGCGCGGCAGATTCAGCTGCGGCTCGAAGCCTACAACGCGCTGAACACCGTAGTTTATAGCGGACGCGTTACGCAGCTCCAGTTGAACAGCCCGACCGATCAGACGGTGCGCAACTCTCAATACCTGTCTGACGGGCAAATCGATCCGAATCGGCTGACGCCGCGCAACGCCGGCTTCGGCGCCGTCACCGGCGCACAGGCGATGCGTTCGTTCCAGGCGCAGATCCGCTTTTCGTTCTGAGTCAGGATCAGTCGTTTCAATCCATCGCCGTGTCTGTTGGAGGAATGTGCCATGGGCAACGGAACGTCGCTGAGCCGTCGGAGGTTCTTCGATCTCGCCGCGTCGGCTGCCGGCGTCGTCGCGACCTCTCGCCGCGGTGCTGCGCAGGGACCGCGCGGCGCGAACGACAAGGTGCGTATGGGATTGATCGGCTCTGGCAGCCGTGGCCGCTCGGTCGCGGCGCTGTTCGTCCGCAATCACGCGGACGTGCAATACGTCGCTAACTGTGATGCGTATGCGACCCGACTCGACGAAGGCACCCAGCAGCTGTCCGGGCTGCAGAAGGATGTGAAGCTCGAGCCGGTCGAGGATTATCGGCGCATTCTCGACCGCAAGGATGTGGATGCCGTCCACATCGCCACTCCCGATCACTGGCATTGCCAGATGGTGATTGACGCCATCGCGGCAGGCAAGGACGTCTACGTCGAGAAGCCGCTTTCGAATACGGTCGACCGTGCCGTCGAAGCGCTCAACGCGTACAAGGGCTCAAAGCGCGTCGTCCAGCTGGGCACGCAGCAACGGTCAGGGGCTCATTTTCAGGAGGCCGCCAAGATCCTGCAAGAGGGCCAGCTGGGAAAGGTCACCCACGCAGTGATTCAGTTTCCAGGCAATGGCTACGGCACGGCCCCGGAACCGGAAGCCGCGGTCCCGCCGGGGCTGAACTGGGAGCTGTTCCAGGGCCCGGCACCCAGACGTCCGTTCAAGCAGGGGCGGCTGCGCTGGCGGGGATGGTGGGACTACGGCGGTGGTCTCATCACCGACTGGGGCGTCCACCTTACGGACGTGGCGCTGTGGTATCTCGACTCGCAGCGGGTGGGCCCGCTGCTCACCTGCGGCTCGGCGCAGTATGTGAACTTCGTGAACCCCGAACGGGATCAGTCTCCGGACGCGTTCTCCGTCAGCTGGCAGTATCCCGGCTTCGTGATGACGTTCACCAATGCGGTGGTTCAGGACTGGGAATTCGCCCGTCAAGGCAACTACTTCTTCGGTCCTGCCGGAAGCCTCCTGATTCATCGCGCCGGTTACGAGGTGCGACCCGCCGGAGGTGGAGGCGGCGGTCGCGGCCGCGGGGGCGCGGCGGGCGCCGCCGCAGGGCGCGGTCCGGTATCAACCCAGGCTGCGTCGGCTACGCCGCCGCCGATCCAACCACGCCGCGTGCCGTGGCGCGACATCGACGGGTCGGACAGCAACAGCGCCACGATCGCGCACGGGCGCAACTTCCTCGATTGCGTGAAATCGCGCGGCACACCGGTCAGCGACCTCGAGATCGGATTCTATGCGTCGCTGCCTTGTCTTCTCGCGGTTAAGGCCGTGCGGGACAGTCGTTCGTTCAAGTGGGACGATGCGGCCAAGAAGGCGGTTGCCGTGTAGAAGTCGACCGCGGGCAGCCCGGCAGCGAGTGACTCGATTTCGGCATCTCTAAGGCGTCTGGACCACCCACACGGCCGCGTTCGCCTGGGCATCCATGCCGACCACAAGGCGCGTGCCGTCAAACCGCACATCGCTCAGGCCGTTCGCGACGACCTGCTTGTTCCCCGCAAGCGGGAACATACCAGTCGCCTCCGACCAGAAATAGGCGGTGTAGATCCCTCGGGGAGACGTGCTCATGCCGACCACCTCCTGCTGCGTATTGATGTCACGAGACCAGCTGGCCGAGCGTGTCGAGTTCTGTAGAGCCGCCAGCCGCATACCATGACGGTTCGTTGACAGCCGCCCTCCAACGCACAAGCAATAGTCACCTGCCCGGCGAGATCGCCGGCTGCATTGGCTCCGAGGACGTAACCGGGGCGGGTGCCGAGTTCCTCGATCTGGCGGGCTCCCGCGGGGCCGGTCCAGCGTACCGGCCAATAAGTCGACTGCGGTACGCGCGCAGCGAGACCGCCGATGATGCTGCCGTCACCGTTGACCGCCCGCGCCACGGCCGCGACGCCGGGTACGAGCGGCGGCAGGGACTCCGCGCAGTCCGACGAAGAGGCCCACACGACGGGCCGAGCGCCGATGTGACCCACGATCACCAGACCGTCCGGACTGATGGCGAGGGCCTCAACCGCTTCACTCGCGCAGCCCAAGGTGGTGTATCCGCTCGCCGGGTGCCACAGTGCCGGATATCGCGGGGAACTGCCGACGTACCCCACGGCGTCGCCCGCATTGGAGACGCCGTGAGCGAGCGCGGCCTTGCCCGCATAGGGCAGCTTGGCGATCACCCACGACCCGTTCCGCAGGGTCCACGTCACCGCGTACCGGAGACCGCCACGATCGAAACTGTGACCGACCACAACCGTACCGGCCTCGTTCACGCCGTGTGCTTCGGCGTTACTTCCCAGCGAAGGGAGCTTAGTGAAGGTAGCGATCTCGCCACTCGGAGGCTTGCGTCCCTGCATCGCCGGAGCCCCGCCGACACGCTCAGGTCCCATCTCCATGAGTGAGAACGTCACGATAGATCCAATGGCTGCGGCGATCGCGATTCTCATGTGCATCAAACTCTCCACAGTGTGGTCATCGACGCGGTCGGCCGGCGTGCTCTGTTACGGGCGACAGACCCGTGGCCGCCGCTGAGCGCCGACGCGTGTCAACGACGCGCTTCGGTCAACCGGACTCGCTCGACCGACCATGGCGCCAGAGTCGCGCATCAACGACCTGACGAGGCGGCGTGTTCGGCGTGGCGGTCAGCGTCGGCGCCAGTAACCGTCGTGATCGCGCCGTGGAACATGGCCGCGGCGCGTTCCCAGGCGGCCACGCCAATGCGGCGCCCGATATTACGGGACTCGAGATCGGCCTGGCGGAAGTGAATGCCGCCATAGCGGCGCGACATCCCGGCCTCGTCCGCAGCCTGATCGAAGGTGGCCCACGAGAGGGTGACGTCGCGGGCCGGCGTGACGCCTGGTTCGATTGTGGAGGTTCCGGCCTTGAACGTGTAAGTGGCACCGAAGTGCGGGCTGCCCGTCACCAGCCGCAACACCGCGGCCGCCGCGGCGCTGAACGCGCTGTGTCCCGAGGTGTATTCAGGAAACGGCGGCGTCGCCAGGTAACTTTGGAACTGCTCGCCGCGAATGTGCTGCGTGCCGCGTCCCGGGCCGCCCCACGCCTGAATCAACTGCCCTCCGTGGAGGAACCGGACGGCGCTGACAGGCCGCACGTAGTCGTACGCGACTTTACAATCCCAGACCGCAATGCTCGCATCGAGCAGCGCATTGCCGAGCACAAAGAACATCTGCACGTCGGCATCCAGCCCATGCCGGTCACGCCGTGAGACGAACTGAGCGAGCAGGCTCCAGTGCCCGGCCGGCGTTTCAGTGGCCGGACCGTCGGCCCAGTACTCGGCGATCACCTTCATCCGGTCGTCGAGCCCGGCACTGAGGCGTCTGATCGTCTCGGCCTGTTGGACGTACTGCACGCTTGGGTATTCGGCCGGCGGCGCAGGACGGTACTGGTCGGCCGCGGCGAGCGCAAAGGGCACGACCAGCCGCCAGTGTGGCGTGGCGAAGACCTGTGGCGTGCCGGTCGAGGTGAGGAGCGGTTGCCAGCGGCTTGGATCGATCAGCGCCGACGGCGTGTTCACCGGCACGTACCCGGTGTAGTCGGAGTACGCCGTCCCGCCACTCAAGTCCCCGAACTGGTTGGCGCCATCGTGGGCCCGCCAGGCGAGCACTGCGGCGCAGGCCGCGTTGCCCACGCCGGCCGGCGTCGAGGGGTCCGTCGACGCGTCCCCCGGATCCAGGCGCATCTCCGCCATCAGGCGATCGAACGCCATCTGTTGCGACGGAAACAGGTTGACGAGCGCTCGATACGCGGCATAGCTGACTGCCACCTCCCTCATGCCGGGCGTGCGCTCGTGGTGCGGCCGCCGCAGGGCGCCGCCGAACACGGTGCCCTGGGCGCGCGCATCGTAGGCCGCCCACGCGTCGTAGGTGCAGGTATGCACGATGGCCAGCGCCCGCGCCGTCAGCATCGGAGCGAAGCGGACGGCACGCACGGCCGCAAGCAGCGCCGCGTTCCAGCGGATCACGACGCTCTCCTGGTACGGGTCGCGTCGATCGGCGCGGTTCGTCAGCCCGTGTTGCCGGCTACCCTCCCGGGACGGCCCCGCTGCGGCCACCGCCACGGGGACCCCGTCCGGCTGTCCCATGACGGGTGCCGCCATGCCGCCGAACAAGCTGGCTGCCATTACCGATCCAATGAGACGGGCGCTGATTCGGTCCACGTAGCCTCCCCGGAGCACAGAAGTCGACAGCCTCCTTAACTTTCCGGAACGTGAACGGTCGTGGGCGTCACCAGCAGCTGTCCGCCGACGACTTCCACTTTGCAGATCGTGGTCGCCACGGTTTCAGTGAAATAGGCGCGCCGCTCACCACCCTTGGTCCCGAACCGGACCTGGAAGTTCTGGCCGGCCCCGAGAAAGTTGCCGCTGACCGGATACCCAGCGAAACTCCGGCCGTCGGCTGCCCAGATCAGCGTGTTGCCGGTCACGTCGAAGCGGACGATCTGGTCCTGCACGTCGCGAACATCGGAGGTTGTAAAACTCGAGGCCGGATCGCTGAACATCGCCAGTTGCACCGGTCCCGGTGTGGGCACAGTTGCGGCGGGCGTCTGCGACGGTGTCGTCGGCGTGGACGGGGAACCGCCGCAGCCGGTCAGCGCCGACGCCAAGGCGAACGATAGAAGCGCGCTGGTCATCCTCATGGTTGGACCTTCCTCGTCTTCAGCGATGTCCGCGGCTGTGCGGACTGCGCGACATGCTATGAGTGATGGAGGGCGTCGCGGGCTGACTTCTGGGTTACTTCGATGTGACCAGTCAAACCGCTGTACACGCGCGGCTTAGGGCCTGACGTGACCAGCCGAATCATGACCGTCGAGAGGCTGACCGCAGGGGAGGGCAGGCCTAGAAGAGCAGCTTCAATCCAAACTGCATCTGGCGAGGGGTGCTCACAGTCGACCGGATCGTACCAAAATCGGCGCTGCCCAGGTTCGAGTTCGGCAGCCCGTAAGACGGGTGGTTGGTGACGTTGAACACCTCCCATCGCACCTGCAGCCGCCGATGGCCGCCAAGAGGGATCTCTCTCGTCAGCCCCCCGTCCACGTTGAAATAGCCAGGACCGAGCAACGAATTGCGGCGGAGATTGCCATAGCGATAGGTGCCATCGGCGTTGCGGGGCACCACGAAGGCCGCTTCATTCAGCCAGGCGTCTGGCGTTGGTCTGGGAGCTTCAGCATCACTCGACAGGTCTGGGCGCCACACCGTGTTGCCAGGGGTGCTGCCGAGCCGGTTGGCGGGATCGACAATGGCCACGTCGAACCAGGCTCCGGACTGCGCAGACACGATGCCCGACAGCTGCCAGCCGCTCAGCAGGGTGCGGACGATGCCCGTGCCCGCCCATCGTCGGCCGGCGCCGAACGGCAATTCCATGAGTGCGTGCGCCACGAGCCGATGACGGCGGTCGAATCCCGAGTTGCCGCGGTCGCCGCGGATGTCACGCCAGTCCTGAATCACCGCGTTGCCCTCAGCGCCTGACAGTTCGGTCACATCGTCGATCGAGTGGCTCCAGGTATACGACATCGAGCCCTGCACGCCGTGGCTCATACGCTTGTCGAGCGTGGTTTGCAGGCCGTGATAGCTGGCCGTCCCCGGTGACTCCGTCACGGTGATCGCCCCGAGCGTCGGAATCATTCGCCGCTCGCGCTCGGTGGCCGCGTCGCCCGGCCCCGCGGCGTTGATGTTCGAGAGGCGCTGGAGATGTCGAGAGGACGACCCGACGTATGCGGTCGTCATGACCAGCGATCGACCGAGCTGCCGCTGGGCGCTGATGTTCCACTGGACGATCGTTGGTAACGTGAAGTCGCTGCTCCAGCCGCTCCAGGCGAGGTTTGCCGGCATCTCCGTCGCGCTGCCGAGCAGTTCCTGATTGATGCCCGCGGCGAGCTGGCCGGCAGACCTCGTGGCCGTGGACTGCGCCGTGACTTCGCGATTGTGTGGCCAGTTGTTCAGCAGATGCACGGCCGGGCCCGCGCCCTTCGGCATGCCATAGAAAATGCCGGCCGCCGTGCGGATCGTCCAGAGTGGCGCTGGCTGGTAGGCGAGGCCGATTCGGGGGGCCCAGTTGTTCGTGTCGGTCGGTACCAGGGCCCTCGCGGACCATGAGCGCCCTGTTTCTCCTGCCTGGAGCACTCGCACGCCGGGATACGCCGCCGGGTCCAGCGCGCTCATGCGATCCCGGGCTTCGAACTTGGGGCTGGTGAGCTCGTAGCGCAGTCCGAGGTTGAACGTGACGCGCGGCGAAACGCGCCAGTCATCCTGGACGTAGAACATGTAGTCGCGCTCGCGCAGGTTCGCTCGTTGCGGCGTACTGAACTGGCGGCTGCTGGTCATGCCCAGCAGGAAATCGGCGAAGGTCGAGCCGGTAAATCGACCGCTGAAGTTGAAGAGACCGCGTGAAAACTGTGCCCCCACCACATTGGACTGGATCCATCGCAGGTCCGCGCCCACCTTCACCGTGTGCGCGCCTTTCGCGATCGACAGACTGTCCAGGATCTGCAGGGTGCCGGCTGTCTTGTCGTTGGGGTTGAACTGGAACTCACCGAGCGGGGCGTAGGGGAGGGCGCCGCCGAAATTCAGGCGCGCCAGCCCCTCGATGGGCTCGGTGCCGGCCACATGGAGTCCGAATTCGTCGTTCGGATAGCCGGAGACCAGCGGCTGCTTGTCCGTGGTCAGACTGTTGATGCCGAGGCGCGCCTCGTGCACGAGCGCCGATCCGAGGACATGGGTTTCGGACACCGCCAGATTGAACGCACCATTGTCGTCGCGCGCGTAATCGTTGTTGCCCCCACCGACGCCGGGTCCCGCAAACGGGCCGTGTCGGACGCCACGGAAGTCCATCCAGCTGCCGCGGACGAACATGCGGTCGCGGGACGAGACCGTGTGATCGACGCGAACGTCGTACTGGGCGCGACGGCGCACCTGCGCGGGACTCGAGGCGTAATTCGCCCGCGTGCCGCCGCTGAAGTTCGGTTCAGGCCAGAGGCCCACCATCCGCGCGGCGACCGGATCCCAGCGATCCGCCGGAATGCTGTTGCCCGGAAAGGGGAGTCCGGTCAGCGGATCGCGGATGATCACTACTCTCGGATCGAAGCTCCCGCGGCGCTCGAGGACGCTCGGCACTGTGTCAACGCGATTTTCGGCCGTGTTCACGCGGCTGAATTCGACACTGCCGAAGTAGAACGTCCGATTCCTTCTGATTGGACCGCCGACGGTGAAGCCGAACTGGTCCTGCCGGAGCGCGTTCGGATCGGCCTTGCCGTCCCCCGAGCGATCGTAGTAGTCGAACGAATCCCGCGCATCGAACGCGTCGGTTCGCAGGAACTCGTGGGCCGTGCCGCGCAGGGCGTTGCTGCCGGACTTGAGGCTGACATTGATCACCGCACCGGCGCCGCGCCCGAACTCCGCGGTGTAGTTGCTCGTCTGCACCTGGACTTCCTGCACCGCGTCCAGATTGGGGACAAGCACCTGCGCCTTGCGGTCCTGCACGCCGGCGATATGCGAGTTGTTGTCCACGCCGTCAAGAATGAAGTTGTTCTGCGCCGCCCATTGGCCGTGGGCGTTGAACCCCGATTCCCGGTCGACGTGCCCGAACGCGGGCAGGACTCCGGCTGCAACCATCGCCAGCTGCGCAACGTTGCGGCCGTTCACGGGCAACTGGCCGATCCCGTCGGTGTTGATGGTATGCGTCAACGACGAGGTGTCGGTGTGCAGCAGCGGTGCTGGGGGGCGAACGGATATCGTGTCGGTCACCGGCCCGAGCTCCAGCTCGACATCGAGCCGCACGCGAGAGCCGCCGTGGACCTCTATCAGCTCACTGACGACTCGCTTGAAACCCGCCGCTTCAACCGTGATTCTGTAACGACCGATGACCAAGGGAGCCAGCACGTAGTGTCCATCCCCGTTGGTCCTGGTGTGAACGGACGCGCCCGACTCGGAGGTCACGGCCACAGGCGCGCCCGGGACCCCGCCGCCGCTTGGGTCGAGCACGCGGCCGACGAGCGTTCCCTGGTCCTGCTCGGCGAAGGCGAGACCCGATCGCAGCAGGATCGCGCACAGGACGACAACGGTCGGAATCAGCCGCGGACTCGCTGTCCGATGGTTTGAGGTGGCGACTCCAATGCAACCGCCTGGTCGGGTAGGTCCAGGTCCATCAATAAGGAAGTCCACCGGGGTGACTGATCTGCCAACGGCTGCCAGTGCTTCGTCCGTTCCGCCGTGGCCTCGTGCCAAAAGGCGTGGCGGGACGAACCACAACCGTCGCGCCGTCGCGGGTGTGCTGGCCATCCGGCCCATCACGACTGCTCACTGCTCGCGGCCGCCGGTGCTGCGCTCATCAGGGAGCGCCAACTGTCGCATTACGTCTCGGAAGCCCGGGTCGGAGGCAATTGCTCTGAACGGGGGATAGTGCGTCATCAGCCCAAATTCGACAGCGTGTTCTGTCTGGGCGCGGCGCAGCGCCGCGAGCGCCAATGCTTTCTCGCCGAGCGCATCGTGAATCAATGCAATGCCGAACGACGAGACGTACTGCTCGGCACGGTGGAGTTCCAGCTCTTTCAGGATCGCGCGCGCGTCGTGCCCACGGCCAGCCAACGCGTATGCGTGCCCCAGGATGGCTTCGAAGCGCGTCTGGTGGTCCTCCCTCGAGCGGGTGGCGATCTCCAGCTCGCGGATGGCGTCGGAGAGGCGACCCATGGCGATGTAGGTGACGCCGAGATGGAAACGCACCGCGCCCGTCGCCGGGCCCATCGCCAGCGCTTGTCGGAATTCCTCGACTGCACGGTCGTGGAGTCCCGCCGCGAGAGATGCGGTTCCGACCGCGATCTGCGCATTCACCGAGAGCGGGTCGAGCGCACGAGTGCGTTCAGCCGCGGCGAGGCCCTCCGCAAACCGTCCATGCCGGATCAGTGACTCGCTGACAGCGGTGAAACTCTCCTGCTTCTCCGAGTCGACCGCGCGCTGCAATGACTTCGTACCCTCGTCCCACCGCCAGTAGTAGAGATTCAAAACCTGAGCGAGCGCGATGTGGGCGTGTGCCGAGGTCGGATCGAGCTCGAGCGCCTTGCGTGCCGCCGCCTCCGCCTTGGGAACCGCCTCACTGGGAGAAAGCGGACCCGTGAACAGGAACTGCACCTGGGCCCTGGCCAACGCCGCGTACGCCTCAGCGAAGTCCGGCTGAATCGCGACCGCCTCCTCGAAGTAGGCGACGGCCCGGCGAAACCCGTCGTATCGCTGGAAGCCCCTGGCCGTCAATCCCTTGACGTACGCGTCGTAGGCCTTCGGATCCACTCGTCGCGCACCAGCACGCACCGCCGGGGACGCCGGCCGCCCCGCGGCAACCGCAACATCCGACGCGATCTGTCGCTGGAGTGCCAGCATTTGACCCACATCTCCCGGGTAGCTCTGCGCCCACACATGCCGGTCGGTCGCGGCCCGTATGAGCTTCGCGCTAATGCGGACCCCGTCTCCGGAGCGGACAACCGCACCCTCCACCACCCCCTCGACCTCCAGCTCCCGTCCAATCTCTGGAAGTCCCTTGGCGGTCTGCTTGTAACGTCTGGCGGACGTCCGTGAGGTAACGTTGAGGCCGCCGACCTGGGCGAGATGCGATGTGACTGCGTCCGTGACGGAATCCACGAACGACTCCTGGCCCGCGTCCCCGGTGAGGTTTTCAAAGGGGAGCACGACCAGGGACCGAATCGGGTCCGCAGCCGATCCTACGCGCAGGTCCACCGGTCCTCCACGCTGGTAGGCAGCACCTGCAGTCAGCAACAGCGTCACGATCGCCAATACGGCTGCCCGCACGGCCATCCCACGAGAAAGCCGTGGGCTCGCGGGCGCACGCTGCGACGCCACGATTGGAGGGGCCGTCGCCGGAAGTGCCTCCACCCCTGGTCCGGGCGCAGTCTCGACCGGCCGAACGGGGGTGCCGGGAACAGGATCGCCCGCGGGTCCGGCGGCTGGTTCGTCGACGCTCTCGAAGGGCGGTGAGGGGGTGGCAAGAGGCACCGTTACCGCGCCGAGGAAGCGGTACCCTCTTCGCGGCAACGTTTCGACAAACCGCGGCATGTCGGCGGAGTCGTCCAGTGCTTCCCGGAGTTTCCGGACAGCGCTGTTCAACCCGACCTCGAAATCCACGAACGTGTCCGCGGCCCAGAGCACATGCCGCAGTTCGTCGCGTGCCACCACTTCTCCCGGGCGGCTCAGTAGGGCCAATAAGATCTTCAACGACTGCTCAGGCAAGCGGATCTTCAGCCCATGGCGGCGCAGCTCGCCGGACTCCGCATCCAGATCGAAGACGCCGAAGCGAAAGACGCGCGTGGCCGGCGAGTTGGTGTGCATTGCCGTTGACTGGCAGCGGCGAGTGTATCCCTTTACAGGGTGCGAGTCACACGCTCATAACTGTCCGGCTCGACGCCACCACCGATCCTCTCGAAGGCTCTGCGGTCGACTGCACAGGCCCGCGGTAACTACTCATATCGGCCCGCAACTCCAGCATTGCCTGTCAGTTGGCCAGTCAACCAGACGACAGGAGGAAATCAGGACGCACTGCAGGCATTTTCGCTTATCTACTCATCATGCACATTAGAACTGCGGTTCTGTTCGCCTTCATGCTCGCAGTCACTGCGAGTGAAGTGCAGGTCCCCGGGAATCCCGCCTGCGTGCAGGATTTCCCAACCGACGTTGCGCCTGACCCGTACGCCCGCGTGGTGATGTGCGGTCTGGACAATCCACGCGGCCTCGCGTTCAGCGAGTTTGCCCTGTTTGTCGCCGAAGCGGGAAGGGGAGGACTCGGCGTGACCGCTGCCCCGTGCTTCACCGGGAACGTGGCGCCGACGCCGAATAACCGGTGCTACGCGCCAACCGGAGCGATCAGCCGACTACGGAATGGCAATCAGGAGAGGGTCGCGACCGGCTTCCCATCGCACGCCAATCTCCTCGGGCGCATGGCCATCGGGCCCAACGATATCGCCGTCAGCCCCGCACTGGGGGCCCCAGGCGGTGGGTCCGCGTTCGTGACGATCGGCCTGCAACAACCTCCCGCATTCCGGGCGCGGTACCCATTCCTCGCTGACTTCGCCAAACTAGTCCGCCTGGGCCCTGCCGGCGACTGGAGTTATGTCGCAGACCTCGGTGCTTACGAAGCCGAGCACGATCCCGACAGTGTGTTCGCCGGCCTCCCCAAGCTGGACACAAACCCTTATGGACTCCTCGCTGACGGCCGGAACGTCATCGTTACCGACGCCGGCGCGAACTCGATGCTGCGCGTGGTTACCGGTGGGAATGGCTCTCCGGTCGATCACATTGTCCCGCTCGCGATCTTTCCGCCCAACGTCTACCCCGCGTACGCCGACGATGCGGTGCCTACGTCGGTTGTCATCGGTCCGGACGGTGCCTATTACGTAGGCGAGTTGACAGGGTTCCCCCTTGTCTTCAACGCGGCGAACATTCTCCGTGTCGGCCGCCCCGGGCAGCAACCCGAGGTCTGTCTTACCGGTTTCACTCAGGTCATCGACCTCACCTTCGACCGAAAGACAGGTGATTTCTACGTCCTTGAATTCCAGGGTTCTGTGATCCGCGTCAGACCGGCGCGAAGGGGAGATTCGGCTGTGGCGAACGGCGGGGACACGTGCGCGCGTTACGCCGCGGGGCAGCGAACCACGATCGTGAGCGGGCTGACGATGCCGACCTCCGTGGAGATCGGTCCGGACGGCGCGATCTACGTTTCGAATCGCGGCACCCTACCGGGAACCGGGCAGGTGATCCGCTTCGAAAGGCAGATCGACTGACGAACCGTGCCCGCGCAGTTCCGTATTAGACGGCAGCATAGGGACCGGCCGGTTGTGTTCGGGCTCGAGGTGAGGGATAGCTGGCCGGCGCCTTCCTGAAGAACGGATGATGACCGT
>Ga0207701_10000312_pt1 | contig 49991 bp, 38 predicted proteins | sample KBSSwiSSwithPhiX_FD_184294 | JGI IMG/M metagenome (GOLD analysis project Ga0207701, IMG submission 184294) | Switchgrass rhizosphere bulk soil microbial communities from Kellogg Biological Station, Michigan, USA, with PhiX - S5 (SPAdes) (version 2) | ecosystem: Environmental > Terrestrial >... | reverse complement strand
ATACTCCGCCTCCATCTCAAAACGTAATCTACAGATGCCATCCATGCATTCTGCTTCTGTCCTCCCCATGCGCGAGGCGCATGGGTCGTATTCTAAAAAGGGAAAAGGCAGCCTTTTCCCCTTTGCTTACTTCAGCGCCGCCGAAGGCCCCCTCGGCTCCGTCGCGCTGAACGTCCCTGTCAGCGGCACGCCCATCGGCCCCACGGGGATGTAGACGACCGTGTGGTTCGGTGAATTCACCATCATCTTCTGCGCTTCGATGGCCTCGTGCTGGATGTACATGGCGCTGAGTTGACCGCGGATGATCTGCATGGCATTGGCGATGCCCTGCGCCTGGACCTCGCGCTTCGTGCGTTCCTTGCGCTCGATTTCAATCTCGGTGTCCTTGCGCTGCAGCTCCTGCGTCGCCGCCAGCTTCCGCGAAACCGCTGTCGCGACTTCCTCCGGATACTGCACGTTGCCAACAACGACGCTGCTGATGATGAACGGACTGCCGGCGGCGTACCGCTGAATGCGCGCCAGGACCGCATCGCCGATCGTAATCAACGCATCTTTCACTTCGAGACCGTTGCGACGCTGCACCTCGTCCCGGGCGAACGTGCGCAGCGGTTCGCGGACGAAATTCCCGTACGCGGTTTTCACAATCGCGTCGGGATCTTTTTCGAGTGTCGAACGTCCGACCGTCGTGCTGAAGCGGTCCATGAAGAGTGGGATCCTCGTATCGTCGACGTGCCACACGGTGTGCACGCGGAACTCGATTTTCAGGTTGTCGCGGCTCAAGACGGCTTCATCGCGCGAGAAGTCCTCCGTATAGGTGTAGGGCGTGATGCTGACGTTGGTGACTTCGAGCAGCCAGGTCCGGCCGGCAGACGTCGGGCCGCGCTGGACGCCGTAGAAGCGCGACCGGCCGATGACCGCCCCTTTCGTCAGATAGCCGACGTAGCCGGCGGGCGTAAACGGGTTCGACGCACCAAGCAGCCAGATGATCGCGCCGATGCCGAGCAGCACGATGAGCGCGGCAACCATCGCTCCGCGCTGTACGTGGTTGGACAATTCAAGGTCAGTCAATGTTGTACGGGGGTTGGCAAACGACGACACGGAGGGCCTCCAATGAGCCGGCGGGGTTAGCTGACGGGCTCGAGGTTGGAAGTCCTCTTCCTCTGACTTCAGAGGATTCGCCCCTTAGCGCGCATTATGCGCGCCGGTGGTTCCCCCGCGGCGCCGTATCCGGCGCCTTAGGCGTTCTTGTGAATATACGCCCCGTTCAGACGCTGTCAAATGGCAGTGCTTCAGAATAGGACATGCCGAAATCCGGGTCCAGGAGCCGGATCCCGGATCCCGGATTCACCCAAGCGGATCCCGATACGTCACCGACTCCCCGCCGCCGTAGTCGCAGCGGCGGGCCGACTCACAGAGCCGGCATCATTCCAGTTCATCAACGCATTGAAGACCATGTTGAACTCGCCGTGATTCTGCCACCGGTAGATCGGGTTATTGGCAAACAGGATCACGCGCCCTTTGCCTGTGTAGCCGCCCGCAATGTCAACGACCATGGGCCGTTGCCGGATCTCGTCGGCTCCTTTCATCAGGCCACTCAGGACCGCGCTGTCACCGCCCACGTAGCGAGCGAGCACCGCGCTTTGATCGGGCGTGGCGACGGTGAGAAGCGGACCGTTCTGATACTTGGTCGGCACCAGGCGATCCGGGTATCCGTAAAAGACCGGATGATCGGGCCGGAGCACTTCCGCGTTGACCAGCGGGCGAGGCGCGTAAAAGTCGCGCGAGGTCGTCGCCGACGCGTCGACCGTGCGTGCCAACCCCAGCTCGGTCGCGAATCTCACCGCATTCCCCATCGCGATGAGCGTGCCGCCCGCGTCGAGAAATTTCGCAACCGCGTCAACGCCTTCGCCACCCATGCCGCCGGTGATGTCGGGTGATTCGCCGTACATTCCGAGGAACTTGTATTTCGTATCCTTGAGATACGGAACCGCGCGCGCCGCCGACGGCTGAAACACCGACTGGCGTGACACATTCTGATTCGGCATCAACAGCACGTCGTAGTCGGCGCGCAGATTGCCTTTTCGCAGTCGCTCCTTGTAAATGAGGTCGTAGGGAATACCGAACTTGTCGAAGGTAAATCGTACCCATCCGATTTCCTGCGTGTCGTTGCCCGACCAGGACGAATACATGGCAATGCGTGGCACATCGGCGTCGTGCATGGCGACTGACGGCGTCGATCCGACGGCGGCACCGGTCAGGCCAAGCTGCTCGATTGTGTTGCGAGATGCCGCCATCTCACCCGGGGCGACAATCACGAATGAGCCCGCCGGGAACTCCATGCCATCGGAGGTGAACGCTTTCTCCGCGATCTTCACCGACGCGTTTCGAAGCTTGTAACGAAGCGCGATCATGTTGGTCGAACCCAGATGGGCAACGGCAAGTGCCGCGGTTCCATTTCCCGTCACCTTGCCCTTGACGATCGCGGTCTCGACCGGTGTCGTGGTCACATCCAGAATGGCTTTGTCGTTCACTTCCTTCACGTCGACCATCATCGCCAGTCCCATCGTCCAGCCGCTGTCGTCGTAGGTTCGCAATTCGGGATCGGGATAGCGTTGCTTCTCGAGAAGGTTCTTCGCGAGCCGCCCGTACGGCTGATCGCGTTTGATCACGTAGGAACCGGCAGGAAACGTCGCATCGGCGAGATTGATCTGTCCGGTCGAGAGACCGACCTCGATGCGTTGCAGTCGCAGGATGTTGACGAGTTCGGCGGCGCGGGTCATGTCTCGCTGCTGCGGAATGACGAAACCGTATGGCGCATCTTTCTTTCCTGATTCGATCGAGTTCTTCGTCTTCTGGTAGAAGTTCTCGACGACGAGATTCGGGAAGGATGCGGTGAGCTGGAGCGCGCTGAGAACGCCCGTCTCCATGTAGTTCGTATTGTTGCGGCGCGAGAAAGTCGCGACAGCACCCGGCGGGACCGGGAGACCGCGATACCACTCGCGCGGTTGACCGCCGCCACGTCCGGTTGGAACACTCGGGCCGCGTCCCCGCGCGCCTATATCAGCACTGGCTGCGTCAGTCGCGGTCTGAGCCTCACCGCCTCGCGCGCCACGTCCGGGTTCCGCGGGAGTGGCCGGATCGACTCCACGTCCGCCTTGCCCTGCGCCCCGGCCGCCGGCGCCACCCTCGCGACCCGACTGCGTCTCGTACATGCGCATCATGCCGTTGTGGTTGTAAGCGACCGATCCGAGATAACCCGGAGACCATCCGTCCATGAACGCGTGCGTATACACGCCGGGCATTCCCCACTTCGTCATCTGCGCCAGCTCGAAGTTGGAGAACCACGGAAGTTCGGCGAACAGGATGGGATCCAGATTCGGATTCTGCGGCGCCCCACCGCTATAGGTGTACATGAGCGCCTGCGCCTCGTGCAGGTCGTGCATGATCGGCGGGTGCGCCGTGAAGTACCAGTCGGCCAGCGCGCGCATCGACACTTGCGACAGGTTTATGTCCCGGTTGTTGTCATGGAAGACATACTTGCCCCAGTACGGCAACCCTCCGCCACCACCGCCGCCTGGTGTCGCCGCGCCCGTGCCAGCTCCTGCCGGTGCGGCCGCCGCGGTTTCGAGCCCTCGATAGAACCAGTCAACGTTGCGATCGCGGCCGTCCGCATCCGCGACCGGCGTCACCGAGACGATCACGTTGTCGCGAATCTGTGAGATCAGCGGTGAGGTCTCGGTCGCAAGTCGGTAGACAAGTTCCATCAACATTTCCGATGGACCCGTTTCACCGCTGTGCAAGCCACCCATCAGGTGATAGTGCGGTTTGGTTGCGGCGATCAGCTGCTTGATTTGATCGGGTGAAAGCCCGCGCGGGTCGGCGATCTTCGCGAGGTTGTCGCGATTGCGCTGCAGCGTCCGCATGTTTTCGTCCGACGACACCCAGACGACGACCAGCTCTCGATCCTCATCCGATTTGCCAATCGTTTCCACCTTGACCCGGGGCGTTGCGGCCGCAAGTGCGCGGTAGTACTTGAGGATGTCGGCGTAATAGGTCAGCGTCGCGGGGGCGCCGATGTGATGACCCAGCACGTCCTTTGGCGAGGGGATGCCATTGACCTTCGGCAGATGATCGACGAGCGGACTGAGATAGTAGGGGGCGGTGGTCCATTCCGCGACCAGCTTGGCAAATTCCTCGTCCTGCTGTTGCGAGCTATCGCGCGTGTCGGTCACCATCTGCTGCGCCGGCATCGAAATAGCCAGACAGAGCACGCCGGCCATTACAAGCAGCCCGGATACCGCGCGCCGCGCATCTTGGACCTTCATCGAATAACTCCTTGGGGAACACACCAATGTGCCGCCGCGGAATGGTAATGGCGGCGGGAAGCTCAATCAACACCATTCACTGTCACGCGGCGATCGTGTCATAGAGACATAAGGAGAAGGGAGAAGGGAGAAACAAAACACAAAAATGATCCTCCTTTCTCCATTCTCCTGTGACACGATCGCAGCGAGACTGTGGAGAATGTTGATTGTTGCCAGATCTCCGCTCTCGTTGCCTATAATTCATCGAACGGGAATATCTCCGACCAACCGAGGGTTCTTTCGGTATGAAGACCTTTTGGGCTGCGTTGATCGCCATCGCTCTTATCGGCGGTGCTACGTCGAACTTCCCGGACCCCGTGAAAGACTCCCATCCAACTGGATCTGCACCGATGCAGACCGCGGTCCTTGCCGGCGGCTGCTTTTGGGGTGTCGAAGCCGTCTTCGAAGAATTGACCGGCGTCTCGGACGTCGTCTCGGGCTACGCCGGTGGCAGTCAGGTCACCGCGCATTACTCGGTGGTGAGTAGCGGCATCACCTCACACGCCGAGTCGGTGAAGATCACCTTCGACCCGACGAAAGTGTCGTACGGCCGATTGCTGAAAGTGTTCTTCGCTGTTGCGCACGACCCGACACAGTTGAATCGGCAAGGCCCCGACGAAGGACGGCAATATCGATCGTCAATCTTCTACGCCAGCGATGAACAGAAGAGCATTGCCGAGTCGTACATCGCGCAATTGGAAAAGGCGCACGTCTTCAATCGGTCGATGGTCACGACGGTTGTTCCGTTAGAGGGGTTCTACGCGGCCGAGGATTATCACCAGAACTTCCTCGCCCAGCATCCCGACTACCCCTACATCGTGGTCAACGATCTTCCGAAACTGCGGGCGTTGAAATCGGAATTTCCGGAGTTGGTGAAGCAGAAGAAGTAGTCGTACCGGGATCCGTTGCCCGGCGATCCGCCCACTGACATCACCCGATCACATACTTCACCGTCAGCAGCGCCGCCATGACGACCACGGCGATGAGCGTGCCGCGCTCGCTGAAGAAAACCTCGCGCCAGGGATGCAGCGGCGCGACGGCGGCGAGCGCCTCCCGTGGCGGCCAGCGCGGCATCCAGGGACGCACGGCGCGAGCGTATTGATCGTAGGTATCCGGATACTTGCTGCGAATGAACGCCGCTTCCCAGCGCGCGATCGCTCGATATTGAAGAAAGAACACCAGCCACGCGACCGGCACCATCCAGAGCAGTCGCGACCAGACGGCAAAGCCAGTCCACAGCAGCCAGTTGCCGACGTAGAGGGGATTACGCACGACGGCGTACGGACCGGCTGTCATCAGCGGTCCGTATCGTGTCGTGCGCGTGCGTGAGATGGTGCCGATGTGACGGACCGCCCACAGCCGCAACACCTGGCCGGAGGTCACCACCAGCGCGCCGGACGCGATGAGCGCCCCGCCGTCGGTCTCGCCGGCACGAACGAGCAAAAGGATCAGCGCGAGAGGAACTGGAAGGAACGAGCGATAACGGAACAACCACGCCCCGGCCGGCGCTTCTGAAGTCATCCGTTCGATAGTACCATCCGCTCATGCGATTTCTTGCGCGGGTCCTGCTGAATGCCCTCGCGATCGGTGTCGCGGCCTGGCTCGTCCCCGGAGTACAGCTCTCGGGCCTCTTCCCGGCAATCATCGCCGGGATCCTGCTCGGATTTGTCAACGCGCTCGTTCGCCCGATCCTGATTCTGCTGACGCTCCCGTTCACCCTGGTGACGCTCGGGCTGTTCCTGTTCATCGTCAACGCGATCTGCTTTGCGTTGACCGCAGCGCTCGTACCGGGCTTCGATCTCACCGGTTTTTTCGCCGCATTCTTCGGCGCACTCGTCGTGACGCTCGTCAGTTGGGCGGTGAGCGCGTTGATCACCGATGCACGGAAGGGATAATTACTTCTTCGCGGCGCCGCTGTTCGCCTTCAGTGGGGGAAACTGGGAACTGCAAGCGGCTAACGAGTCTGCTCCGCCCCGACAAGTCCCGGTCGCATTGCCGGCGCATCAGGCATGCGATCGAATCCGACGAGTTTCCAACCATCCTGCGTTCGCCGGAAGTAGACCCGAACGGGCGATGCCCACGACGCAATGCTCCCACCGGTGGCCGCGATGTCGACGCGCACAAACTGGCCGCGACCACCCGGCAGCGTCGTGTCGGCGCGCACGCGCGCGAGCGCATCAGGCGGAGCGGTTGCACGGGTCTCACTGATCTTCGATTCGCCGATCGCCGTCGACTCGCCCGTCATGTTGTCGAATCGGAACCAGGTGACCTGGTAACCGGGGGGCGCCGGCGCAAATTGCAAATCGACGGCAATGTTTCGAAACGTCAGCGCACCATCCTCGGACAAGGACGGATCGACAATCGGGTTGACGGCGGTCAACCACGCTCGCCCGATCTTTTCCCGGCGTTCGATCAGCGCGCCAACGAGAAAATCCTCTGAGCGCGGGTCCGTGTAATGGCCGGCCTTGACCGCCGCGCGAATGAGGTCGTCCGAGATCCCCATCAGCTTTCGCGCCGCCCAGAACGTATCGTCTGCTCTCGACCGCACATATGCCGGATTGGGCACGCGCGGACGCCACTCCTCTGGGACGAAGCGCTTCGATTCAAACCGGCCAATGCCGCGATAGGTCGGATAGTGGATGTTGAGCCAGGGCCGCAGATAGAACCCAAACGCGGGCATTGCCTTGTAGGTCGGCGTTGTCTCGGCGAGGTATTCGTAACCATCTCGACGTTCGCGCAGGCCGATGCCGGCACTGCCCAGCGTCGCATTGAAATCAATGAGGTGATGCCGGACGACGGCGCGACCGTTCTCGGTAATGAGCGTGTCGAGCGTGTTGATCGCCTTGGCATCCGTGTGATTGACCCAGGCACTGAACACGCGAAGACCGCGAAGTTCGCGGCGGTTCTCGTGCGCAACCACATCATTCGGGTCGTCTGGTCTCGTTCCCTCGTACTTGAAACCCTCGAGGCTCTTGCCTGGAAGGGCTTCGGCAAAGATCACGCGGTAGCTTCCATCCTCACTCCGCTCGGCGCGCCGCAACTGCTCGTCGATGTCGCTCATCCGCATCTTGCGATAGCCACCGTTGGGCATGCGAACCGTCGCATCGCGGCCGATCACGAGATTGTCGCGTCGGAGAATCCCAACTGTCGCTTGCGGAACGTGGTAGCCGAGGGCGTGAAAGAGCCGCGTCACCACCGCTTCTGCGCCGGTGCCGAGTTCGGGAAACCCGGGCGGATCGAACTTGATGAAGTACCGTCGATTTCGCTCGTCGGTGATGGTGAACCCTGGTGAAACTCCGTTCGATTTGCGGCTCACCGTCCATTGACCAGGCGCCGGTCCTGCGTCATCGCTTGGACCGCGATACATCTCGTCTGGAGTAAACGGCCGGGTGCCGGCGCGATTCGTGAACCAGTTCGAATCGGGCACCTCGTCGATGGTGTTGACGTTTTCAGCACGGCCAACGTCCTGCAGGCCAGGGCGTCCAAACAAGTTGATCGCGGCGTCGAGCATCAGCGAGATCTGCCGCGGCTGCACCTTCGCTGCATCCTGCGTATCTACCGCACGCATCAGCGGGTCGTCGTCGTAGAACTTCGGCGCCTTGCGCGAGTCCGGACCAGATGCGTAGGTCGAATACGACACAACGGCAAGCGCCACGACCAGCGATCCGGTGAGCGCGATGAACGATCGCACGCATTGACTGGTAGGCATCGTCATGGCCCAACCGGGCTGAAGCCGATGAGAAAACGTAATCCCTCGCGGCTGTGTGCCAGTTCCACTCGCACCAACGTCGAGATGGACGTGTGCAGGCGCACGCCACCGCCGATCGATGAATGCAGGTCCTTGAAGTCGAGCGCGCCACGCGTGGGCACCGTTTTGCCCGCATCATAGAAGATGGCGAGGTCGATGAATTCCTGCGCGTACCATCGATACTCCGCCGTCCAATTGATCGAGTGTCGATCGCGGAAGCGGTAATCCGAGAATCCTCGGAGATCGTGGCCGCCAAGATCGGGCATCAGAAAGAACGGGACCTGTCCCCCGTCCTTTCCCATCGTCGTCGACGCCCAGAGTCCGAGAAAGATCACCCAATTACCGTGCAGGATGGGAATGTACTGTTCGGCCGCGCCGTCGACTCGGTCGAACGAGTGAGTGCCATTCGAGTCGGCGTGGTAATTGTGGTAGGTGGCGCTCAAGAGCGTGCCGCGGCGCGTATATCCTTCGCTGTCGCGCAGGTCGAATGCGCCGGACACGCGGCTATGGATGTATCGGGGATCGGCGCCTGTTCCCGGCAGCGTGTCGAACAACGTCAATCCAACCGGATTCTCATCGTGGCTGAATCCGGTATTGAACCATTCGACGCCGAGACCCCCGTCCAACCGTACGTATCGCACCGGCTTCAGCAGCGCCTCGCCGCTGACTTCCGTTTTCGTTTCCGCATAGTCAGTTCGAAAAGCCGGGGGATCGGGGCCCAACGGGTACAGCGGCACCCTCGGTGCGTCCTGCCATCGTGCTCGCGTGCGAAACAGGATGCGGTCTGCCGAGAAATGCGGCGACTGCGCCGACACCTGCAGCAGCTTGTAGTTCTTGATCGAGTAGACGCCTTTGGCGGCCAGTGCCCCGCCGCCGGACGTTGTGTAGCCGTAACCAATGCCGGGCGCAAACCCCGATCCGCGTTTGATGTCCCCGAACTTGACGACGACACCCCGGGCAACACCGAAGCCACCAGCGTTCTCGACCGCAAGGAGTCGCTGTTCGATCCACGGCGATACGTAGGTTTTCAGGTTGCGTGCTTTGGCTTCCTGCTGGCGTGCCTGTTCTTCGGCGCGGGAGCCTGGTTCCTGCGCAAAAGCCGTTTGGAGGTGTGCGAGAAAGAGGATCGCGGTGAGGAACCTCGGCAGCAAGCGAATCATGAAATGCACGTCATTTATAATCCAAGCCACTCGATCTAATGAACCCCTTGTCAGCATGGCTCGCAGCGACGGGCGCGCTGCTCCTCGTCGCGTCCATCGTGGTCGCCGTCACTCAGGCACCGCTCGGTTCGGCGCTCTTCTTCATCTGCGCCGGCTCAGCCTTCGCAGCGTACGCCGGCATACTCATCCGTCTGCGGAACGAAACCGTTGTGTCCCACCGGTTTCTCACCGCAGCAATTATGTTGTCTGTGGCATTTCGCGTGCCGCTCGTCGTCCCACCCGTGAATTTCGACAGCGACATGGTTCGTTACGTGTGGGACGGTCGCGTGCAGCTACGCGGGTACAACCCGTACCAAGTTGTACCGGCCGACCCTGTCGTGTCCGACACTCACACGGACGACACCCGACGGATGCCGAGTCTGCGCGCCGGCACACCCTACCCGCCCGCCGCGCAGTTGTTCTTCAGGCTCGTCGTCTGGATCCATGACTCGACGCGGACGATGAAGATCGCTTTGGCACTGTGCGATCTGCTGACGATCCTCATCGTATGGCGATGGCTGCCCCTCATTGGCCGGCCCCAGTGGCTGCTGATTGCGTACGCGTGGAACCCTCTCGTCGTGCTCGAGATTGCGCACAGCGCACACATCGACGCACTGGGAGCGCTCTGGATCGCCGCCTCCGCGTACTGGCTTACGCGTCGGCAAACGGCGCTGGCTGCGATCGCGTTCGTGCTCGCTGTCGCGACGAAGCTGCTGCCCATCGTGCTGCTTCCGCTGTTCTGGCGCCGCATCCGGCTGCGTGATGCTGCCGGCGCCTCAATACTGTTCGCGCTGCTGTACTTGGCATACACCCACCACGGCATTCTTCCGTTCGGCGCAGTCCCAAGCGTCGTGGCACACATTCGGTTCAACGGTCCGTTATTCAGGCTGGTCGCGGGATTGGGTACACCGCAGATTGCGGCAGCGTCCGCCGTCGGGACCGGACTCCTTACAGCCGCCTGGTGTCGGTGGAAGTTGGGCTCGGACGATCCGGCCTCATGGGCATGGCCCATGGCGATCGCCCTGGCTGGTGCGCCGGTGATCTACCCGTGGTATTTGCTGTACTTCACGCCGTTTCTTGTGACGGTGACGACGGTGCCGTTGGCAGCCTGGACCGTCACCGTGATTCCCACCTATATCGTGTGGCGACTAGCCTACGACCACGGAGCGCCGTGGGTCGTGCCGGTGTCGGTCTTGCGTTGGGAATACGCAATCCCCATTGTGGCCGGCGCGCTTGTGCTCGGACGCTCGTTCATCGCACCCTTTGTGAACGGCCGTGGTCTCGCACGGAGCCGAGTCGAGGCTTCAGAGCAGGAAAGGAGATAAACGCTATAAAACAGCGCTACTCCTGCGGCATTACGGCCCAGAGCACGAGGTAGACCAGAATCCCTGGAAAGGCGGCGGACAGTATGGAAGCCGTTACATAGATAATCCGAATAGCGGTCGAGTTCCAGCCGAGCGCTTTCGCGAACCCGCCGCACACTCCCGCAATTTTGCGGTCGCTCCGCGATCGTAGTACGGCCATCTAACTACCTCTTTCATTGACGAAAACAGCGGCGCCCGGCTCTGCCATTCACTGCCCAGCTGGATGTGAGCATGTTTCTTGCGACCACGAAGGCCGGAGCGCATGGTGCAACGGCGAACTGGAAACGACACACGCAGGATGTTGCAGTGGCTAACCGCCGCGACACTCCTCGTCGGTGCCATCGCCGTTGGAAACGCCGCGCCGGACACAGATGGTCCGCCCGACACGTTCCCGTCCCTTCGAGATCAACCACTGAGACAATACCGCGCCTACCGGCGAATGCACGCGCGCAGCGAACACTTCAAACAGGAAGGGTGGCTCGAAGCGTGGACCGAGATGGACGAGGGCGGGTTCCGCTACAACATCGTCTCGGAGTCGGGATCGGATTACATCCGCGGCAAGGTCCTGAAAGCCGTCTTGAAGCGGGAGCAGGAGCTCGTCGCCGACGGCAACTGTCGACGCTCGGAGCTCACGCCCGAGAACTACGAATTCGAAGAAGCGTCGGCGGGAGACGGCGAGCGTTACGTCACGATCAAGCCCAAACGCAAGGACATCTTGCTGGTTGACGGCCGGATGGTCTTGAGCGCCGATGGCCGCGATCTGCTCCGCGTCGAAGGACGACTCTCAAAAAATCCGTCATTCTGGACCAGCCTGGTCAACGTCATCCGTCATTACGCGCGTGTTGACGGCGTTCGCGTACCCATTGCCACCGAATCGACCGCGAAGGTAAAGTTCGCCGGCCTCTCTTACCTCGACGTCCATTACGACTACGAGACCATCAATGGACGTTCGGTCAGCCAGGCGGCCCGCCGGATAGTACCGCCCGTCACGTTGCGATAGCCCTTCTCAAAACAATTTATTGACCTGAGAGAGCAGGTAGCGCGCCCGCTTCTGCGCGATCAGATTCGCGAGGCGAATGGAGGGGCGCTTCGAAACGTCGATCGCGATTGCCGCACGAAGCAGTCGCTCGAACTCCGCGCGGTCTTTTGCCGGCTGCGCAACCCCTGTCGCAAGGGCCACGTAGGCAAACGCCGACTCACCATTGGACAGGGCGACAGCGCGGTTGAAATGTTCCCGCGCACGCGCCGCGGAACCGCCAAGCAAAATTGGCAGGGACTCGACCGCGATCATGGCCTCGTGAATCGTTCCCCCTTCCCACGCTTCGTTCAGTTGCAGGGCGCGCGACAGCAATGCTCGCACCGTGATGAGTTCACCAATTCGCGGCAAAGGGTTGTTGGAAAGCAGGAGGCCGCCTCCCCACGCGACGCCTGTCCAGTAGAGCGCAGGCACATCGGGCGCCGCCATTGAGGCAAGAAGACCCTTCGGGTCACCCTGAAGGCTCTTGGCCGCGCCTGGATGACGGATCTCCAACGCGCGGAGGCAGTAGCCGCGGGCGCGATCGTACATCGCAGCGCCGCGGGTTTTCAGATCTTTCGCACTTTGCGTCGACGGATCGGAGACGTCCGCGTCCGCCTGCAGGAACGCGTATGCGTATTGAGTAAAGCCGCTGCAGGCCGTCATCAGCAGTCCGGCATGCGTCGGTGACTCGTCGAGCATCATCTCAACCATCTTGAGCGTCGACGGTGCGGCCTGCCGGACGAACTCTGGATCGTTGTCGCGCGTGAACGCTGAAGCGGTCGACGACAGCGCGTCGGCCATCCGGCTCACGCCCATCTTCTTGGGCGAGCAGCCAGCCGCCAGTACCGCTAACGCGATCGCGATCCATGTATTCAACATCGCGTTCAAGTTTACAGGGTCTCCCGAGTTTCCTGCGCGGCCTCCCCTTGACAATCTACAAGAGCAATCGCTACGCTCTTGTCGTTCGTCGACAGGAGGGTGGATGGCGCCGAAATCAGACCTGCTTCAGGGGACGCTCGATTTACTGATTCTCAAGACGCTCGCCGAGCGACCGATGCACGGCTGGGGGATCTCTCTGAAGATTCAGGCGGTCTCGCAGGAGGTGCTCCAGGTGAATCAGGGGTCGCTGTATCCGGCGCTGCACCGGCTGGAGCAGCAGGGTCTCATCGCTTCCGAGTGGGGAAATTCGGAAAACAACCGCCAGGCCAAGTTCTACGAGCTGACCAAACGCGGTCGAAAGCAACTGACCGAGGAAACTGCCAACTGGGAACGGCTGGCACAGGCGGTGGCACGGGTCCTCTCGAGCTAGCAGTGCGCGGAGTCAGTCGAAGAGGAAGCCAATGGTCGACAGAGTAACGACAAGACTCGCGTCGGTGTTTCGCCGCCGACGTGTCGAGCGCGATCTCGATCGCGAGTTGACGTTCCACATTGAAATGCTCACCGAACAGCACATCCGGCAGGGCATGTCCCGCGACGATGCGCACCGCCTTGCGCTGGCTGAATTCGGCGCGATTCAGCGGGTCAAAGAGGACGTCCGCGAAACGTGGCTTTCCCGGCTATTCGAAACACTTGCGCAGGATGTGCGATACGGCCTCCGCAACCTGCGGCGGAGTCCTGGCTTCGCCCTCGTGGTGATTCTCACGACGGCTCTCGGCATCGGTGCCAACACTGCCATCTTCAGCGTCGTCAACGGCGTCCTCCTGCGGCCGCTTCCCTATGCCAATGGCGAGCGCGTGGTGGTACTCCGGCAACAGCAACCGCTGGCGAACGTCGAGGACACCGGTTTTTCGGTTCACGAAATCGAGGACTATCGCGCGCAGGCACGAAGTCTCGATGCGGTTGCCGAGTTTCACAATATGTGGTTCATCCTGCTGGGCCGCGCCGAACCCGAACGGGTGTCGACGGGCGTGGTGTCGGCAGAGTTCTTCGACCTGTTCGGCATTCAACCGCTGTTGGGCCGGACGTTTCAAAACGACGATGAGAAACCGGGCGCTCCCGCCGTTCTAATTCTCAGTAACAAGTACTGGCAACGCAGCTTCGGCGGTGATCCGTCGGTCGTCGGCAAGGTCTTCCAGATGAACGATCGGCCACACCAGGTGATCGGGGTCCTGCCAGCGGTGCCGCAGTATCCGCTCGAAGTCGATGTTTATATGCCGACGTCGGCGTGCCCGTTCCGATCGAGAACGGCGTTTATCGACAACCGGTCATCGCGCATGATGCAGGCAGTCGGCCGGATGAAGCCGGGCATTCTCATCGACAAGGCTCGCGCCGACCTGGACCTGGTCGCGGCAGGCCTGCAAGCGGCATATCCGGATGTCTACCGGCCGACCGACGGCTATCGCATGACGGCGATCCCGCTCGGCGAGGAAGTGACTCGCGCCTTCAAACCAACGCTGCTCGTGCTGCTGGGCACGGCGGGGTTCGTGCTCCTGATCGTATGCGCGAGCGTGGCGAATCTGACGCTTGCACGAATGGTCCGTCGTGAGCGTGAGATCGCGATTCGCTCGGCACTCGGCGCAGACCGCGTGCGAATTCTTCGACAACTGCTCACTGAGAGCACCCTGCTCGCACTGATAGGTGGCGCTCTCGGTATCGCGATTGCGGCCTGGGGAGTCGATCTGCTCATTGCCTATGCGGAGCGGTTCACTGTCCGCACCACCGAGATTCACATCGATCGGGCGGTGCTCCTGTACACGTTCGGGCTTTCGCTACTGACCGGCATCATCTTTGGGTCGGTTCCCGCGCTCGGAGGGCCTCTTCGTGCTGCACCAGCGCTGCGTGATGGCGGGCGCGCGACTCAGAATCGGCAGGGCGTGCGCAGCGCGCTGATTGTCGTGCAGGTCGCTGCCTCTTTTATGCTGCTCATCGGCGCGGGGCTGACGCTCCGCACCGTCATCAACCTGCAGCGCGTCGATCCGGGCTTCAACACCGACAACCTGCTCACCATGCGGATCGATCTGAACTTCTCGAAATACAAGGGAGAACAGATCGCGGCATTCTGGGAGCGCCTCGAAGACAAACTGCGCGCGCTGCCCGGCGTGAACGGGGTCGCCGCGAGTGGCACGTTCCCGCTGAATGATAGCGGGCCTTTTTCCGGCCCACTTCAGATCGAAGGGCAAGAACTGCCGCCCAACGCACCTCGACCTCAAGTCAATTTCTACGTCGCTTCGCCAGACTACTTCGCCACAATCGGTCAACCGCTCCTCGCCGGCAGAACCTTCACCCGATCCGACCGCGGGTCGGATCGTCCTGTGGTGATCATCAACAAGACGATGGCCCGGCACTACTGGCCAGACCAGGATCCGCTTGGCAAGCGGATCAGCGGCGGCGGGCAGACCTGGTTCACGATCGTCGGCGTGGTCGCCGACACGCTGCAGCGGCTCGATCAACCAGCGCACGACGAAGTCTATCGACCCATATTGCAGGGCGGTCAGTTGTCCACGACGTGGTTGCTCCGAACGACGATCGAGCCGGACGTGATGGAACGCCAGGTTCGCACGGCGCTCAATGCAGTCGATCCCGATCAACCGGTCGATCACTTTCGCACGATGGCCGAGGTGCGCTCGGCCTGGATGGAATCTCCCACGCTGACCGCCGTCCTGCTCGGATTGTTCGCACTGCTCGCGCTTGTGATCACGGCGACCGGTATCGCCGGTGTGATCGCCTTCTCGGTCAACCAACGGACGCAGGAATTCGGCATTCGCATGGCGTTAGGTGCCCAGCGCGGGAGCGTTCTCAGCCTCGTACTTCGTCAGGGGATCACACTCGTGTTGGTCGGCCTCGCGATCGGCCTGGCCGGAGCACTGGTCGTGACGCGCGTGCTTACGACGCTGCTCTTCGGAGTTGAGCCGACCGATGCGTTGACGTTTCTCGCAGTGTCGATGGTGCTGGTCGCGGTCGCCGCCGCCGCCTGCCTCATCCCCGCGCGCCGCGCCGCGTCGGTGGACCCCATGGTTGCTCTTCGTGTTTCTTGACAGGACAAAGAACGACCGATCGCACCTTCGCACTTGAGGCACCGCTGAGAATCTGTTGACGGTGGCACGGTTACTGCAGAGCCCGCTGTGATGGTCCGCATTGCGGGTCTCGCGCTCAGTGTCGCGTATGCGACATTCATCGCATGGCTGTACTCAGCTCAGCCGAGGACCGTCGCCGAAGTGACCGGCGGCCTCTCTTCCACCGTCGGGGCTTATCAGATCGACGCGCAGGCGATGTCCGATGCGCTCGCCTTCTTTCGCCGGGATGCGTTCGAGGAAGCGCGCTTCGCCTTCGAGCGCGCCGATCCGGCACACCGCGACGCGCGCACACAGTTCTACATCGCCTACACCTACTACCGACAGGGCTGGGGGCATGTCTACAACGACGATGCCCTTTTTCAAAAGGGGATCGAAGCCGTCGACCGCGCGATCGCGCTCGCTCCTGATCACCGCCTCCTTGTGGACGATCCCGATTTGGGGATGCACAGCGCCGACGAACTGAAGGGAGAACTTCAGCGAGGCGTAACCAGGGAGGCATCGGACTTCAATCCGCTCAAGGTCTTTCGGGCGAGGAAATGAGTCCGGTTCGCGAAGCGATCGTGCTGCCCCTGGCATTCCTCACGGTGGCGCTCCTCGGAGGCCTGAGAATCGGACCGACTCTCGTGCTGGTGCCTCCACCGCTCATCTCATTGGTTCTCGCCGTGATGCTGCTGTCAGCGCTCGTGCAGGCTGGCGTGGTCATCCCTTCCATGATCTTGAGCGCCGAACGCACCGCACTCGAGAACATCTCCGGTGTCGTGGTCCTGATCACGCTCTTCGCCGGCTCCGCTCAGGTCTTCACGCTGGTCACGCCGGAACATGGACTGCTTCACGTCGTCTTCAGCATTTGTTTCTTCGTGCAACTGACAACGACGATGGCGGGGGTCAAGGAACGCCGAAATATGCTGCGCAGCATCGCCGTGCTTCTCGGCGCGGCGTTCATTGTCCGATTCATTGTTCTCGAAGGGCTGTATGCCCGCGAGGGTGGTCTGGCCACGAGGCTGCTCACTGCCCTCGTCGAAGGAGCGAGCCTGGGCGCCATCCACTATCAGCCAGTCGGCGCTGGAACCGGGTACGCCGCATTTTTGACGCTGGCGTTGTTCATGATCGGGCTGCTGCTGTTGCCGGTTCGTGGACCACGCGCCTCGTTGACACGGTCGGGGCTTCCGACGGTCACCGACCTTGCGCCGCTGGCGGTCCTCGCGCTGTTGGTGGGAACTGCGGGCTGCGCCGGCGGGATAGCGACGGCGAGTGCGAGCCAGTCCGATCCCACGTCGACGAGTGCTCGACTGCGAGACGATGCCCTGTCGAGCGCCCATGTCTGGTCTGAGCCAGCGGTGCCGGTTTCGCAGTTCGACTTCGCAGCGAACTCGCCTGGCGGATTTCAGGTTTCGGATGACGTGTCGTGTCGCTTCGTTATTCAGAAGCTCAGCGGACTGACGCAGAAGTTTCATTGTCAATTGCCCGACGGACGAATCGTCAAGGTGAAATACGGTGCGCACAATGCGGAACTGCAGGCGGAAGTCGCCGGCACGCGCCTCCTGCGTGCGCTGGGATTCAGTGCCGACGACATGTTCGTCGTGCGATCCGTGCGCTGTGACGGCTGTCCACGATTTCCGTTTCATTCCCTGAAGTGCAATGAGCAGCTGGAGCTGCCAGCGCTGTGCTTCGGCGGGCCGCTGGCGGCCGATGGCGTTCGGACATTCACCTCGGTGGTCATCGAGCGAAAGCTTGACGGTGCAGTCATCGAGACGTTCGAGGATCAAGGCTGGAGCTGGTATGAACTCGATCGCATCGATCCGTCACACGGAGGTGCGACACGCGCAGAGATCGACGCCTTCCGACTGGTCGCCATGCTCATTGCCCACTGGGACAACAAAGGTGCGAATCAGCGTCTCATTTGTCCGAACGGCCGGACGCTGGCCAATGGACAATGTGCCGCACCGATCGCAATGATCCAGGATCTCGGCGCCACCTTCGGCCCCATACGAGTTGATTTACCCAGCTGGCGTGCGACTCCCATCTGGCGCGATCGCGCGGCGTGCCGCATCAGCATGGATGCACTCCCCTATCGAGGGGCGACCTTTCCCGACGTCACCGTCTCCGAAGCGGGTCGACAGATGGCCGTGAACCTGCTCGAACGGTTGTCGCGCGATCAGCTGCGTCAGTTGTTCGTCGCCTCGCGGATGACCTCATTCGACGGCATCGATGGCGACGCACGCAATCCCGACGCATGGGTCAAGGTATTTCAGGACAAGGTCAGGGAAATCCGCGAGGGTGGCCCCTGCCCGACAACCGAGAAGCCACGAGCCAACAGCGAGCAGCCGTAGCTAGTGCGCACGAGCAAGCGACCCCGCATCAATCGTCTCTCCGGTGCGGCTGATTGCCTGGAAGTACAACGTGTCGCCGGAGATCTCGATCATCATGAAGTGAAAGTCGGTGTCGAAGCCTCGCGCCATGATCGAGGACGGACGCTTGATGTCCTCCTTTCGGAGTGACCCTGCTCCCCCCGAGATGAAGTAGGCGATCCCATGCTGTGGATGCATGCGCTCGTAAAAGTGCTCGTGACCCGTGAGGACGACGTCGACGTTTCCTTCGATGAGAATCGGTTCCAACGCGATTCGCAGAAATCGCGCCGCCGTCGTATAGCGTCCTGAGGTGTACAAAGGATGGTGAAAGTAACAAATCTTCCAGTCCGTTCCTGACCGTGCCAGCTCCTCGCGCAGCCAGACGAGTTGTGAAGGATCGAACGATCGGCTGTCCAGGACGAAGAACCGCACGCCTGCACCGGCCAACCCTTCGAGGCGGCGTTCATTGCGGCGGAACGTATAGTAGCGGCGTCCCTCCATGTTGAACTTCTGATACGTCAGTTCGGTTTCGGGATCGTGGTTGCCAATCGCGGCGTAAAAAGGAACGCCTTGATCGAGAAGCGAACGATAAGGCGTTTCAAACTTTTTCTCGAAATCGTCCGGTGCGTGCGGCGGGTAGATGTTGTCGCCGAGCATCACCACGAACTCGAACGGAAACTTCTGACGCCACGCCACCATCTGCTGGGCGACTTCGTTCTGCGTCTGATCGCCGCGGCCGGAATCGCCGATGACGGCAAATCGAACGGATCCAGTCTTCAAGGGGAGCGCGAGCTGGCCGGGACCGGGGGACAGTTCCTGAACGGTGATCCGCGACGACCGCGCGCCCTCGCGCGAACTCGAGCGGCCCTTGCATGCGCCAAAGAAGACGAGAAACGCGGCCGCAGCGAGCGCTGTTACTCGCCGGATGGTTCGCCGCATCTACTCCGGGTCCCAGCCGAGTGCCACGAGCTGAACGCTCACTTGCCCGCGTTTAGGCAGCAGCGTTACCTGTTCGAGCAGCGGAGGACGGTCGAAGTCGGCGGCTATCGCCTGGGTTTCCTGGCGCAGTTGTTCGTCGAGATCCTGAATCTGTTTCTGGACCGCCTCGACACTTTCATTGGCCCGCTGCACGTCGGCCGATTCCTTCATCGTCCGACTCATCCCTCGCGCCGCGGTCGTGACACGGCCAAGCGTGCCGGTACTGATGGTTTTTCGTCCGAGCAGAGCGCCAACGAGCGTCGCACCGATCGAAACGGCGGCCTGGAACTTCTGCTGGGTCGACTGCTCTGACTCACGCGCTTTGGCCGCTTCCGCCCGGCGAAGTTTCTCGGCCAGAGTCGCCTGACGCGCGGCAAATTTCTGTCGAACCGCGTCCACCGCCTTGTCTCGCGAGGCCCGCAATGCATCCTGGACACGCACCTTGAACGCACCTTCGGCCTCGCCAGCGCGCGAGGTCAAGCCGGTATCGACGTGTCGCATCAGTTGAATTCGTTCGTTTTGAGTCAGCCACTGCTTGAACGATTTTTCCCATAACGGGTAGTTCTTCGGCTGCGACGCGGCCGACGGTAACGGTTCAAAAGTGGCTCCTTCCTCGGGCGAACGAGCCAGCGAGTCGACGCCGACGTCCAGGCGCTGCGCGCGCGCCCAGTCGACGGTGACTGGACCGTCGCCGACCGACGCGGCGTAGACAACGTCGCGAACCTCATCGACACCGAGTTTCGTATCCGAAAAGCCGATGCGAACCGCGGCGAGAACAACCGGCGAGTACACAGGCGACTTCGACGCCGCGCTCGGCGGAATAAAGAACTGGTCGATCCCGGGTGGCAGGACCGGTGCGCGATCCGAAACGCCATCGACTGCCGTCGCCTGCCGCGCAGTCGACGTCTTCGTCGTGACCGGACGAGTTTCGCCAGATGGTTGGGCGCGGCCGGCCATCAACGTTCGAACCTGTTCGCGCGATAACGGCCCACGCAGGTATGACAACGTCCAGCGTGTCTGGAACGTCACGAGATGATCGTCGTGCACGTTGTGCAGCAGAAAGACTCGCTTCTGCAGTGCCGAGAGCAGGCGATCCACCGCGGCGCGATCGAACGATCCGGCCGATGCACCTTCCAGCCCGTCGAGGACGCGTGCTTTATCGCGCTCGGTCTGCAGACGGCCGAGGAACCACGTGCCGATGTTCGACAAACCCTTGTAATCGAGGTCGACTGGATTCTGCGTGGCAAGGACGACGCCCAGACCAAACGCGCGTCCCTGCTTGAGGAGGGTCAACAGTGGACCCTTTGATGGTGGGTTCGCGACCGGCGGAAAGTAGCCGGCAATCTCGTCCATGTAGACGATCGCCCGGAGGCTCGTCGTCCCGGTCTGACTACGCATCCAGCCGAGCACCTGATTCAGCAGCAACGAAACAAAGAACATCCGTTCCGTATCCCCGAGGTGCGCGATCGAAAAAATCGCAATCCGCGGACGGCCGTCGTCCGTGTACAGGAGGCGGGCCGGGTCGAGCGGTTCCCCTTCGAACCATTGATCGAATCCCGGCGCCGCGAGAATCGCGTTGAAACCCATCGCCAGATCGAAACGCTCGCGCTTCGGGAAGAACGTTTCGAGATCGACGACGCCGACCTTTTGGAATGGCGGCGTTTGAATCTGTTCAATGATTGACGGCAGGTCGAGGTCTTTGCCGGCGGTCCATGCCCCCGACAACACGCTGGAGACGAGCGTATGTTCGCGGCTGCGAGGCGGAGCGTCGACACCGGCGAGCGACAACAGACTGGTGGCCGTGCTCGATGCTCGCTCCCCCAGCAGTTCTCGGTCGTCGCGGATTGACTGTGGCGGCGCCGTGAACGATTGGAGCAGGGAGACCGGGACCCCGGCACGGCTACCGGGCGTGTAGATTGAGAATTCGGCCGCCTTGCGCAGCCGCTCGACCCTGGCGCCGTCTTCCCCCCAATCCGCGAGCCCTTTTTTCCAGGTTTCGGCCTGCTGCGCGGCGAACGCGTCAGGCGACACGCTGGCGCGACGGGCCTCGTCTTCATCGATCCACGGCCGGAAGTCGGCAGCAGCCAGGGACGGAAACGTCAAAAGAAGGTTGCCGAGATCTCCTTTGGGATCGATGGCAATGACCGGCACTCCATCGATCGCCGCTTCCTCGATGAGCGACAGGCACAGGCCTGTTTTGCCGCTCCCGGTCATGCCGACGCAGACGGCATGCGTCACGAGGTCGCGCGAGTCGTAAAGGACGAGATTGTCGAGCCGTTTTCCGGCGGCAACGTCGTATTCGCGCCCTAAATAGAACAGGCCGAGCTTCTCGAAATCCTGCATACCGGTCATCGTACTCCGGGATCCTGCTGAGTCCATAGCTGCGTAGGCACGGACAGAAGCCAATATCGCTGTCTCAAGCCGACGACGAGCCCGGCATAATCCCGTTTCGGAAATTCACCGGCGAGCAACCGGTCGCGCAGCCGTCGAATTTCGTATTTGTAAAGGTCTCGCAGCGCGTCACGCAGTCGCTGGGGAGAGGTTTCCGGCGTGGGGACGAGGCCATGGGCCGCCAGGGCGTCGAGCACCTGCTCGTGATACGTAAACACGCGGACCGTCACATTTCACTCTACATTGACTGCACCGTTTGCTCGACGCTCTGCTAACATGCGCTGCACCCGCATCGCGGGAGATGCACTCATCACTCGACAAGGAGAAGCTATGGCTGATGATTCGTACCTGGACGACGATCGCGACGACAGCCTGGTTACGCAGGCGGCGGAAGCGGTCGGCAGCACGCTTGGAACTGCCACTCGAACCGCGGCCGACGCCGCGCAGGCGGCAACCAGCGCCGCCAGTTCGGCGGCAACCGCTGCGGTAGATGCGGCAGGCGCGGCCGTCCAGAAGACCGAAAAGCCGCGGCGGGCGGCGTCCAGAGCTGTGAAGAAAGTGGCTCGGCGGGCGACTGCCGCCGTTCGGCGCGCGACCAAGTCGACTCGATCTCGCGGCAAAGCAAAGGCCGGCGGTCGCAAGGCGGCGCGAAAATCAGCGTCGAAGGGGCGAGCGGCGGCGGCGCGGACGTCCCGCCGATCGACAGGGCGAAAGGGCGCCGCCAAGGGACGCGCGGCCCGCAAGAAGCGTTGAGGTTCTCCCCAGGGATGAAGCAGGGGCCGGCGTCCGTCAGCCGGCCCTCTTTGTGTCAGCGCGCTACCGGCGTGTTCGACGAATTCGCCCCGCCTGCCGGCGCCGCACCCAGATACAGCGCATTGAACAGAAACTTGAACGTGCCGTGCGGTTGCGCACGAAATGTGATCTCGGGGGCAAACATGAACACGTTGCCCTTCCCGATCGTGGCCTGCACCACCTCCACGCCGCCAGTCAAGTAACCCTGACCGAACGCCCATCCGCTTCGCAGCGGCGTCGGTGACTCGAACCAGGCTACGGGCCGCAAGCCCTTTCGCACCGCTTCCGGTCCGAGGGTGAAGACCGGGCTGTTGTCGAAGAACACGTCGACGTGATCGTCGAATCCGTGGGCAATTGGCGCCGTATTGTCCACGGCGACGCGAAGAATCGAACCAGGAACGTAATACTTCTCGACCGGTATCTGCCTGACCGAACCGTCCGCGCTGCGCTCGATCAGATGGTTCTCGAGTGGGAGACCGAGCACGCGGGCGAGATTCATCGATGACCGTCCAACGGCGACGATCGTGCCGCCGTCCTCCACGAATCTCTTGAGCGCCGCGCCACTCTGTTCGGACGTGTAGGTGCCGACCGTTGGCTGGAACTCCGCCGGAATATTCGCCGCGCCGCCAGCGCTGCCGCCACCACCACCGCCTCGTCCGCCGCCCGGTGGCACGGGACCGACGTCTGACGGAAAGATGAGGACGTCAAAGCGGCTCGAGAGGTTCCCCGCATCGACCACCTTCGGATAAATGATCTCGAACGGAAACTCGAACTGTTCGAGGACGAACCGGGTCCAACCGGATGGGATCGAACCGCCGTACACGTCGGCCAATCCGATCCGCGGCTTGCGCAACTTAATCGCGCCGGTCGTCGAGAGCGATGCCGGCGCCGCTTCGAAATTCACTCCGAGTTCCGCGGCGAGCTTCTGCAGTTCGGCGGTGGACGCTCCGGCGATATGGAAAGGATTGCCTGAGCCCTGGATCCAGCGCACGTCACGACCGGCCGCCAGCAGACGGTTGACCGCGATGAAGCTGTTGTTGCCAGTGTGATTCAGGACGACGGTGGCGGCGGGCGCCGTTTTGCCAGGTGCCGGCTTCTGCAGACCATTCACGCGTTCGAACGGCCCGTCAAACCCGTCGAGGATCCGGTCGAACTTGACCCCCATCTGATAGGCCAACGTCCATCCTGCATTGTCGTAGGGACGCGTCGGCGGGCCACCCGGATATGGGATGTCGTCCGGATGATCCTGAGGTTCGAACATGTCGAGCACGTGAGGCCGGAATGGTTGCGCGCTTTTGACGACGTAGGAACCGGCCGGATACGTTTTTCCAGCCAGGGTGAATGGCACTGTTGCGCGGTGTACCACGATGCCGGTCTTGATGAGTGCGTTGATGAACTTCGTCGCGGTTGGAAAATCGGGCTGATCGGACGGGACGATGAAGCCGCGCGGATCGCGCAGAGCCGGATCGCGAAGCAACGTCTTGAACTGCGCAACCGTTCCTCGACCGCCACGTCCAGCGCCGCCGCCGGACGCCGCCTCATCGCTCGATGGTTCCGCTCCTCGTCCGCCCCGGCCACGTCCTGCAGGCGCAAGGGCCGATTCCGCCGCCGCAATTCGTCTCGGACTCGTCGTCCAGGTATCGTGGCTTCCCCGCTCGATGGAGTTCTTTCCCATCAGGTAGATGTTGTAGAGAAACGTGTCCTTGTTGCGTGAGGCGACATCGAATACCGCGTAGTTGGCAGTCACCGAATAGTCGATCGACTGCCTGAAGTGCCAGGTCTGCTGCGGTTCGATCGGGTAATACAGACTCGAATCCGGCAGCTGTTTCGATGGCACAAAGGGGATCGAAACCGGCGTCGGATTGCCAATCGTTTCCGTCAGCAATCCGATCATGTTGTGGAAATACACGGTCGTTCGAAGGCCGCCGTTCCACCAGGTCGAGTAGCTCGATCCCTTCCGGCTGGTCACCCCGGGCTTCCCTTCAGCCACCATGCGATTCACCATCGCCGCTCCGACGATATCGACGCCGATCGGCACGAGCGGATCGAAGTTGAAGTTGAACGGGTCGCGAAATGGCGGAGCGAACATCACCGCGCCGGCAGGACCGGTCTGGTGATGGTTGTAGACGATCTGAGGGAACCATTCCGAATACAGCACCTTGTTCATGTTGATGCTTTCCGGAAGGTTCGACATGTAGAAGTCGCGATTGTTATCGTGCCCGGCATACTTCTCGTAGAGCCGCGGCAAGGCGGTCGTTGATCGCTGAGCTGGATCGTTCTCGCGCATGTACCAGCTCGACACGAGCTGCATGCCGTCAGGATTCGCGTGCACGGCAAGGATCACGAGATCGTTGAGAAATCGTACGGTCTCCGGATCGTTGCGGCTGACCAGCTGATACACGGTCTCGATCAATTGGTGGCTTCCGAGCACTTCGGTCGCGTGCAACCCACCATCGAACCAGACGACGGCCTTTCCCTCTTTCGCCAGCGCGCGTGCTTGCTCGTCGTTCAGGCCGTCGACCGTGGCCAACCGTCGCGAGATCTCCTTGTAGCGATCGAGGCGTTTGAAGTTCTCCGGCGAGGTAATGATCGCCATGAGCTGCGGGCGGCCTTCTGCCGTCTTCCCAAGCTCGACGACTTTCATCCGGTCCGATTCCCGGTCGAGCTTGTGCCAGTACTCGACGAACTGATCGTAGGTGGCGAGCTGATAGTCGTCGCCGACGTTGAACCCGAATTGCTGTTTAGGACTGGTGATGCCTTGAGCGGCTGGCGAAGAGCCGATCGCGATGAAAACGATGAGCGCTGGGAAGAGAGGAGTTGGGGTGCGCCTGCGCATCGATGCCTCCGACTGGAGGGGTCAACGATACTACGAAGGCGCACCCCCCGTTCGCAGGGTGCGTATTGCGTTCGGCCTTACTGAATCGGCGTGCCTGCCGCTGGACCGCCCGTTTCCGGCATAGTCAACGAGAGGGTCGCCGAATGCTGATAAATCACGCCGTCCGAGTTGGTGCCAAAGTAGCGCGCGACAGTGGGATCGAGTGGATCACCAACAATGGCGTAACCAGGCGATGCCGTTCCCGCGGCGAGTCCGTTGCACGATGCCGGGGCTCCGGGCAATGAGGTCCCGGCGAGGCTGAAGTTGTAGCCGCTCTTGATGAACGTAAAGCCTGAGGTCATCTCGTCGGGCAGGAACGCTTCAACGCTTCCTGGTGGCGCGATGCCAAGCGTCGGCAGGTCCGGGGAATAAAAGCCCAGTCCGCATGTGATCGCAAAACTCAACTCGCCGCTGTTAACGACGCGCATCGTCCCGACTGCGGACGACGCTTGCGCCGCGCCGCGCGCTTTCATCAGCCCGGGAATCGCCATCGAAGCGAGCAGGCCGATCAACGCCACGACAAACAGCATGTCGATCAACGTGAAACCCGCCTCATTTCGCCGTGTTCTGCGAGTCATCATCTGCATCTCGATACCCTCACCCCGAGGTCTGTTTAATTTGCTCGGCCTTGGACAATTTTCGGCACCTTGCCACTTTTCGACAGGCCCTAAATTGTCCCCGGGTCGGTCGCCGCTCGATTCGCCTCTTCCGCCGGCGTGCTGCAAGTCGTTGTTCTCGCAGCCTTTGTTGTTCGCCTTTTTGACGCCGTTCCTGCGCGTCGCCCTGGAAAAGAGCAAGATCGGCACCAAGGCTGAGTTACGATTCCGGAAAAAGGTGGCTGGCACCTTTCAGGGAAAGGTGCCAGCCACCTTTTTCTCTTTTTCGCGCACGGCGATGGACAGTTGTACCAATGAACTAGTATAATGAGGCAAGTGGTCCCCCTCTCGATCGACCCGCAGGATGCGACGCCGATCTACGCGCAGCTCGAACGCGCGCTGCGCGCGGCGATCGCCACTGGACGCATGCAGCCAGGGGAACAACTGCCGACGGTCAGGCAACTCGCCGTCGACTTGCGCGTGAATGCGAACACCGTCGCCCGGGTGTACGCCGAACTCGAGCGCGCCGGGGTCATCGAAACACGGCGTGGCGTTGGATCCTTTATCACCGCGACGCCAACCGAAGCGCGGCCGCCTCGCGAACACGAACGGCGCCTGCGCGCGTTCGTCACACGTGTGCTCGCAGACGCCGATGCCGCGGGATTCACCAGCGACGAGCTCATTGCCGCGCTTCGCGCGCACAAGGGAGGAGCATAGATGGTTCCGGTCTTTTTCGCACGCGGACAGGATTCCGGCGTTCGGGTCCCGCGGATGAATGTGGTCTCCATCGTCATCTTCATCGCGTCGTTCACCATCGGGGCATTTGCGTCACAATCGCTCAACAGCCCGGTCCCGGTGATCGTGATGGCGATCGTCGGCATCATCCTGATGCAGGGGCCAAGGATCGCCGAGCAGTGGGAACGCGCCGTCGTCCTGCGCCTGGGCCGCTTCGTCGGTCTGCGTGGACCAGGACTTTTCTGGATCATCCCGTTCGTTGATCGTATCTCTGCATGGATCGATCAGCGGACGATCACCACGACCTTCGCGGCTGAGCAGACATTGACCTCGGATACGGTGCCGGTCAACGTCGACGCGGTGCTGTTCTGGATGGTGCACGACGCGCAGAAAGCCGCGCTCGAAGTCCAGGACTACCCGCAGGCGGTCAGCTGGGCGGCGCAGACCGCGCTGCGGGACATCATCGGCCGCACCGCATTGACCGACCTGCTCCGCGGCCGCGAACGGATCGAATCAGAACTGCAACACCTGATCGATCAACGATCCAATCCCTGGGGCGTCACGGTGTCGTCGGTTGAAATGCGGGACGTGGTGATTCCAGTCGCGCTGCAGGACGCGATGTCGCGTGAAGCGCAGGCGGCGCGCGAAAAACAGGCGCGGATCATCCTGGGCCAGGCCGAGCTCGAGATCGCGCACTCGTTCCAGGAGGCGGCCAAGTCGTATCACGACAACCCCACGGCCCTTCATCTTCGCGCGATGAACATGCTGTACGAGGGACTCAAAGAGAAGGGGGCGCTGATGCTCATCCCGAGCAGCGCGGTCGAGTCGATGGGGATGGGAGGCATGCTGGGCGCCGCCGCCCTGCGGCAGCAGAAACTCGCCAGCGGCGGAAACGACGAAGTGTGAAGCGGTCCGCATGACTCACTGCGCGTGGGCCCAACCCCACGCGCTCTCGCTCGCGGCCGCAGGCGCTTACCTGGTTAACTTCCTGAACTTGATCCGGTGCGGCTGATCGGCCTCGGAGCCAAGACGGCGATGACGATCGGCTTCGTAGTCCTGGTAATTGCCCTCGAACCACACGACCTTGCTGTCGCCCTCGAACGCCAGCATGTGAGTCGCGATTCGATCGAGGAACCAGCGATCGTGGCTGATGACGACGGCACAGCCGGCAAAGGAGAGCAGCGCTTCCTCGAGCGCCCGCAGGGTGTCGACGTCGAGATCGTTGGTCGGCTCGTCGAGCAGCAGCAGATTCGATCCCCCTTTCAGCAGCTTCGCGAGATGAACACGATTGCGCTCACCGCCCGAGAGCGATCCTACTTTCCGCTGCTGATCGCGTCCTTTGAAATTGAACCAGGAGACATACGCGCGTGATGCGACCTCGCGCTTTCCGAGCTCCACCGTGTCACGGGCTCCGGTGATCTCTTCCCACACATTTTTATCCGCCGACAGCGCGTCGCGCGACTGATCGACGTAGCCGATCTTCACCGTTTCGCCGAGCCGCAACGTTCCGCCATCGGGCTGTTCCTGTCCTGTGATCATCCGGAACAACGTCGTCTTACCGGCGCCGTTCGGTCCGATCACGCCAACGATGCCGCCGCGCGGCAAGGTGAATGACACGTCGTCCATCAAAAGCAGATCGGCGTAACCCTTGCGGAGGTTCCGCGCTTCCACCACGATGTCGCCAAGCCGTGGACCGGGCGGAATGTAGATCTCGACCTGTTCGATCTTTTCTGCGGTCTCCTCTTTCAGCAGATCCTCATACGCATTGAGGCGTGCCTTGCCTTTCGCCTGCCGGGCGCGAGGCGACATGCGGATCCATTCGAGCTCGCGCGACAGCGTGCGCTGGCGCTTGGTTTCAGCCTTTTCTTCGATCTCGAGGCGGTGCTGTTTCTGTTCGAGCCACGAGGAGTAATTCCCTTCCCATGGAATACCGGAACCCCGGTCGAGCTCGAGGATCCATCCCGCGACGTTGTCGAGGAAATAACGATCGTGGGTGACAGCGACGACCGTGCCGGGATAGTCCTTCAGAAACCGTTCGAGCCAGGCAACCGATTCGGCGTCGAGATGGTTGGTCGGCTCGTCGAGCAGCAACAGATCGGGCGATTTCAGGAGCAGACGGCAGAGCGCGACGCGCCGCCGTTCACCGCCCGACAGTCTGCTCACGTCGGCGTCTGCTGGCGGAAGGCGAAGCGCATCCATCGCGAGCTCGAGACGCGAGTCCAGATCCCAGCCGTTGGCGGCCTCGATGCGGTCCTGGACCTTGCCTTGCTCTTCCAGGACCTTGTCCATCTCCTCCGGAGAGAGCTCGTCACCAAACTTGGCATTGATCTCGTCGTAGCGCGTCAGCAACGCCTTGATCTCTGCGACACCCTCCTCGACGTTGCCGAGCACAGTCTTCGTGGCATTCAGACGCGGCTCCTGCGGCAGAAACCCAACCGTGATGCCATCGGCCGGCCACGCTTCGCCGACAAATTGCTGATCCTCGCCGGCCATGATCCGCAAGAGCGTGCTCTTGCCCGCGCCGTTGAGTCCGAGCACGCCGATCTTTGCGCCGGGCAAAAAGGATAGCCAGATGTCTTTCAGAACAACATGATCTGGAGGATGAACCCTACCCAGACCTTTCATGGTGTAGATAAACTGCATAGGTGAATCTGAAATTGCTGATTGTTGATTGCTGATGGTTACTTACAATGCCCGATCCGGCCGAACCGGAACCGCCACCTTGGCTTTCGGCAGATCGGGCGTGAAGTCCTCGCCCGGATTGATGAAGCGATCGGACTCCAGCTGGTATTGCTTATCGTACAGCGTGCGGTAGCGTCCACCCAGCGCCAGCAGCTCCGCGTGGGTGCCGCGCTCGACAATCTCCCCCTGTTCCAGCACCAGGATCTGGTCGGCACTGCGAATCGTCGAGAGACGATGGGCAATGACGAACGTCGTCCGTCCGATTCGAAGTGAACGCAGCCCGTCCTGGATGAGCGCTTCGCTTTCACTGTCCAGGCTCGACGTCGCCTCGTCCAATACCAGAATTCTGGGGTCGGCAAGGATCGCCCGGGCGATCGCAACGCGCTGCCGCTGACCACCTGAAAGTTTTACGCCACGCTCGCCCACCACTGTGTCGTATTTCTTCTCGAACTTGTCGATGAACTCATCAGCATGCGCGATGTGACTGACCCGGCGGATTTCATCCATCGTCGCTTCCATCCGGCCGTAGCGGATGTTGTCGCCGACGGTGCCATCGAACAGAAAGTTGTCCTGCAGCACCACGCCGAGCTGCGAGCGAAAATCCCGGAGACGCACCGTCGCAAGATCCCGTCCGTCGACGAGGATTCGCCCGCTCTTCGGACGGTTGAATGCCATCACCAGACTGATCAGCGTGCTCTTGCCCGATCCGCTCGACCCCACGAGCGCGGTCGTCGTCCCCGCGGGAGCTTTGAAACTAACGTGCTTCAGCACCGGTACGCCCGGGTTGTACTCGAAGCTCACATCGTCGAAAACGATCTCTCCGTCGATCTGATCGAGTACCGCGCGAGTGCTGTCCTCGTCGTCTTCGGTCTTCATCGTCATCAGTTCATGGATGCGGTCGAGACCGGCGAATGCCTCGCTGATCTGTGTGCCGATTGACGCAATCTGGACAACGGGTGCGGCCATGAGGCCCGTGAAGAGAATGTAGTTGATGAAATCGCCGAGCGTCATGTGTCCGGCCATGATCGAACGGCCGCCGACAACAATCATGATCACGCCGATCGCACCGACGACGACGGTCGAGAACGCGGTGATTCCGGAAACGCCGGTGATTGACTGCGCCACATTGCGGAAGAGTCGATGCACACCCTTCGTGAACACCAGCTCCTCGCGTTTTTCCGCCGTGTAGGTTTTGACGATGCGGATTCCACCAAGTGTTTCGTTCAGCCGCCCGGTCACCTCCGCATTGATCTTGCCGCGCTCACGAAACAACGGGCGCAGTCGCTTGAACGCGAGTGCCATCGCGCCGCCGAAGGTTGCCAGCGCGACGATGGTGATACAGGTGAGATACCAGTTCAGATAAAAGAGGTAGGCGAGGGCGAAGAGCGCCGTCACAATGCTGCCCGTCAGCTGAACGAGCCCTGTCCCGACAAGATTCCGGATGCCTTCGGCGTCGGTCATGATGCGCGAGATCAGGACACCCGATTGAGTGGAATCGAAGTAATTGATCGGCAGTCGCGCGACGTGGGCTTCGACGCGGCGGCGCATGTCGGTGATCGCCCGCTGAGCGGCAACGCCCAGGACCTGCGACAACGCAAACGACGTGACCGCCTGAACCAGTGTGGCGGCACCCGCCGCAAGCGCCAGCGGCATCAGCAGTTCGGCGCGCTGCTTGCCAATCACGTCATCGATCAGGAATTTCGAGGTCGCCGGCAGGACCAGTCCCGCAAGGCGGTTGACGAGCATCAGCGCCAGGCCAAGGGCGAGCCGTCCCTTGCGCGCCCAGATCAACGCTTTGGCCTCGTTCCATGCGGCGGAGGTGAGCGTCTTTTTCTTCCTCGGGTCCATGGCTGCCGCCGCGGCCGCGGCGCCACGCTGACCGCGAGCGCCTTCCGATCTGGGGAGGCGCATTCCCATACCCATTGCCATAGTTACTAGGACGCCTTTCCCGTGGCTCGAGGGTCAAACAGCTGTAAGACGTACCGATCAATCGCCTGCGCCACACCACCTTCATTATTGCTGCCGGTGACGGGCCACCCACGAGCCTTCAATTCTGCCAGCGCATTTCCCATGAGGACTGCCGTTCCGGCGAACTCGAGCATCTGCAGATCGTTCAGATTGTCCCCCATCGCCATCACTTCCGAACGCTCCAGTCCTCGTTGTTCCGACCAGGCGCGCAACGCAGAGCCTTTGGAGCAGCCGGCGGTGACGACATCGACCATCGAGAAGTCGCGATGCTGGTATTCCGTCAATGCGACAGAAAAACCGTCGGCGGCACGCTGCAAACGATCGAACAGCGTCCGCATCTCGACGCAGCCGCCGGAGAACATGACCTGAATCGGATCCTCGGTCAAGCAATGCTCGAGCGGTCGAATCTCGCTCAGGAAAGGGCGGTTGGCGGCGTAGAACCGCGCGTGTCGGGGATGGTCCCAGTCGATGGCTTCGAACACGACCTGCCCTTCACGCACGCGATCGAACACCACCGCCGCGCTCTCTCGATGCTCGGGCACCTGCGCCAGCACTGATCTGGCGACGTCGCGCGGAAGGAGACTTCGCATCATCGTCCTGCCGTCGCGGGTCTTCACGATGGCGCCGTTGCTGACGATGAGCGTGAGCGGGGCCGGGAGTGCTTCAAAGATCGACCGCGCGAAGTCGTAGCGGCGGCCGGTCGCAAGCGCGACCTCGACGCCAGCGCCTAGAGCTCGTGCGATGGCTTCGCGGTTTGCGTCGGGGATCCGGCCTTCACTGTCGAGAAGTGTGCCGTCAATGTCGAGGGCTATGAGGCGAATCATTCTTGAAAGGGAAAAGGGATATTGTCCCTTTTCCCTTTTCAAGACTCAAGGTTCAAGGTTCAGAACTGGACCCGCAGTTCCCCCACCACCTGAGCTTTGATGATGTCGCCGAACACGTGTTGCTGGACGGTCTGGTTGGCGAGGTTGGTCGCTTTGATTGACGTCGTCACTGGATTCTTGGTCCCCCAGCGGACACCGAAGCCGGCGTTCACGAGCGTGTACGACTTGGTCGTGCCGTGATACGGCGGATCGAGCACATCCTGCCAGAACGCATCGTCGGTGTATCCAACCGAGAAGTTCCCCAGGTATCGCTGCCGATCGAATGACACACCCACGTTAAAGCGGTTCTCCGGCGGCAGGTTCAGCTCGCTCAGATCGAAGTCTTTCGGATCCGGCGCCGCCTGATAGGTGTAGTTCGCAAAGACATTCAGATACGGGTTGACTGGACTGTCGATGCCCAGCTCCAAACCTTTCTGAACATAGCGTCCGAAATTATCGTAGGTGAACCGTCCTGGCAGCGTTCGACCCGCCGCATAAATGAAATTGATGAAAGCGGGTGGAAGGCCTGTCAGCGCCCAATTTGGCGGTGGGTTCGCCGCCGTGTATCGACCAGTGGGATCCTCGGTGAAGAGGATCTCCTGTTTGACGTTGTTGACATAGAACGCGGCCGATACCACGGCGTGGTTCGGGAGGATGCCGGTATACCCGATCTCGTACGCGTCGAGCGATTGCTCGGTCAGATCGGGGTTGCCGACGATGTTCACCGGCAGCGGGTAGACGGCTGGACCGCCAAGGGCGCGAAGGTCGACGGGACGCGCGATAGTCGTGGCCAGCCAGTTATTGATGACCGACGGCGCACGATAGGCGCGGTTGTATGACACTCGAACGGTCTGTTTGTCGTCGGGCTTGATCTGCAACGTCGTCCGCGGCGAAAAGACCCAATCGTCCAGGTAATCAAATCGATCGACGCGCGCGCCGAGGGTCAACCACAGATACTTGGAGAGGAAAATCTGATCCTGTCCGTACACGCCGAACTCTGTGCGGTTGTCCGCCTGCGGAGCGATCTCCAAATCGAAGCTGTTGAATCGCAGATTGCCGCCGAAGTTCACTGCCTGCTTCGTCCCGATGGCGACCGTGTCCGAGACCTCGACGTCGTAGGTGCGCGTATCAAAGGCAAAGGTAATCGGCTGCAGGTTCGATGGATTTCTGGCGAGCAGGTTATCGGCATCACCGTGGAGGATGTTCGTGAAGAACGCAGCTCGCACCGAGTTCTGCGAAACGGTCTTGGAGTAATTGACCTTTCCGTACCCCATCACGGTCCCGCCTTTGATGTCGAACGGCCCGATACCGCTGTGCATGATGCCGTCAGTGCCGGCGACACCACCGGCAAACGAGAGCTTGGCACCGTCCGGATAGTCGTAGTCGACGCGGGCATCGAACTTCGGCTGCGTCGATCCGCTGTTGTTGTAAGCGGGATAGGTCGTGGTCGGTACGTTGCAGACCTCCGGGCGGTCGCATGGAATCTGTCCGGTCGGGCGCGACAGCGGATCCTGCGAAAAGAAGCCGGCCGACAACTTATACGCCCATCGATCGTTGACCGCCTGCGCGTGCGTGCCGCTGGCATACCAGAGCGGACCCGACCCTTCCCCGCTGGCTCGGCCAAAGGCTCCGACGCCGAACGCCGCACTCGTCCCCTGCATCTCGCGCGGCGACTTGGTGATCACGTTGACGACGCCGTAGAGAGCGTTTGCGCCCCAGACCGCCGAGGCCGGGCCGCGGAGCACTTCAATCTGCTTGATCTCGTTCAAGTTGACCGGCAGGAAATCCCACATGACGAAGCCAAACATGTCCTGATAGAGGCTGCGGCCGTCCAACACCGCGAGAAGTCCCGTAGCCAGTGTTCCGGTCGCCCCACGAGTCGTGACGTTGATGTCGCGCGCCGAAACCTGAGTCATGTTCAAACCTGGAACGGGGCGCAACAACTCGGCGAAGTTCGGCGAGGTCGCCTGTTCGATCGCCTTGGTTCCGATGACCGTGACGGTTGCGGGAGCATCGGCGATCTTCTGTGGAGTTCTCGAAACGACATCGACCGTCTCTTCATACTGTGGAGTGTCCGGCGGAGTCGCCGGCTGCGGTGTCGTCGATGGCGGCTGCGTAGTCGGCGTGGGCTGCTGCGTCGCTGGCTGCTGTGGCGTGCCGGACTGCGACGATTGCGGTGCGGCAGACAGCCGAGGCGCCACGACAACAACAACGGCCGCCACGAGGGCGGCGCGACAGGCCAGTTTCATACACGCTCCTTTACGCCACCGATGAACACGGAAAAACACGGATGCACGCGGTCGCACAGGATTTCGCAGTGCCGGTGGCTGAGCGACAGCAGCCGCTCGGACCGGGAGGACTCGTGATTGGGTACAGTTCATACTTGCCAGAGTATCGGCCGGACTGTGAGAAGTCGTGAATAAACGATGAAAAACACCTACAGGGGCCCTGGCGGCGCCTGGTGTTGGAAGTCTCTGGGATATACCACACGGGCGATGGACGTTCAAACTGCTACACTGAGCGGCTGCGGCACCCAGATTCGTCATGACCGTGGACGCTCCCCCGACTGCCCCAGCGCGCGATGCCATCTCACCCGACGTATGGTCGTCGTGGCCGGATGAGAAGCTGCTCGATCTCCGGATCTCGCAGCTCGGCGTCGCGATAGAAGGAAGCGTCCTCGAATCGCGGATCGCCGAGTTGCAGAAGGAAATCGATGCGCGCGGGCTCGCCTTTCAGCCGCACTTCTGGTTATCGGCCGAATGGTTCTCCCCCGACGGCGTACCTGGCGTGGCCATTCCGTTCTATCTCGCGCATCCGCGTCTCGAGAAACTCGAGCGGGCTCAAATGCTCGAGGTCGAGGGAGGCAACGAAGCGTGGTGCATGAAGATTCTTCGCCACGAGGCCGGGCACGCGATCGACAACGCCTACAAGCTTCGCCAGCGACGGCGGCGGCAACAGCTGTTCGGGCCGTCGTACATGCAGTACCCCGAGTACTACACGCCGAAGCCGTACAGCAAAAGCTTCGTGCTTCATCTCGATAGCTGGTACGCGCAAAGTCATCCCGATGAAGACTTCGCCGAAACATTCGCGGTGTGGCTGGCGCCGGAATCAGACTGGCAAGCGCGCTACAAGGGGTGGCCGGCGCTCAAGAAACTCGACTACCTCGACGCGCTTATGCGCGAGCTCGCCGGCAAGCCGATGATCGTGCAGACCCGCCGGAAGGTTGAACCGCTCCACAGTCTTCGGAAAACGCTGCGGTCGCACTACGAACGGAAGCGGCGGCATTACGGCGTCGAACATCCGCACTTCTACGATCGCGATCTCAATCGTCTCTTCTCGTCACGACCGGAGTACGCCACAAACATGAAGGCCGCGCGTTTCATCGCGCGGCTGCGGAAGGAAATCCGGCGCATGGTCGCGGCGCACACCGGCGAGTATCAATACACGATCGACCAGGTGCTGGAGAACATGATCAAGCGGGCCAACGAGATGAACCTGCGGTTGAAGCGACCCGAGGACGAAACCAAGCTCGACTTCACGATCATGCTCACCGTGCAGACGATGAACTATCTCCACAGCGGAAGGCACAGGGTTGCGCTCTGAATTGCTGATTCTCGATTGTTGATTGTTCGCCGGCCGCCACTCTGGAATCATCGCCGCTGACGCCGCGTGGTACAATGACCCCCTTCAACGCCGTTTTCTGGAGAGATTGTATGCGGAAGTTCGTGCCACTGGCCCTTGGTGTCGCCACGTGTCTCGGCGCGCTGGCGGCTGCCGCACCCCAGAATCCAGGCACGGCGCCGGCGGCAGTTCCCACCTACACGAAAGACGTCGCACCCATCCTCTTTAAGAACTGCACCGGCTGTCACAGACCGGGAGAGATTGGTCCGATGTCGCTGCTCACCTACGACGACGTCCGTCCGCGGGCGAAGGACATCCGCGACAAGATCGACGACGGGGTCATGCCGCCGTGGCACGCCGAATCGGCGCCCGGCACATTTCTCAACGAACGCGGGTTGACCCAGGAGGAAAAGAGCACGATCTTCCGCTGGGTCGCGAATGGGGCACCGAAAGGCGACCCCAAGGACATGCCACCGACACCCCAATATCCGAACGGCTGGTCGATCGGAACGCCAGACGTCGTATTCGAGATGCCCGAGGACTACCACGTCCCGGCCGACGACGTCGTTCAGTACGAGTACTTCTATATTCCGACCAACTTTACGGAACCAAAGTGGGTGCAGGCGATCGAGGTCCGCCCGGGCAATCGCAACGTCGTGCATCACGTGTTGGTCAGATACAAAGCCAAGCCGGACGCGAAGCGCGCTCCGCTGCTGAAGCTCAATCCCGACATTTCCAGTCTTCCAAAGACCACAGCCGGACTTCGTCCGAAGCGGGCCGACGATCTGCCGACGCGGCTCCTCGCGACCTATGCCCCCGGCACAAACCCACAGGTGTTTCGCCCGGGCACCGCATTACGTCTCGAGCCCGGCGGGGTACTCGAACTGCAGATGCACTACACCGCGGCGGGACAGGACGAGACCGATCGGACGCGAGTCGGCATGATCTTCTCGAAGGATCCCTCTCCGCGTGAGGTCCTCGCGTCTCAATTCTTCAACGCAACGCTGAAACTCCCTGCAGGCGCGGCCGAAGTGAAGGTCGATGCCGACGTGGAGTTCGCGCAGGATGCAACTGTGTGGGGACTCTTCCCTCACACCCACGTCAGAGGCAAGAAGTGGGAGTACGTGCTGCAGCTCCCGGATGGATCCAAGACGACGATCCTGTCGGTGCCTCGTTACAACTTCAATTGGCAGACGTACTACATGTTCAAGGAACCATTGCAGGTGCCGAAGGGTTCCAAGATCCTGTCGACGGCGTGGTACGACAATTCCGCCGGGAATCGCTCGAACCCGGACCCGACCAGCGACGTAATGTGGGGTGACCAGACCTGGGAAGAAATGCAGTACACGGGCATTCTCGTTTCGCCCGCATCGCAGAAGGCCCCGGCCGTCACGTCGGGCGGTCCGAAATAGAACGCGAAACAACGAAAGGTAGTTGCATGAAGTCCCTCTTTGCCATTGGCTCGACCGCAGTCATCCTGAGCGTTGCGATCGCCGGCGCCAGCGGGTCCCCCGATCAAACGTCGTCGAAACCGGCGGTGCCGACGTTCACGAAAGACGTCGCGCCGATCCTCTACAAGAACTGCACAACCTGTCACCGACCTGGCGAGATCGGCCCGATGTCGCTTCTCACCTACGACGACGTGCGTCCGCGAGCCAAGGATATTCGCGACAAGGTCGCCGACGGCGTCATGCCGCCATGGCATGCGGATAAAGCGCACGGCAAGTTCGCCAACGAACGCGGCCTGACCGACGCAGAGAAGTCAGTGCTGCTGCGGTGGGCGAACAATGGCGCACCGAAAGGCGACGACAAGGACATGCCCGCGGCGCCGAAGTACGTCGATGGCTGGACGCTGGGACAACCGGACGCCGTCATCGAGATGCCGGTGGATTACAAGGTGCCGGCCGACGGCTTCGTCGAGTACGAGTATTTCGAAATCCCGACCAACTTTACCGAGGACAAGTGGGTGCAGGCGCTCGAGGTCCGACCTGGAGCACGTGCCGTCGTCCATCACGTGATCGTGACGGCCCGGCCGGCCAAGCCGGAGCCTCGGCCCGGCGGATTCACCTTTGCGAAAGGGATGGACATCCCGCGGGGTCAGACCGGCGCGCAGGCGGCCGAAAAACCGGTTGACCCCAAACACGGCAAAGGTCAAAGCCTCTTCCCCGCTCCGCAGCGCCTCGGTGTGTTCATCTCCGGATTTGCGCCGGGCACGAGCCCATTTCGCTTCGATCCAGGATCGGCCGTGCTGATTCGCGCGGGTTCGACCATCGTGCTGCAGATGCATTACACGACCAACGGCAAGGAGGCGATCGATCGCACCAAGATCGGCCTTTTCTTCGCGAAAGAACCGCCGCAAACCGAGATGCGCCTCGGCACGTTGATCAACGGGCAACTCAAGATTCCTGCAGGCGAGCAGGACTATTCAATCACGGCCGACATGACCACGCTGACCGACGTCACGCTTCGGTCTCTGTTGCCCCACACACATCTCCGTGGAAAGAGCTGGGAGTACACGGCGATCTATCCCGACGGCCGTTCGGAGGTCATCCTGTCGGTGCCCAAGTACGATTTCAACTGGCAGACTGAGTACATTTTCGCGCAGCCGCTGAAGCTGCCGAAGGGGACGAGAATCCACGCGATCGCTCACTACGACAACTCCGCCGCGAACAAGTCGAATCCGGATCCCTCGGTTGATGTGGCATGGGGCGATCAGACGTGGGAGGAAATGATGTTTACCGGCATCGTCTACTCCATCGACGGCGTGAAGCCGGGCGAGAACTACAAACTCGAACTGCCCGGGCGCGGTAACGGCGGTCAGTGACTAAAAGGGAAAAGGCCCTGGCGGCATTCGCCGCAGGGGCCTTTTTTCTTTGCGTCTTGACCTTGTGCGTTGACGCCCACGATCGCATCACAACGAGAGTCACCTGGGACCGCGAGATCGCGCCGATCTTCGACGCGCGCTGCGTCGATTGCCATCGTCCCGGCGGCCGATCGACCATCCCGCTCGCGTCTTATCAACAGGCGCGACCGTGGGCCGCGGCGATCAAGGAAGAAGTGCTGACTCGTCGCATGCCGAAGTGGAATGCAGCACGAGGCTTTGGCGACTTCGCCAACGATCCGTCGTTGGCACCGTTTGAGATCGCCCTCGTCGCGGCCTGGGTTGATGGTGGTGCGCCTGAGAGTGACAAGAACAAGGTCAGCGCGCAGCCTCTCGCTCCTGTGAGCAGGCCGACAGTCTTTATCCCACCACCGGATTCATCCGTTCGTACGGTCCCAAGTGGCTGCGGCGATCGAGCTGCAACGGGAAAACTACTGGCGATCCGGCCCACGCTCGAAAAGAACGGATCTGCCGGCATTGCCGCCCTCATGCCGAATGGACGTCAGGAACTGATTGCGTGGATCCGAGAGTACGATCCTGCCTACCCGACTACATACTGGCTTCGCACGCCGCTCGCTCTAGCTCGGGGTAGTCGTCTGCAGATTCAGACCTCTGGCGCATGCTCGATGCAACTCACTTTCGCGCGCTGATCAGTCACGGGCCCGCGACAGACAGTACGAACGGAACCGTCGATATGGCTCCTCGCCGCTGAAATTGAAGCCACAATTTGTACACGCCCGCCGCCGGCATCATTGGCTGGAAGGTGATCACGGGACCGTGGGTCGCAGGCTCTTCCGGATGGACGTGGTTTGACTCGGTGAGATTTGCGTTAACCAGCAGCACATGTCCCGGTGCTCCGAGAAACGGCTCGAGGTCGGATACCGGAGTGTTACTCCTCGCATCGGTCAACGTGAACTTCAGAGTGGCTTCCTTTCCCGCCTTGAGCGTTGTCGCATCCAGCCTGACACGGACGCCGTGATCCTCTTTCTCCGACGACCCGTCCGGAGTCAGATTCGGTGCCTCAGGAAACAGCGTGCCGCGATAGCCGGGGGTGACGATGGCGTGCTGGAGCATCTGTGGGCGCCCGCTCAGCGGAAGAAAGTCGGCAATCACCATGAACTGGCCAGGGGGAATGTTTTCGCGCAACTCGAAAACGCCGTCCGACACCTGCTCCGGATGCACGTGGCGGAAGAAGTCGAGCTGCCGGTCGATGATAAAAAGATGCAACAGCCGCTCGTGAATCGTCGCGAACGAGGAGACGGGACGGTCGACGACCGGGTCACGAATGGTCAGGCGCAGTTTCGAGGCGCCGCGTCCGCCAGCGGCCGGCGTGACCGCGACATCCATTCGATACTCGCCGACTCGCGGTGACGGAATCGGTACGAGATCCATCCTGCAGAGAGGACATCGACCGGCAACCGACGATCTGATGTCGGGATGCATCGGGCACCAGAATGCATCAGGTGCCTCAACGTCGCGGACGATTTCTACGCCGATCGTGGCGGTGCGAAACAATCGCGAGTCGTCTGTCTGCCGCCACGGTTTGGCGCCCTTCGCCAGGAGCGACGAAATCACCGAAGACGTGTCCGCGGTCGTGAACGCGACGTGATCGAGCACTTCGCCGTCAAACAGCTTCGCCAATACCGGACGCGCACTCGTCACGTTCGATTCCACCTCGACTCCGTGGTCGGTCAGCCATGTGCGCGCGGCCATGAAGGACTCTTCGACGGACAGGTGCCTGTCACGCGGCGCCTCGTCCACGTCAAGGCGATCAAACAATGCGTACTCATTCCCGATGCGGGCACCGACTCCGAGTCCACGCAACAGCACCCGAGTTCCATTGAGAGCTGTCGCCGCCTGATTCATCGATTGAGCCGGATCGGCAACGCGAAAATGCAAGTGATGGAATCGAACCGAGGACGTCGCTTGATCACGTGAGAAAAGAGCGAGAGGTGCAAGCGTACAGAAGGCGGACGCAAGAATGATGGCGCCTGGAGCACGCACGCGACGACATCGATGGCGAGGTCCCATGGATCAAAGCCGATTATAGAATTAGATATGCGCTTTCGCTTTCGTTCGATAGTGCTCTTTCTATCTCTCCTCACGGCTCCTTTCTCGACTTCCGGCGAGACGCGTGCCGACGATGGCGCGTGGGTCGACACCTATCGCGATGTCGCGGCCCGGATTATCGGCGACGCACTGTCGAGCACGTTCGCGTGGGACCGGCTGGCGCTGATGGGCGATACATTCGGCCACCGCCTCAGCGGGTCCAAAGGACTGGAAGACGCCATTCAGTGGGCGGTCGCGGAGATGAAGAAGGACGGCCTCGAGAATGTCCACACCGAACCAGTCACGGTGCCGCACTGGGTGCGCGGACGGGAGAGCGCGGAAATCACTTCGCCGCGGCAACGACCGCTCGTAATGCTGGGCCTTGGTAACAGTATCGGAACGCCGGCCGACGGGATCGAAGCGGAAGTGCTCGTCGTGCGCAGCTTCGAAGAGCTCGACGCACACAGCGATCGCGTCAAAGGACGGATTGTTCTCTACAACGTGCCGTTTACCAACTACACCGAGACGGTGCAGTTCCGCGGCAACGGGCCGTCGCGCGCCGCGGCACACGGCGCCGTCGCGGCGCTGGTTCGTTCGGTCGGCCCGGCTGGATTGCGGCTGCCACACACTGGCGCGCTTCGCTACGCCGACGGCGCCCCGCAAATTCCAGCCGCCGCGGTTACCGCCGAGGACGCCGATCTTCTCCAACGTCTGCAGGAACGCGGCACGACACCGCGAGTACGGCTGCGGATGGACGCGAAGTTTCTCCCCGACGCCGATTCCTTCAACGTGGTTGGCGAACTTCGCGGCCGCGAACGGCCCGGGGAAGTGGTCGTCGTTGGCGGACACATCGACTCGTGGGACGTGGGAACCGGATCGACCGACGATGGCGGCGGGTGCATCGTGACGTGGGAAGCCCTCCGCATCATGAAGAAGTTGAACCTGCGCCCGCGGCGGACGGTGCGCGTCGTCCTGTGGACCAACGAGGAGAATGGCACACGCGGAGCAAACGCGTATCGTGATCGTTACAAGGATCAGCTGGCGAACCACGTGTTGATGCTCGAATCCGACAGCGGTGTGCTCCGGCCATCGAGCTTTGGATTCACCGGGAGCGATGCGGCCCGTACCCGTATCAAGCAAATTGCCGGACTGCTACGCGGGATCCAACTGGATCGAGTCGTGTCACCAGGCGAAGGGGCCGATATCGGTCCGAGCGTGCAAGCGGCAAATATCCCGGCGATGTCGCTGGAAGCCGACGGTAACTACTTTCTCATCCACCACACACCAGCGGACACCATCGACAAGATCGATCCGATGGACATGTCGCGCGCATCGGCAGCGATTGCGGTGATGGCGTACGTCGTCGCAGAAATGCCTGACAGATTGAAATGAAGCCGGTAGCTGGAAGCTGGAAGCTGGTAGCTGGAAGCTGGTAGCTGCCTCGCTCACTTAACCGTGTAGACGAGGTAATCCGCTCGTCTCAGATCCGGCGATTGCGGAGTGATCGCATCAAGGTTCTCCACGGGCATCATCGAAACCGTGCCGACTCGACGGCCGGCAAGACGACGCCGAACGCGCTCGCCGGTCCCTTCGCCGTATTCACTATGGAATGCGCCGGTCACGTGTACTACCACACCGGGACGCCCCGCAAATTTAGTGAACGCGTCGGCAATCGACTCGGCCATCGTTTCGTCCTTGATGCACTGGGCCCAGTAGTAGCGCTCGGTGGTCGTATCAGCGCTGGAACCGGCTGAAGCCTGGTGACCGCCCATTTGCTCCGCGAAACGATCGAAGTAGGCATCGTGAGGACATTCCAGGTCGGCGGCCGCTAACGACCGGTCGGCCGCATTGAGCGATTCAACCGCCGGCTTACCTGCCTTCGCAACATCGGCCGCAATCCGACGAGGGACGTTTGCCGCTACGACCGGCCAACGGCGAGCTCGAGCAAACTCGACGAGCGGCCGGTAGTCGGTCGCGTAACGAGGCCACGGTCGCGAATTCTTCAGAAACTCATCTTCTGCTGCCGATCCCGCCATGTAAGTGTCGACCGAGCGTTGGACGTCTCGCTCGAACATCTCCAGCGAGAGTGTCACCGACACGTTGCGCCTCGCCAACCCCTCCAGCACGGCAAGTTCCAGTCGATGGGTGTTGGGGTCGTCATGCTGTTCACCGATCAGAATGACGTCGGCACGGGCAAGATCGGCGACCATCATTTCGAAGTCCGTAAACGTCGCGCGCCTGCTGTCGTACACACGTTGCGGAACGTAGGCACTCGAGGGTGTCGTTGAAGGACTCTGGGCGCCGACTGGCGCCAATCCGGCAAGTGCGATGAATGCGCAGGCCGTCAGTACAGTCTTCACTTGTGTTGCCAAATGCCGCTTGCACTTCGCGTGCCGCAGCTCAACTGACCATCCAGGTCGATCACGTAGACCGATCGCCGGTTTTCCGTCACTCTGACCTTAATTATCCTTCGTATATGGCTCGCGCAGATGCACGGGGACCTTGGCCCGCGCGCGCAGGCGAAGATTAATCATCTCGACGAATACCGAGAAGCCCATCGCGAAGTAGATGTAGCCCTTGGGGATGTGCTGTCCGAAGCCTTCCAGCAGGAGCGACATTCCGATAAGCAGCAGGAAACTGAGTGCCAGCATCTTCACCGTCGGATGCTTGTGCACGAACGTGCTGATCGGTTCGGCAGCGATCATCATGATCGCGACCGACACGATCACGGCGGCGATCATCACCCACACCTGGTCCACCATGCCGACGGCGGTTATCACCGAATCGAGCGAAAAGACGATGTCGAGGAGCATGATCTGCATGATCACGCTCGCAAACGACGCGGCGACGCGTCCAGATCCGTGGCCTTCCTCTCCTTCGAGTCGCTCGTGAATCTCAAATGTGCTCTTCGCGAGCAGGAACAGTCCGCCGCCAATCAGTATGAGGTCGCGGCCGGTGACGGGATGCTCGAGCGCGGTGAACAGGGGGGTTGTCAGTTTGACGATCCACGCCAGTGAAAACAGCAGGAGCACGCGCGTGACCATCGCCCCGAGCAGCCCGACCCGCCGTGCACGGGCCTGCTGCTCCGACGGCAGCTTCCCTGACAGAATCGAGATGAAGATGATGTTGTCGACGCCAAGGACGATCTCGAGAAAGGTGAGCGTCGCGAACGCGATCAAGATTCCCGGTTCGAATGGCCATTCCATGTCCGTATCGACCTCTGTCAGGGAAAAACTAGAGTGACTGCTCGTCGCCAACCCCAGCTGACTTCACTGAGAGAGATCGACAGGAGAAGGGAGAAGGGAGGAGCAAACACAAGATCCTCCGTTCTCTTTTCTCCTGTTTATCTCTGTCAGTGAACAAGGATGAGGTCGGCGCATTACACGCCGTACTTCTCCGGATCCCACTCCAATCCTAGTTCGGATGGCGGAGCCATGAACCCGAGAAGCGCCGAAGCCGCGACGACAGCGGGGCTGGCAAGATAGCCCTCGCCGCCGAGCCCCATCCGGTTCTGCCAGTTGCGATTAAAGGACGTGATCGCGCGCTGCCCCGCCGAGAGTGCATCCGGCCCTTGGCCAAAACACGGGCCGCACCAGGACTGACGAATCTGGCCGCCGACCGAGCGAAAGACCTCGGCGATCGATTCACCACCGAGACGCGGATCGGGCGATTCGATCTGCCGTCCGACGCCGCCGGATCCCGGAAAAATCGCAAACTCGCGCTCGACTTTCTTCGCCCCGGCCCTGCGCGCGGCATGAAGCACGAGCGCAGCCTGCAACAAATCGTCGTAGCTGCCGTTGGTGCATGAACCGATCAGCGCTTTATCGAAGGTGATGCGCTCGCGCGCGACCTCGTCGGCCGGAAACGCGTTCCCCGGACTGAACGGCTTGGCGATCATCGGGCGGACGTCCACGAGGTCGAGCGTCTCGTCGATTTCGTAGATGGCGTCTTGACCCGGCGTCATCCGCGGATACGGCAAGTCGACTATGCCCTTTCGCCGGTACCACTCAGACGTGATCTCGTCTGCCGCGAAGATACCGTTGAGGGCCTCCGCCTCTGCCATCATGTTCGCGATCGTATTCCGGTACGCGATCGGTAACTGACGATCGGCGTCGACCAGTTCGACCGACATCCCCTGCGACTGCTTCGCTCCCCATCTCCGCAACAGCTCGAGGACAATGTCTTTGCCGCCGACCCAGGGTTGAAGCCGTCCACGAAAAATGACGCGGCGCGGGCGCGCGAGCGTGAAGTAAATGTAGCCGGTCGACCAGCCAAACCCGAGCGTTGTCGAGCCGACACCGATCCCGACAGCACCGTACGCGCCATAGGCCCGGCTATGGGAGTCGGCACCGGGAATGAACTGTCCCGGCATCACCAGTCCCTGTTCGGGGAAATAGAAATGAAAAATCCCGTCGCCTGGTGTTGCGTAGTATGGCTTGGTGATTCCGTGAAGCTCGGCGAACTGCCGTCCGATTCGTGTTTGTTTGTCGTCGGCCTCGACACCGGTGAAGACGAAGTGGTCGTTGGCAATCGCTACCTGTCGGGGATCAATCGTATTGCCGCCGGTGATCTGATTGAAGGTGTGGATCGCGAACGGCGCGGTACCATCCGACGCGGGCAGGAGGTCCGCGTACACGCGAAGCGTTGTTCCCGGTTTCAGGTCGTCAGGGCGGAGCTGTTTGTCGACGCGATGCGCCCAGACAATCTGCTCGGTCGTCGTCAACCGTTGCGCGGCACGTTCATCCGGCCAGTCGATCGACGGCGTCGAGAGCACCGACGACTTGAACTCGCGGCGGCCAACCTCGAAGATGCCACCGCCGCGCCGAATGTCTTCTTCTTTGTCGGAGAGCGGCACGGGATCGTACGTCCGGCCGCGCGTCATGTTGGTCAGGCGGCGCGTAACCGGATCAAAACTGAACTGGTCACCATCGTCGGCGTCGGCCACCGCTTCAGGGCTCTGAACGACGTGCAGCCCGAGATTGAAGCTGTTGCGGCGGAAGATATCTCCCATGTTGTGACCGCAGACGATGACCATCTGCAATCCCGCTTCTTCGGCAACTCCCTTCAGTCCGGCCGGACTCATTTCGCGCGACGAGCCAATCGCAAACCGGTCGCCGGCGATGATGAAGTTCTCGCCGCGATGCACGCGCTGGCGAAAATCCGGCATCAAATATCGGAACGACCCGGCTTTCCATCTCTCGTCCAGGGTATCGAGGCTCTCCGACACACAATCGGCCGCCGGTGTGATCTGATCGGTGTCGATCGCATCGCGCTTCCTGGCGAACTTCGTTCCCGGCAGGCTCATCGGATCCCAGAACACGAGCGCGCGGCCGGTGATGGGTTGGACCGATTGTGCGTCCGACCTGCGTGAAGGAGGTTCCGGGAGCACGTCGACCGTCATCCCTTCCTTCAGCCTGGCCGCTTCAATCGTGTGCATACGCTTCCATGCTAACAGGGCTCTGTTGGATCCAGCCGCCGGTAGCCCTCGCAGCGAAGCACCGGCAGCGGTGGATACCTCGGAAATCGCCTGTCCGCGAACGACAATTCGCAGAGGTAGAACTCCGACCCGCGCGCGCTGCGGACGACTCGCGCGTGCGCGCAATCGGCACACAGCCCGATGGCGGTGTCCCGTGCTTGCCCGGACCTGCGCGGATCGTTCATCATGAATCCATGTTCATTTCGGAAGCGCTCACCCGGGGCGTGCGTATCAAGGTGCAATCCGAGTATTCAGCCGACCAATCCGCGCCATCGAAGAATCAATGGTTCTTTCTCTATACCGTGACCATATCGAATGAGGGGCCGGAAACGGTTCAGCTGTTGACGCGACACTGGATCATCACCGATGGAACCGGCCACATCGAAGAAGTGCGCGGCCCCGGCGTTGTCGGCAAGCAGCCCACGATCAAGCCGGGAGAGTCGTTCGAGTACACGTCAGGATGTCCGCTCTCGACCCCGTTTGGCGTGATGGAAGGCGCGTATCAAATGGTGACGCAGAACGGCGAACGCTTCGATGCCAAGATCGCGCCGTTCACGCTCAGCGAACCCTATACCGTTCACTAAGGCCCTCACCCCGACTTTCCGACAAACGTCGTCTCGATAGAAAGCGCGTCGGCGAGCAACTCGAGGTATTCCTTTCGCGAAATCTCGATCGCCCCAAACTGCTCGAGGTGCGCCGTCACCCACTGAATGTCAAGCAACCGGAAACCGCGGGATCGCAACCGCTCCACGAGGGCAGCCAGCGCGACCTTCGACGCGTCGGTCGCGTGGTGGAACATCGACTCACCGAAAAACGCGCCACCCAGCGCAACGCCGTAGAGGCCGCCGACCAGGCGGTCTTCCTGCCAGGTCTCGACCGAATGCGCGATGCCGAGGCGATGAAGCTCGGCGTAGCTCTCCAGGATCTCGTCGCTGATCCACGTCCCCGGGTCATCATCGTTTCGATCGGTCGCTGCACATGCCCGCATCACCGCGGCGAAGTCGCGATCGATCTCGACGGTAAATTTTCCGCTACGGATGACGCGCGCGAGTCTCGAGGGGACGTGAAAGGTCTCGAGCGGAATCACGCCGCGCGGATCCGGTGAGTACCACCGGATCTCGCCATGGTCGACTGCCATGGGAAACCATCCGCTGCTGTAGGCGGAAACCAGGAGCCTCGACGGGATCATGACCAAATCATGATTTTCGCGCTCGGGACGGCTACTCGCCACGTAACGCCACAGCGGGATCAACACGCATCGCACGGCGCGCCGGGGCAAGGCAGCCGAGCAGCGCGGCGCCGAGCAGGACTGCGGGAGCGAGGAGAAACGTGATCGTGTCCCGAGCGTCGACGCCAAAAAGCAGCGTTTCAAGGAATCGCGTCAGGACTAGCGCGGCGCCTATACCAATTGCGAGACCGAGCATAACCAGACGCAGCCCCTCACCGAGAACGAGAGCGACCAGATTCGCAGGCCTGGCGCCGAGCGCGAGCCGCAGGCCCATCTCGTGAATTCGTTCCGCGACGGAATACGACACAACCGCATACAGGCCAACCACAGCCAGAGCGACAGCGAGCACAGCAAACACTCCGATCAGGGCCATCTGAAACCGTCGGTTCGCGACCGAGGTCGTCACGATCTGCTCCATCGTCCGGACACGTGCAATCGGCTGATTTGGATCGAGCGACTGCACCGCCTGCCGCGCGGAGGCCACAAGCAGCGAGGGATCGCCGTACGACCGAAGCACGATTGCCATCTGCTCCTTCGGATCCTGAGTGAAGTACACGTACACCTGAGGACGAAGTGCACGATCCAACCCTGTATAACGAGTATCGCCCACGACACCAGCGACCGTGTACCACGCGGCATCGCGATCGTAGTTCGTGAGCTTTAGACGCCGGCCCACGGCGGGACGGCCGGGCCAGGCAGAGCGCGCCATCGTTTGATTAATCCACACACGCGGCGCATCGGGTGATGGTTGAATCGAGTCGCCTTCGAGCAACGGAATGCCGAGCGCTTCGAAGTAGCCCGCAGTGATCACGCGGTAGTCGGAAATGATCTCGTGACCGGGCTGTGGCCGCGGTTGCCCTTCCGCAGTGACCGGCAGCAGGTTCTCACTTCCACTGAGCGGCACACCGGAAGTCAATCCCGCCGCTTCGACGCCCGGAAGCGCGGCCAGACGCTCGATCAACGACACGAAAAACGTCGACGCGCGAGCCGGCGTGTACGCCGTCTTCGGCAACGCAATCTCCATCGTCAGGATGCGATCCGTCCTGAAACCCGTGTTGACGTGAATCAGCCGCACGAACGTCTGCACCAGCAGCACCGATCCGATTAACAGCGTCACCGCAAGTGCGACTTCGAAAACGACGAGCGCGTTACGCGTGCGGGCGGCGCCCCGCCCGCCGACCATTCCTCGCGAACCTTCGCGCAACCCGTCGGCGGTGTCGTAGCGAGTGCCATGCCAGGCGGGAACGGCGCCGAAGAGCACGCCGGTCACGAGCGAAAGCACGACTGTGAACACCAGCACGTCCCAGTCGAGACCGGCCTGCGCCGCGGCCGGCAAGGAAGCGGGTGCCATGGTGAGGAGCGCGCGCAGCATCCACCAGGCAATACCCAGGCCTGCGAGCCCTCCGGCCCCTGCAAGCAGCAGGCTTTCCGCAAGCGATGCCCACACCAGCGTCGACCGCGGTGCGCCAAGCGCGTAGCGCAAACAAATCTCCCGCTGCCGCGCGGTCGTTCTCACGAGCAACAGGTTGGCGACGTTCGCACAGGCGATGAGCAGCACAAGCCCGACAGCGGTGAGCAACGCGATCAGTGCCGGCCTCAGCGATCCGACGAGCTGCTCGCGCAGTGTCATCACACGTATCGTCCAACCGGCATTGGTGCCCGGAAAGTCGCGCGCGATGTCGGCCGCGATTTTGGCGAGATCGGCTTGCGCGTCGCTCGCGGTGACGCCGCGCTTGAGCCGGCCGATGAGGGCGAGGCTCTTGCCGCCACGATTTCGCCGCTGCTCCGGCGTCAACACGTCGAGCGTCCACACGAGCGGACTCAACGAAAAGCCGAACCCCTGCGGCAGCTCGCCCGCCGCCGGGAAACGAAACCAATCCGGAAGCACCCCCAGGATGGTGGCCGGTTCACCGTTCAGCGAGACGACGCGACCACTTACGCCGGGATCCGATCCAAAGCTTCGTCGCCACAGACTGTGGGCGATCAGCACCACGCGGTCGCGTCCCTCGTCGCCCATTTGAAAACTGCGCCCGACTACCGGCTGCACGCCGAGAACCTCGAAGAACTCGGCGCTGACGCGCACAGCGCCGATCCGCTCGGGCTCGCCGCGCCCGGTCAGATTCAGCTGCTCGGTTCGCATCGAGGCAAAGCGCTCGAACGTCCGGTTGCCCGAGTAATAGTCGAGAAAATCAGCGGCAGACGATGGGAGTCGATCGAAGCCGAGCCGTTGCTGGATATCAGCGCTGAACTCCCACGGCATGAGAATGCGATCGGCCTCGGGATACGGAAGCGGCTGCAGCAGAACGCCGTCGATGACACGGAAGATTGCAGCATTGGCGCCAAGTCCCAGGGCCAACGCCATGATGGAGAGCGCCGAAAAACCCGGCCGCCGGATCAGCGCGCGAATTGCGTACTTGAAACTCTGCAAGGCCGTTGGGTAACCGAGTCTCTATTTTGTATGATGGCGTGCTGACTGGCCACGGAAAAACGTGGATATCGAATCCACGGAAGAACACGGATACCGACCACGGACGAACACGGATAATGATGGCCACGGAAGAACGCGGACCAACACGGATAACGATGGACCGCGTATGAACACGGACGAACACGGATAACGACGGACCACGGACGAACACGGATAATGATGGCCACGGGATGAACACGGACGAACACGGATAACGACGAACCACGGATGAACGCGGATGACCATGAGCCACGGAAGAACACGGACAAACACGGATAACGATGGACCACGGATGAACACGGACGAACACGGATAACGACGAACCACGGATGAAC
>Ga0207701_10000311_pt1 | contig 50129 bp, 36 predicted proteins | sample KBSSwiSSwithPhiX_FD_184294 | JGI IMG/M metagenome (GOLD analysis project Ga0207701, IMG submission 184294) | Switchgrass rhizosphere bulk soil microbial communities from Kellogg Biological Station, Michigan, USA, with PhiX - S5 (SPAdes) (version 2) | ecosystem: Environmental > Terrestrial >... | reverse complement strand
AGATCACGATCATGCAGATTCCCGGCGCGGTTTCGAAGCAGCACGTTCGAGAACCCGATGACGGAGTTGAGCGGCGTCCGCAGCTCGTGCGACATCATCGCGAGGAACTCGCTCTTGGCGCGACTCGCGGCCTCCGCGACCTCCTTCGCACGTCGCGCCTCCTCCTCGGCGCGGAGCCGCCCGTCGATGTCCCGACTCACGTAGAACGCGGCCACGAGACCGAGGATCACGGCCGCCAGGAAGCTGACGGCGATCAGCCGACTCGCGCGATCCAGACTTCGGCGCTCCTGAGCCGAGCGGTCTTGCAACCGCGCGGTTTCGTCGGCGGACATCGTGTCGACAACCGCACGGATGGAGTCCATGACGAGCCGCCCACGCCCCGTTCGCGCTGCCGACGCCGCGCCGTCGAAACCGCCACTCGCGCGGAGTCGCACCGACTCGTCGAGCATGGCAAAGCGCCGAGTCACAAGCGGGACCAATTCGCCCAGCCGTTCACGCTGGCGGGAATCGTCCGCGATCAACGTCCCGAGTCCTTTCAGCACCTCGACCGCGTCGGCCTCCGCGTCTCGATATGGATCGAGATAGCGCGCGTCACCGGTGATCACGAAGCCGCGCGATGCCGTTTCCGCTTCCGTCACGAGCGAGAACGTCTCCTCGAGCGACCGAAGCACCACGTGCGTGCGCGTCGCGCGTTGCGTCGCGTTGGCGAACCGAAAGACGCTCGAGTAGGCGACGGCGCCGACGACGGCCAGGTACACCACGCCCATGGCGAACGCGAGCGTGACCTTCTCCGCCAGCGTTAGGCGGCGGCGCACCCTCATGCCCGGCGGGTCCGCCGCTGGCGGGCCAGCAGCGTCTCGACGGTGCCGATGAGGACACGCTCGTCAACGATCGGCTTTGGCACGTAGCCGTCGAACCCGGCGGCAAGATACCGCTCGCGGTCACCAGCCATCGCGTGCGCGGTCACCGCGACGACGGGCACGTCGCGGAGGACTGGATCACTCCGCATCCGCGCGAGAACCTCCAGCCCGTCTATGCCGGGGAGAGACACGTCGAGCAGCACGATGTGAGGCACACGACGTGGCATGGCAGCGAGCGCCTCCGCACCGGCCGCGTACTCATGGATGACGAAGTCGTCGCCCAGGATTGCGTCGAGCAGCAATCGATTGTCCGCGTTGTCCTCGATGACCGCAACGATCGGCGGCTCGCGACCACTCGTCCGAGGCATGTCGTCGCCGTCCGCATACGCGACGAGGTGTCGATCGAGGCCGGCCTGCTCCACGAGCCACCCGGCAAACTCCGCATAACGCGACTCCACGGCCATCAGTCGCGACGCGGCCGCTACGACGTCGCCGGAGTCCGCGGCCAGCTCGACTTCCTCACACGCGGATGCCAGCTCGGTCGCTCCAAGCTGCGCGCTGCTCGATCGCATCCCGTGCGCGGTCTCGCCCAGCACTTCCGCGTCGCCTTCGCGCAAGGCGAGCCGCGCCGCGGCGATCCGCCGAGGCATCTCGTCCAGGTAAATGGCCGCGAGCTCGTTCGCTAGCCGCGGCCCACCCAGTCGAATGAGCCGTTCCCGAGCGTCGTATTGGTCCTGCCGCATTGGCGCCTGGTCAGGCCGTCTCCTGGTCTTGCGTGAGACGTGAGCTCAGCATGAATCCAACCCCGCGGACGGTCTCCAGGCAGACGTTCGCATTCGCATCGCGCAGCTTCGCCCGGAGACGGCCAACATGCACGTCCACGACATTGGAACCCGGATCGAAATGGAAGTCCCACACTTTCTCGAGCAGCTCGGAGCGCGACACGACTTCGTCGGTTCTCATCATTAGATGCTCGAGCAGAGCCAGCTCCTTCGGCGTCATCCGAAGGGCACGACCATCGACCGTCGCCTGACGCCGGCGGGTGTCGATCCGGACTCCGCCCAGCGCAACTCGCTCGTTCTTGAGGTCCGGGCTCCGGCGTACGAGGGCACGAACGCGCGCCTTCAATTCGTCGAGGTCGAACGGCTTCGTGAGGTAGTCGTCCGCGCCCACATCCAGCCCCCGGACGACATCCTGCTTCGCTCGCCGTCCGGTCAAGATGAGCGTTGGAGTCGAGCGTGACTCCCGCCGCATTTGCTGCAGCAGCTGCAGTCCGGATTTGCCCGGCAGCACGAGGTCGAGGATGATCCCATCGTAGTCGTTCACGAATGCGAGCGCCTCCGCCTGCTCCCCGTCGGCCGCGACGTCCACCGCAAACCCGTCCTCGGTCAGCGCTCGACGGAGCAGTTCCGAAAGCATCCGATCATCCTCGACAACCAGCAACTTCATAGACCTGATCCCCGGGCACAGCCACAGCGTACGGCAAGTTTTCATGGACTTGGGGGCGGACCAACGTCGGCGTCAGTCGAGGCCACATCCCAGATCACGGCACTAACCAAAAAGAAACCAGAGCGAGCGAAAGGGTTAGGCCACGCCAACAAATAACTCCCGGAACGGCCAAGGGGAACACCAAAACGGCCGATGACCGTTTGGAGACGGTCATCGGCCGTTTTTCCTGCCTAACCGGCTTGCGTCAGCTCTGCAGCGCCTTCGTCGGGTCCACGCGCGTCGCCCGCCGCGCCGGAACCACGCTTGCGGCCAGCGCGACCACCCCGAGCGTCGCGGGTACCGCCACGAAGGTCAGTGGGTCCCTCGTGCCCACACCGAACACCAGACTGGCCAGCAGCCTGCTCGCCGCACCGGCCAGCCCAACGCCCACCACAATCCCGAACACCACGGGTGTCATCCCCTGCCCGACCACCAGCCGGAGCACTCGGCCGGGAGTCGCGCCAAGCGCCATCCGGAGTCCGATCTCGCCGGTCCGTTGCGTCACGAAGTAGGCAACCACGCCATAGATCCCGACGGCGGCGAGCAGCAGCCCAATCGCTCCCAGGGTCGTCAGCAGCATGGTGTTGAAGCGCCCGGTCGCGAGGGACGCCGAGATGCGCTCCTCCATCGATCGAATGTCGAACATCGGGAGCATTGGGTCGAACCGGGCCACCGCGGCCTGCAGCTGCTTGGTCATCGCTCGAGGGTCTCCGGTCGTACGAGCGATGACGAACATCGACCGCTGCATCGCGAACCAGAGCGCCGCTGGTCCCTGCGCAGCAGCGAAGTAGATCTGCGGACGCACCGCCTCACGCAGCCCGTCGTCATGTGCATCGCCGACCACGCCAACCACGCTGCAGAGCGTTCGCCCACCGGAGCCATCGCGCGGCCCCGGCAGACGCTTGCCGATCGCGTTTTCGTTAGGCCATGCCTTCTTCGCGGCCGCCTCGTTGATAATGATCACGCACGGGGATCCGACAACGTCGCGATCGTCGAAATCCCGTCCCTGCTTGATGGGGATCTGCAGCGTTTGGAACACACCCGGCGTCGCGAGGCGGAAGTTGAATGAGATGGCGTTCGCCGGGTCGTCCGCCCGACCCTCCGGAATGAAGTTCGACTGCGCCGAGAGGCCGGTCATCGGGATCACCGTGACGCCCGCTGCCGACTGAACGCCCGGCACCGCGCGAACCTCCGTGAGAATGCGGTCATACGCCGTCCGGACACTCTCCACGCTCTCGTACTGCGCCGGCGGCAACGCCAGCCACGCGGAGAACACGCGCGCGGTGGTGAACCCGGGCTCGACGCGCTGCAGGAGGATCCCGCTTCGAATCAGCAACCCCGCGCCCACGAGCAGCATGAGGGAGAGCGCGACCTCCGCCGCCACGAGCAGTTGCCGCACGCGATCGCGGGCGACGAGGCTGGATCCGCGGCCGCCTTCGCGCAGCGCACCCTGGAGATCGGGTCGCGCCGTGCGGAGCGCGGGCACGATGCCGAACACGATGCTGCTGAGCGCGGTCGCGCCTAACGCAAATGCGACCGTCACCAGATCCAGCCCAGCCTCGTCGAGCCGAGGCACCTCACTCGGCGCCAGCCCCTTGAGCGCGCGCACGCCCCAGAACGCGAACACGAGCCCGAGAGCTCCGCCGATGCCGGCGAGTACGACGCTCTCACTCAACAGTTGTCGCAGGACACGCCCGCGACCCGCACCAAGTGCCGCGCGGATCGAGATCTCCTTCCCGCGCGCCGCCCCACGCGCGAGCAGCAGGTTCGCCACGTTCACGCACGCGATGAGCAGCACGAACCCGACGGCACCCAGCAGGATCAGGAGCCGCGAACGATACGAGCCGACGAAGACCTCCGTCAGCGACGCGATCCGCACGCCGTTCTCGCGATTGTCCTCGAGCTCCGTCTCGAGGCGTTTCGCGATGGCGGACATTTCGCTTTGAGCCTGCGCCAGCGTGACGCCCGGCGCGAGGCGTGCGAACACGTCGAGGTATCCCTTTCGGGAATCCGCCCGCTCTTCGGGGGTGAACGCGATCGGAACCCAGACACTCGCGTCAGCCCCCATCACATCCGCCGTCGCCGACACCACGCCGATCACCACGTGTTCGACGGCGTTGAGCCGGACGCTGCGACCGATGATCGAGGAGTCGCCGTTGAAGCGAGACTTCCAGAATCGCTCGTTGAGGACGACCACGTTGTCACGACCCGGCTGATCTTCGTCCTTCGAGAACGGCCTACCGAGCCGCATCCCGAGGCCCAGCGCCGGGAAGAAGTCGGCTGAAACGCGCTCCCCCGTCACCTGCTCGGCGGGTCGATCACCCGCGACCAGCGTAAAGTTCCGGTACTCGGCCGGAACGAGCTGCGAGAAGGAATGCGATCGCTCGCGCCACGCCAGAAAGGTTGCGGCACTCGAGCTGCCGTCCGCGCCACGGCGATTGGAATAGACGCGAACCAGGCGATCCGGGTCCGGAAACGGCAGCGGGCGGAGGACGACCGCGTTGACGATGCTGAAGATTGCGGTGGTCGCACCGATACCGATGGCCAGCGTCAGCGCGGCGACCGCGGTGAACCCCGGCATGCGAGCGAGCTGCCGCAGCGCATAACGCGCGTCCTGCCCGAACTCGTGGATCCATTCTGCACGGCGCATATCTCGCTCCCGTCCTTCGCCAATGCGGCGACAGGTGTCGTTGACTCGATTGAGGTCGCCGAAGCGACCGATGGCTTTGGCGCGCGCGAGCTCGGGCTCGAGCCCACGCGCGATGTACTCGCGCGTGCGCATCTCGACGTGGAACGCGAGCTCGGCGTCGACTTCGTCGGCGACGCTCGCTTTCCACAGGAGGGATCGCAGCTGGCGACCGAACGTCCCCGGGCGAGGCATGGCGCGCGCTGGGCGCGGGATGGCCCGTTAGGCGGGCAGGAGGATCCGCGACACGGCACCCGCGAACCGAGCCCATTCCTCGGTCTCGGCGCGCAGCTGCTTGCGTCCCGCGGTGGTGAGTTGGTAAAGCTTCGCCTTTCGCCCGAGCTCGGACTCACCCCACTCGGCTTCGATCCATCCTTTGCGTTCCATGCGGTAGAGCGCCGGGTAGAGCGAGCCTTCTTCGATGACCAGCTCGTCGGCGCTCGTGTCCTCGAGCCACCGCGCGATGGCGTACCCGTGCCGGGGTCCCCAGCTCAGGGTCTTGAGGACGAGGGCGTCCAGCGTGCCGTGAAGATCCTTTGCTGCGACGGCCATGTTTGCGTTGCCTAGTTAGACTAGGCGAAGCATAGGTGGCGTTACCTAGAGAGTCAAGGCATTTGTCGGGAATCGGGAATCGGGAATCGAAAGCCCTCGGGACGTCTCTCATGGCGAGAGTGACATCCCGAGGGTTCTCCGATTCCCGATTCCCGATTCTCTATTCCCGATCAGCTGGCCACCACCGGCTTCTCCTTCTTGAGCTCCTGAGTGCTCGGCACGATGGCCTCCAAACCGGCCGCTTTCAAAAGCGCATTGATCTTCGGCAGGAGATCGTCCAACGCTGACTTCACGTTCGTCAGCCTAACGCGGAGGTCCGTCGTCAGCGAGTCGAACGCCGCGTACGTCTGCTTCGTCGGCCGGTACTCGCCGCTCGCCACGCCGGAGAGCGCCGCGATCTTGTTATTCAGCTTGATCGGGTAATTGAGCGGATCCTGGCTGCTCTGGTTCCGGACCTGATAGATCTCCTTCTCCTCCGAGCCAAGCTTGTCCATCAGCTGCCCGGAGAGCTCCTGGAATTCCGCCGCCTGCGGCTTGCCCGCGATCTTGGCGCTGCGGTCATCCACCTGAAAGCGAACATTGCGAACGGTGCGCACCGCGTTGTTCGCCGCGCTCACCGTGTCGCGCACCTTGCTCAGGAAGCGGAACTGCTCCTGGTAGTCCGCCAAGGTCGACGTCGAACGGGGGTCCTTCTTCACCACGAACGACTGCGTCTGCGTCTGACCGCCGACGCGGAGGCGCACCTGATACGTCCCCGGCGGCGCTATCGGGCCGGTCGTGCCAGCCGCCCACATGATGAGGTTCTCGAACCGCGCGGCGTCCGGATACCGCAGGTTCCACGCGAAGGTGTTCAGCCCCAGCTTGTTAGGCACGCGCGGCGGGCGCGGCCCCATGCGCACGAGCACCTCGAAGTCGATCGCCGGTGGCCCGCCCTCGGGCGGTGACGCCGCGGCGGCCATCAGCTTCTGAATGCTGTCGGCCGACAGCCCGGCTTTCGCCAGGCTGTCACGGCGAGCGACCTTCTGCTGGTCGCCACGCAGACTGTCAGCAAGCGTCAACGAGTCCGGGTTGCTCGTGAACGACTTGATCGTTTTGCCCTGCGCGTCGAGAAAGTCGAGTGTGACGACCTGGTTCGCCTTGTCGAGCCAGTAGTAGACGGTCGCGCCGGACGGTGGATTCGCGCCGGTGGGACTCCCACCGCCGCCACCGCCGAAGAACCCACCGCCCCAATCGATCCGGTAGGCATCGCGGGGCTTGAACAGGTACGCGCTCTTCGCGACGATCGCGGGCGACAACTGACGGAGGGCCGAGAGATCATCCATCACGTAGAAGCCGCGCGAGTGCGTGGCAGCGATGAGATCGCCCTCCTTGATCGTCATGTCGTGCACAGGGGCCGGCGGCAGGTTGCGTTGCAGCGACTGCCATCGCCCGCCATCGTCGAATGACACCCACACGCCACGCTCCGTGCCCGCGTACAACATTCCCCGACGCACCGGGTCCTCGCGGATCACGCGTGTGAACTCGGTTTCCGGAATGCCCGAGACGATCTTCGTCCAGCTCTTCCCGCAATTGGCCGTCCTGTACAGGATCGGCTGCTTGTCGCCGAGCTGATAGCGGTTCGCCGCAACGTAGGCGCTGCATGACGCGTAGTGCGACGGCTCGATGATGGAGACGCGCGTGAAATCGCCAATGTCCTTCGGCGTCACGTTCGTCCAGTTCGCGCCGTTGTCGCGCGAGACCCAGATGTAGCCGTCGTCCGTCCCAGCCCAAAGCAGTCCGGCCGTGACCGGCGACTCGTCGAAGGCGAAGATGAGCGCGTACGTCTCGACGCCCGTCTGGTCCTTCGTGATCGGCCCGCCCGACGCGCCCATGGTCGTCGAGTCATGCCGCGACAGGTCCGGCGACACGCGCGTCCAGCTCTCGCCTTCGTTGGTCGATCGGTACAGGTAATTCCCGGCGGCGTATACGACGTTAGGGTTGTGGCGCGAAAACACGATCGGGTACGTCCACTGGAAGCGGATCTTGATGTCCTCGGACGAGTAGCCCATCGGGTTGTCGGGCCACACGGTGATGTCCCGCTGATAATCCGTGGTCAGGTCCTTCCGCGTCATGAGCCCGCCGTAGCTGCCGGCGAAGATGATGTTCGACTTTGTCGGATGCGGGGTGACGTAGCCGGACTCACCGCCACCGGCGTCGACCCAATCCGAGGTCGCGATCCCGCCAGCCTTGCGGCTCGGCCCGCATAACGTGGAGTTGTCCTGCTGCGCGCCGCAGATCTTGTACGGGAACTCGTTCGTCGTGGCGACGTGATAGAATTGCGCGGTCGCGAAATCCTCCTCGCTCCACGTCTTGCCCTGGTTGAACGACACGTTCGCGCCCCCATCGTTCCCCTCGATCATGCGATTCGGGTCGTTAGGCGCGATCCACATGTCGTGGTTGTCGCCGTGCGGCGGGTTGAGCGACTGCGGGAACGTCTTGCCGCCGTCGCGCGAGCGGAAGAACCCCACATTGAGGGCGTACACCATATTGGTATCGCGCGTGTCGGCGTAGATGTGCGTGTAGTACCACGCGCGCTGGCGGAGCTTCCGCTCGTTGTTCACGAGCTGCCACGTGGCCCCGGCATCGTCGGAACGATAGACGCCACCCGAGTCATGCTCCACGAGCGCCCACACCCGGCTCGGCTTCACGGGCGAGACCGCGATTCCGATCTTCCCGTAGATGCCCGCCGGAAATCCCTTGGCCGTCTTGGTCAGGTTCGTCCACGTCTTGCCGGCATCGGTGCTCTTGTACAGGCCACTGCCTGCGCCGCCACTCGAGAGCGACCACGGCGTGCGGCCCGCCTGCCAGAACGCGACGTACATGACGTCGGGGTTCGACGGGTCGAACTGGAAATCGACGGCGCCCGTAGAGTCGTTCACGAACAGGATCTTGTTCCACGTCTTGCCGCCGTCGGTCGACTTGAAGAGGCCGCGATGCTCGTTCGCGGTGAATACCGGCCCGAGCGCTGCGACGTAGACGACGTCGGAGTTGCGGGGATCGATGGCGAGTGCTCCGATCTGCTCCGTCTCCTTGAGCCCCATGTAGCTCCACGTCTTGCCCGCGTCCTTCGTCATCCACACGCCGTCGCCGTGCGACACGTTGCCGCGGATGCACGTTTCGCCACCGCCAACCCACACGATGTCGGGATTTTTCGGATCGACGGTGATGGCGCCGATGGTGCCGCTGAAGTACTTGTCGGTCATCGGTTGCCAGTTGATGCCGCCGTCGGTCGTCTTGAACACGCCGCCGCCGGTCGTGCCCATCCAGTACTCGAGCGGGCGCTGCACCGATCCCGTGACGGCGACGGATCGACCGCCGCGATAGGGGCCGACCTCACGCCACTTGAGCGCCGCGAACGCGGTCGTGTCGTATGGGGCTGGGCTCTGCGCAGCCAGCGGAAGCGCGAACGCAATCGGCGCGATGCTCAGTGCGCGCACTAGCGACGAACGGGTCATCCTTAAGCCTCCGGAGGGTTGCTCTATCCAGGACGTTTCGATGTAGCCAGACCGACTGGAGGCGGCAAGTGTCGGCGGCCCTCGACAGCCCGGCTGCCGAGGCAATTGACAGGTCGATAACGTTCATGCGTCTCCTGACCAGAGGAACTATGCACAACACTGGGATTGCGGTTCCACCGCTCACCCGTGAGACCACCTTTGCACTCGCCGCGGTCGTGCTCGTGGTGGCGGGCTGCTCGTCCGGCGAGAAGGCAAGTACCGACACCGCCACGGCAAAGGCAGCCGACACGGCCGCGGCAGCCGCCGCACCGGCCATGTTCGCGAGCGCCGGCGCCACCGACAGCATGAAGACCCCCGAGTCGGTCCGTTACGACGCCGACCTCGATGCGTACTTCGTGTCGAACATCAATGGCAATCCATCCGTAAAGGATGGCAATGGGTTCATCGCGCAAGTCGACGCCGGCAACACGTCGTCGGTGAAGATGGTGGTGCAAGGCGGCAAGAACGGCGCGACGCTCAATGCGCCAAAAGGCCTGGCGGTCGTTGGGGACACGCTGTGGGTCGCGGACATCGACGCCGTCCGCGCGTTCAACAAGCGCACCGGCGCGGTGATCGCGAACATCGACCTCCGTCCGATGAAGGCCACGTTCCTCAACGACGTCGTCGCCGGCCCTAACGGGGCCATTTACATCACCGATAGCGGCGTCAAGTTCGACGACAAGGGCGGCATGACCCACCCCGGTCAGGACCAGATCTTCAAGATCGTCGGTCGCAAGGCCTCGGTCGCAATCAAGAGCGACTCGGCGCTCAAGAGTCCGAACGGCATTGCGTGGGACGGCGCGAATGGTCGATTCGTGCTCGGGCCGTTTGCCGACAAAGTCGTTACCGGGTGGAAGGACGGTGATACGACCGTCACGCCAATCGGCACCGGCCCTGGCGGTTACGATGGCGTGGAGGTGCTGAGCGACGGGCGGATCCTGGTCACGAGCTGGGCGGATTCATCCGTGCAGGTGATCGCGAACGGCGCCTTCCGAAAAGTCGTGGCGAACGTGGATGGCCCCGCCGACATCGGCGTCGATACGAAGCGCAATGTCCTCGCGGTACCGCGCTTCACCGCCGGGCGCGTCGAGTACTTCACCATCTCGAAGTAATTCCGGAGTAACCGGAAATCGCTGATGCGATCGCCCACGAATGGTGGCCTAACGCGCATGACTCACTATATTGCGCGCTGCGCGGACGATTGGCTCGCGCTACCCTCTGACAGGAGAAACTACATGCCCCGGTTTCTTGGCCGCTTCGTCGTCGGCGCCGGCGCGTTGTTGATCGCGGCAACCGCACCGGCGCAGGGTCCGACGAACGCCCCCGCGCGCCCGTGGAAGATTGGCGGCGCGCTTGGCGCGACGATCCCGCTCGGCAACTTCAGTGACGGCGCGGACCTTGGATGGCATCTGGGTGGCCTGTTCGAGTACAAGCAGCCGTCGATGCCCGTCACCTGGCGCGGCGAGCTCACGTATCACCGCAATGGCCTCAAGGACGATTACTTCAGCGGCCAGCTTCCCGGTATCGGAAACCTCGACGGCAATTTCAGCATGTTCAACTTCATCGCCAACGCCCTGTACCCGTTCGGCGATGCGGCATCGAACACGCGGCCGTACATCATTGGCGGCCTCGGGCTGTACAAGCTGAAAGCGACGGCGAGCTACCAGGGCATCGACATCAGCGACTCGCAGACCAAGTTCGGGATCAACGTGGGCGGCGGTGTGACGTTCCACCTGAGCGGCTTCGACACGTTTATCGAAGCGCGGTTCCACTCGGCATTCACCGACGAGAGCAACACGAACTTCATCCCGCTCTCGTTCGGCTTCAAGTTCTAACGACGGACGTTCGCGCGACCGGACCGCCGGACCGCGCACCATGTGTTGGGATCAGGATCACACAGTATCGGCCGCGATTCTCACAGGGAGAATCGCGGCCGTGTGTTTTGGCGGGAACTGATCGTGATGCATCGCACGTTTGGGCCGCTCGCGTTATGCCGCGACCGTGCGGCTCGGCGGCGTTAGGTCGTGTGGCGCCCAACACACTCGGGTGGCTACCACCGTTTTTGTTGCGACCTTTTCTCGATCAGGTCGTCTCAAGGTGGAAGGATGGCAATTGCCCGTCACCTGCTCGCCGGCTCTGGAAACGATGGCGTGGAGGCGCGGCACGACGCGAATCACGATCCCGCGTCGAACACCATGGCCGTCCGAGGACGTGAATACCTAACGCGCGCGGGTCGCCGGATTCGTGCGTGGCGCGGCGGAGTCAACCGCGCGAACCTTTCACAGGAGATTCTCATGCACCGGTTTTTCGGCCGCGCCGTGATGGCGGGCGGCGCGTTGCTGATCGCAGCGACGGCACAGGCTCAGAGTGTTGGGAAATCGTACAAGTTCGGCGGCGACCTCGGCGCGTCCATGCCGCTCGGGGACTTCGGCGATGCCGCGAACGCTGGTTACCACATCGGCGGCTTGTTCGAGTACACGCCAAAGTCGATGCCCGTCAGCTGGCGCGGTGAGATCGCGTATAACCACAACGGCCTCAAGGACTCCGGGATCGACGGCCTCGATGGCAACTTCAGCATGCTCAACCTCGTCGGAAACGCCGTGATGCCGTTCGGCGACAAGGCGGCCTCGATCCGCCCCTATGCGATCGGCGGTCTCGGGATCTATCGCGTGAAGGCATCGGCCGAATTCGATGGCGTCACCGCCAGCCAGTCGGACACGAAGATGGGCCTCAACGCGGGCGCCGGCCTGACCTTCCACCTGAGTGGGTTCGAGTCGTTCGTCGAAACCCGCTTCAACTCGGTCTTCGCCGACGGCAGCAACATGAACTTCATGCCGTTCACGTTCGGCATCAAGTTCTAAGCCCGTCCGGAGCACCGCACGACCCTGGCGGCCGCTCGCTTAACGCGAGCGGCCGTTCTTTTTTTGGGTCAGCACGATTGGGAAACCAAAGAACTGGCTGGCGTTGTGACGTGGCGCACGTTGCCGCCTCTCGCGCCGGCCGATCGCTGGCAGCCTTGGCCCCGCCCACACGACGGCACGCATGCTGCCTTACTGCCGCTGGCAATGCACTCGATCGCTTACGAACTCGCTCGCTGCCCCGTATGCAACAGTGCAGACTCACACGAGATCGCCGGGGCGGATGAAATCCGGGAAGAGGTCGAAGCCCTCTGGGGCTTCCACACGCGCAGGCTTCGTGACGAAACGCCGCCCGAGCGACTGACCGATCGCGTCACGTTCTCCCAACCAACACCACTCCGGATCGTGCAATGCGCGCGATGCGAAACGGTGTTTCGCAATCCGCGCGAGCGGGCGTTCGAAGTCACCGAGGCCTACGCCGACGAGACGCCATCACTCGAAACGCTCCAGGCGCTGTACGACACGCAGCAGACCACGTATAGCGCTCAGGTATCGCGTCTCACCGATGTCGCCGGACACATCGGGCGCGGACTGGAGGTCGGCAGCTACGCCGGCGGGTTTCTCGGCGCCGCACGAAAGGCCGGCTGGCAGTTCGAGGGCCTCGACGTCAACGAGGCGGCGAATGACTTCGCGCGCGCTCTCGGCTTCCCCGTGACCTCGGGCGACCTCGTCTCGTTCCGCACGGGAACGCCATTCGACGCGGTTGCCATCTGGAACTGCTTCGACCAACTGCCCGACCCGCGAGCCGCGGCCCGCGCCGCGCATGGGTTGCTGCAACCGACCGGCGTGCTCGCCATCCGTGTACCGAACGGCGCCTTCTACGCAGCCGTTCGTCGGCGACTGGATGGCATCGCGGGCCCGATCGCGCGCGCATTGCTCGCGCACAATAACCTGCTCGGCTTCCCGTATCGGCACGGGTTCACGATCGCGTCGATGACGCTGCTTCTCGAGGACACCGGTTTCGATGTAGTGCGCGCGCATGGTGACGCGCTCGTGCCCATTGCCGACGAGTGGACGCGCGGATGGGCCGCGGCAGAGGAGCGGATGATCAAGACCGCGGTGAAGACGCTCGCGGCGCTCGACAGCGACGGCGCACCCTGGTTCGAGGTCTACGCCCGGCGCGATCAGTGAGCGGAGGTCAGTCAGGCGCTCCGCGCCCGGGGAGCCTAACGCGGCTTGAGCGCCACGTTTCCCTTGAAGCTGCGGATGACGATTCGCGTGTCGCCGTTGCCTGACGAGAAGCCAAGCTCCATGCCTCGGCCCTCGCGGCCCGGAATGGGCCTCGACGACGTCACGCCATTCTCGATCGTCCCCGTGACGGTCACGGCGTCGAGCTCGAGGTTCGGCCGGGACGGAAGGCGCAGCTCGATCGTTCCGCTGTGCGTGGTGATGTCCACCGAACCCTTGTTCCCGACCTCTCCGTCATAGATGACCTCGCCGGTCACCGTCTCGAGCTTTCCTCGCTCGTAGCGCCCATCTGATACGCGAACCGTCCCGCTCACCGTCGAAACGCCGGCGTCCTCGCTGCCACCGCGAACGTCGACGTTCCCCGTGGCGGTCTTCACGCGGAGCCACGACGCGCCCGCCTGCACGCGAACGTCGCCATCCATCGACTCGATGTTCAGCTCTCGGGGCGTCCCCTGCACCGTGACCGACCCGCCGACGATGTTGAGATCCAGGCCGCCGGTCACACCCGAGACGTCGATGTCGGCGCTGCCGCTCTTCGCCCACACCCGCGCCTTGGTGGGCACGCGGACCTCGAGCGCGGCCGCCGTCGGAAACACATCGGTGGCCCCTTCGACGAAGAACTTCGCTCCGCGACTCGGTCCGGTGGCCGCGGCAGCGATGCCGCCGTCGAAGCGCGAGCCGACCGGCACGGTTCCGGTGATCACGAGGGAATCGCGGTCCCAGCCGACGATGCGAAGGTTGGAGATAGCCCCGGCAACACGGATAGAAGCGTCCGGTGCCATGGCGTACCGTCGCTCTACGGCCATTCGGCCGCTCGATTTGAGCTTTCCGGCGTCTGGCGAGGTTTGTTTCTGAGCGGCCGCCGGCGCCCAGGGCAGCGCTGCCACCACGGCGGCGGCAACGCTTCGCCGCCAACCCACGAGATGGATCCGCCGGCCCGCCAGGTCCAAGGTCATTGGTGTGTTCACGATATCAGGTTCGAGACCCAAGCTCCGATGTGCGGCGGAGCAGGTCCAGCTTTCTCTGATAACTGGCCGACAGGAGGTCTACCAGCATCTGGTTGTTCGGATCCGCCAGCAAGGCGGCTCGGGCTTCGGCGATCGCCGAATCGACGACTGCCAGGCTTCGGTCCACGGTTCGGATCGTCTCGGGGCTCAGCTGGCCACGCTGGGTATCGACCGCTTGCTGGAGCTCCTCGATCGTCCTATTGAACTCGTTTTCCGTCTGCCGGAATCCGGCCGGCAGCACGATTGACGGGGCTTGGGCGGGTGTCAGCGTGGCTCCGCTGCCCGCCATCTCGCTGGTGCCGTTTCGTAGCACGAGCGCCGTGATCCCGGAGGACAGAACAATTAGAATTACGGCCGCTGCAGCCAGCACGGCTACCATTCGGCCTGACGGTCGCCGGGTATGTATGCTCCGAGATTCACGGTCGGCGACACGCCTGGAAGTCGGGAGCACGACCTCTTTGCGTTCCTCTAGCGATTTCCGGAGCTCACTCCAGATGTCTTCCGGGGGTAGCACGGATTTCGGCAAGGCGCTCGCAGAGGATACCAAGCCTTGAAGGGACCTGTACGTCTCCGCGCAGGTCATGCAAACGGAAAGGTGCTCCGAGACGACCTCCGCATCGTCTTTGCTCAGGTATCCGTCGAGAAGATCGCTGAGTACCTCGAAATCTGGATGCTCCCGATCCTGACTCATCGTGACAGTGCCTCCATCAGCAGCTTCCTGGCGCGGTGCAGCTGAGCCCTCAGTGTTCCTTCCGCCGATCCGGTCATACGGGAAATCTCTTCATGGCGGTATCCTTCGATATCATGGAGCACGAACACGGTGCGAGCACCAGCCGGGAGCGCCGATATGGCCCTCTCCAGGTCGATTCTGGTCTCGGTATCCTCCGGTAGCGTGATTCCGACTTCAATGGGAGCATCCAACTGTGCTCCGGTCTGTTCGTCGCTGCGATCGTCAGCCAGAACTACCCGCGCCCGCCGTCGTCGGTCCGTTCGTGCCTCGACAAGGACCTCGTTCACGGCGATCCGATGCAGCCATGAGGACAACTGCGAATCCCCCCGAAACGAACCGAGCCGGTCCCAGGCGCGGATGAACACGCTCTGTGTCACCTCTCGCGCCCGTGGAGCGTCCGCGGTCATCCGCAGGCACAGCGCGTAAACGCGTCCCACCTCGCGCCGGTACACGTGCTCGAAGGCATCGACGTCGCCGGATCGAGCACGCTCGATCAACCGCGCGTCGTCTTCGCGCTCCGGGCTCCCGTTCGCGGGTGGGACCGCGGTCATGGAATCGGTCGAGTGTTTCCGGGCCAGGTTCGTTGGCATCCCGGAATTAGGATGCCGCCGCGGACGGCTTTGCTTGAAACTACTTGGCGACGGGCGACGGGCGACGGGCGGCAGGCGGCAGGCGACGGGCGACGGGCGACTCGGCTTTAGAAATCCTCTATACGCCAGCCCCAAGTAACGGAATCCCGGCCGAGTCCCCAATCCCTGAAGTCCCACTCGCCAACCGCCAGCCGAAAGCCGCCTACAAACGGGCTGGCGTTTGCAGACCAACTTGGGGACTTTCCCAGCGACTCCGACCGACCCCGATACCGTGCCCTCATGCCCGACCTGCCTTTCCGCTCACTCACTGTTGGCGTCGCCTCGGTCCTCGTTGCCTGCCAACAAGCACCGCATACCAAGGCGTCGGCGAATGAGCTGAACGGCCAACCGCGGCTCCCCACCGGAGCCCATCTGGACCCGGTCAGGACATCCTGGCCTGTGGGGTCGATGCCGCTCGCCATGGCGCTCGCTCCAGACGGGCGACACGTGGTGGTGCTGCTCAACGGGTGGCGCGATCAAGGCATCCAGGTAATCGATCGCCAAACCGGCCAGGTCTCGCAAACGGTGTCGCAGCCGGCGACGTTCCTCGGACTCGCGTTCGCCCCCGATGGTCGCTCGCTGTACACGTCCGGCGGCAACCAGGACGCGGTCTACCGATACGACTGGGCCGCCGGCCGCGCGACGCTCGCGGACAGCTTCCCTCTCGCAGTGAAACAGCCGAACCGATCGGGCACGTCGTATCCGGCCGGCATCGGCGTGTCGGGGGACGGCAAACGACTTTACGTGGCCGAGAACCTCTTCGACTCGCTTGCGGTGATCGATGTCGCGTCGAAGCGCGTGGTGCAACGGTTCGCCACCGAGCGCTACCCATACGGCGTCGCGGTCGCGCCGGATGGCCGCGTTTTCGTGTCGGCATGGGGCGGAAACACGATCTCGATCTTCAAGCCGAACAGCGACGGGTGGCTCGACAACGATGGCCGGCTGCGCGTCGGGCGCCATCCATCCGCGCTCGCGCTCTCGGCCGATGGTTCACGTCTCTTCGTCGCGTCCGGAAGCACCGACCGGATCACGGTGGTCGATACACGGGCGAAGCGCGTCATCGCTGAGCTCAACGACGCGCCGCCGGCCGGCCCGCGTGAGGGCAGCACGCCTAACGCGCTCGCGCTCGACGCTGCCGGGACGCGACTGTTCGTGGCGGAGGCGGACAACAACGCGATCGGTATCTTCGACCTCTCCGCGAACACATCGGGCGTCGCCACCGCCACCGGGCGCGACAGCCTGGCGGGCCGACTTCCGACGGAATGGTATCCCACCGCGGTCATTGCCGCGGGTGACACGCTCCTCGTTGCCAACGGCAAAGGAAGGGGCACGTCCCCGAACCGCGACTATCCGCATCCGGGCACCGGCGTCCACACGACGCGGCCGCGGACGTACACCCTCGGTCAGCTCGACGGGTCGGTCATGGCCGCGCCGATCGCGCGCGTCAGCGGCGCAGAGCTGGCGGGCCTGACGCAGCGAGTCGAGCGAGCGAACGGTTGGCGGGACGTCAAGCGTGACGCGCCGTACCCACCGTTCGAGCACGTCGTCTACATCATCAAGGAGAATCGGACGTACGACCAGGTGCTGGGCGACCTGACGCAAGGCGACGGCGACACATCCCTCGTATTCTTTCCACGCGCCAACTCGCCGAACCACCACGCACTCGCTGAGCGGTTCGGCCTGTTCGATCGGTTTTTCGTCAACGCCGAAGTCAGCCCGGATGGACACAACTGGTCGATGGCCGCATACGCGACGGATTATCTGGAGAAGACGGTGCCTTCCAACTACTCGGACCGCGGGCGCACGTACGATTACGAGGGCACCAACCGCGGAAGCGTCCCGTCCGATGAGGGTGCGGAGGACGCGGCCGAACCGGCGAACGGCTATCTCTGGGACCTCGTGCAGCGTAAGGGACTCACGCTCCGCAACTATGGCGAGTTCGTCGTTCCCGAGGGCGCGAATCCGAACGCGGCGATGCCGTCGGGATATCGCGGCACCAAGCCGTTCCTGGCTGCGAATACGAACCGCGATTTCCCATCGTTCGACATGGACATTCCGGACCAGCGCCGCGCGGACATCTGGCTCAGGGAGTTCCAGCAGTACGTACAGCGCGGCGCGATGCCCTCCCTCGTGATCGTGCGGTTGCCTAACGATCACACGGCGGGCGCGCGCGCCGGCTCGCCCACGCCCCAGGCCTACATGGCGGACAACGACCTCGCCCTCGGCCGCATCGTCGAGGCGATCTCGAAGTCGCCGTTCTGGAAGAACACGCTGATCGCGGTGCTCGAGGACGACGCGCAGAACGGACCGGACCACGTCGACTCGCACCGATCGGTCCTGCTCATGATCTCGGCGTATTCACGAGCCGGGACGACTCACCGCTTCACGAATACCACCGATGTGCTCGCGACGATCGAGGAAGTGCTCCGGCTCGACGCGCTGTCGCAGTTCGATCACTACGGTCGGCCATTGCGTGAGATCTGGACGAAGGAGCCGGACCTCAAACCGTACACCGCGCTCGTGCCGTCTGTATCGCTCGACGCGAAGAATCCATCAGGCGGGCGCGACGCGCGCGAGTCGGGAAAGCTGGACTTCGACTTCGAGGACGTGGCCGACGAGGAGGCGTTCAACCATATCCTGTGGCGGACGATCAAAGGCCCGACGGTTCCCTACCCGGGGACAAATCGGATGTCGGCGCTGGAGTGGAAGCGAGGCTGGTAGCGCATGACGCCACGGCGGTGGATCCTCACCGCGATTTCCTTCCTGCTGGCCTTTGGCGCATCGGTCTACATCATCCGATCGAGCTGGTTGGAGGAAGGGGCGCGAGTTGGTCTCCCTCTCTGGGGACACCTCGCATGCCTCACTGCCGCGTTCCTCGAGCTGCTCTGCCGATCGATCAAGATCCGGCTGAGCGGCGCGGCGCTGCGCATCCCGCTCGACCTACGCACGTCCATGCGTGCGTCGCTCGGCGGTGACTTCGGTGCCGCAATAACGCCGGCGCGGTCCGGGGCGGAACCGGCGCGATTCCTGATCCTGCGTGAAGCGGAGCTCCCAGTCGCCGACGCGCTCGTGATCCTGTTTCTGGAGCTGTTTCTCGAGATGCTATCCCTCGCGGCACTGGCGGTCGCGCTGGCGTTCGCGCTCGGCAGCGCATCGAGCGCGGTACACGGGCTCGTGGCGCTGGTGGGCGGGTATTCGACGTTGGTGATCGGGCTTGGGGTGATTGGCTACACGGCCTCTCGGCGATGGGCCGACGGTCCGGCGCCCGCGTGGTTGCCGCGGCTGGGGATGAGCGATCGGCGATGGCACGCCGTGCAGCTCTCGCTCCGACACTTGCGCGCCAACGTGACGAAGATGCGCAGCGCGCGGTGGTGGTTCATGGCCTCGTCGCTCGTGTTCTCCATCCTGCACGTGCTGATGCGCTTGACGATTCTGCCGATCATCGTCTTTGCCCTCGGCGCGCGGACGGCGATCGGTCCACTCGTACTCTGGCCCCTCGCCATCTACTACGGCGGCGCTGTGTCGCCGGCTCCCGCGGGCGGAGGGTTGATCGAGCTCGCGTTCCGCGGCGCGCTCAACGATCACATTCCAGCGGCCTTTCTCGGGGCGGCGCTGCTCTGGTGGCGCGTCTACACGTTCTACGTCCTGCTCGTCGGCGGGGCGCTCGTCACGGGCGCTGCCGTCTTGCGGTCACTGAGGCGAGACGGAGTCGCGGACATGGTGACGGAGTAACAGCGGACCATGACCTACGACGCGGGACTCGTCGAGCGCGTGGCCGACACGCTCGCGCAGATCGGCGAGCGCACCGTTAGGCAGAAGAACGTGTTCGGCGGTCGCGGGTTCCTCGCCGGCAAGTCGACGTTCGTGATCGTGTGGGGCGATGGGATGCTCGTAAAAACCCCGGCCGACGAGTATTCAATGCTGCTCGAGCGGCCCGGAATCGAACCGTTCGCGCCGGGCGGCGAGGCGCCCATGGGCACCTGGGTGCTGGTCCCTGCGGACGCCGTCGCCGACGACCCGGACCTCGCTGAGTGGGTGAGGCGCGGGCTGAAGGGAATACGCCGTTAGGCGGCGCAGTGTCCCTGACGGCTCGGGATGACAACCATCACGGTGCGCACGACCGGCGAACGGCCACGACGTTGCCTCCCTCGCCGGTGGCGGTGGCGCGGTCGATCTCTTGCACGCTCCCACGCATCATCGCGTCGGGCGGCCCCGCGACGCGGATCCGTGCCGTCCGGCTACCGAACGTGAACTCGAGCTCGATCGCGTCGCTACCGCTCGGACGCCACAATCCATTCGCCACCGGATTCGTACGCGCGAGGTCGCGCGCGCGATACCACACCCCATCGGCGTTGGCGGGCACGATCTCCGAATCGAGCGCGATGCGGCGAGGCACCTGCCGAAACCCGTTGCGGCTCACCGACGTCGCCGTGATGCCAAGCTCGTAGCACCCCACCGCATTGGATTGCTCCGCGGTGATCGGCGCGCCCGGCGCCGTATCGACGGACTGCGCGCGCGCTGGCGCCGTCTTGGCTTTGGCACTCGGGGCGGCCCGCGGCGCGGCTCCTGCCGCACTCGTCACCACGACGTCATTCAGCGCTCCCGGCGAGGCGTTCAGCACGACGTCCGTCTGCAGCGTCCGCCCCGGCGTTACGGTGATGTCACGATCGACCGGCTGATACCCGACACGCCTAACGCTGATCCGGTGGGCGCCACCCTGCAGACCGCTGATAGCAAACTCGCCCGCCGTATTCGTGACGACCGCGGTGGTCGTACCTTCGACGCTCACCGAGGCGCCGGCAAGGCCGTTGTCATTCGCATCGATCACCCGCCCTTTGAGGTCGCCCGCGGGGAACGCCGCGGCGCGTGCTTGATCCGGTCGAGCCGAGTCCAATTTCGTGGCCTGCGGCGCTGGCGCCGGGGCCGCCACCTGCAGCCGCTGCGCCTGGGCCAGTTGCTTCGTGTCCTTCGCCAGCTCGTCGGCCGGTTTGTTTGCCGCAGGTTCTTTCCCTCGATTGAGCGTGGTGTCACGTAAGTCGGTGACAGCGAATGTCTGGGGCTCGGCTTCCTTCTTGGCCGCGGTCTCGTTCGGGGCGTTAGGGATCGCCACGGCGCGTTTCAGACCAGCGACGCTCGGCACGCCGGCGACCACGTTGCTCGCAACGCCAACCGAATCAGCCGCGCGTGCCGGCACAACGGATGCGACCGGCGCAGCCGAGGCCGCAGATTCCGATCGTCCCGCCACAGCGGTCGAGGACACGGTCCTCTCTTTCGCGGCCGGTATTGGCCCGGCGGCTCGCTGCATTAGTCCGACCGTCCCGATCCCCACGACGATCGCCGCAGCCGCAGCCAACGACGCTCCGTTGAACCACCGGCGCGGCGCCCGCCGTACCACCAGGTCCAACGGCACAATAGCATCCGCCGCGGCGTCAGCTATGGCGTTAGCTCGCGCGGCCTCCGCCTCCGTGCGAAACGGCGCCTGCTTCGGCACGACCTCCCCTGGAACGCCGTCGAGCGCCGTGAGAATACGCGACGAGGCAGCAATCAGTCCGCGCGCCTCCGCCACCGCGTCGGCACACTCCCGACACTCGGCGACGTGTGCTTCGACTTGGTGCGCCTCGTCTCGAGGCAGCTGCCCGTCGAGCCACGCGTGGATCGTTCCCTCGTCAAGATGCTGCATGTCCTCCTCCTGCTGCGTCGCGTCGCCCTTCGGCCTGCATCGCCTCATACGCCTCGGCGAGTCGCCGCCGAGCGCGCGCGAGCGTCGTTCCAATGGAGCCCACCGATAAGCCCAGGGCCTCCGCGATCTCCGTGTAGTCCAAACCTTCCTCGCGCATGAGCAGCGCCAACCTGTCACGCTCCGCGAGTGAATCCACCGCCTTGCGCGCCAGCGCGGCTTCCTGCGCGCGCTCGAGCGTGCCCGGCTCAGGCTGCTCCTCCTCTCGGGCGCGCTCGTCCTCGGCGAGAATCGCGAGGTGTCGCCGCCGCCGCTCGTCCTTGCGCGCCTCATCACGCACGAGGTTCGTCGCGACCGCGAAGAGCCACGAGCGTTCGCTCGAGAGCGAGTCCTGCCGGAGGGCGCGCAGGAAGGTCTCCTGCGCGACCTCTTCGGCCCAGTCTCGGTCGCCGAGACGTCGGGTCAGATACCGCACGAGGGCGGCGTTATAGGTGCGAAACAGTCGCTCGACGTCTTCGTCCTTCACGCGCTCACCGATCGTGTCTCCGGCGCCCAGTCGGGTCGACGAGCAGCACGCTCACCAGCCCGACTCGATCGCCGCAATGTCTCGCGAAGCCAACGTTTCGGCGCCCGCCGCGTCGATGGCGATCGCGATCGTGCGCCCCGCGACGACAACGCCCGGGGTTCCGTCCTTGCCCATGAGGGCGAACGGCGCCCGCAGGTCATCGACTCGCTCGAGCAGCGCGAAATATGCCGCCGAATACGGCTTCACTCGAACGGTGCGCATGTCCGGCACGTATCGTGAGTCCGTCCACGTCGTTCCCATGAGGCTGAACGTTCGCGTCCCGACGCGACGCGTCGTCGCGCCGCCGAAATCTGCGCTGACCGAGTCGACCGCCGACAGGGTGGTCGCGGCTCGCTGGGCGGCCGCCGCTTTCGCCATCTCGAACTGCCCTTCTCGTTTCGCTTCGACCGGAGCCGGAGCAGCGGCTGGCGCGTCACGACGGCCGCCCGCCGACGTCCCGGTCACCACGATCTGATCGAGCTGCGCGCTGGCGTTGCCGAGGCGTCGTGTCGGCGGCTGCATCCCCGGCTCGAGCACGAGGTACGACGATAGCTCGGTCGGGATCCCATAACGAGTCCCCAGATCACGGAGCTCCTGATCGAGCTCGGGCGATGAGCCGTTCCGTCGCCGTTCCGCGGACAACCACCCTGTGCGCTGTGCTGCCCAAAGTCTGGCGACGAAACTGTTCCGCCGTTCCCGCTCCGGGAACCGAACGCGCTCGGTCCATGTCACCGGCCCATCAGGCGTGCGCCCTTCGACGATGACGCGGCCGTCGCCATCCCCAGTGAAGCGCGCGAACAGAATCAAATCCTGACCGGCGAAGATGTCGGCCGGAAGCGTCGGATGCATCTTCGTCAGCCGGACGCCTTCCGCGCGAACGCGCACATCGGTGACGACCGGAGTCGCTATGCGTGAGGCGACGAGGGTCACCGCGCGCTCGACCGACTCGTCGGGACGCACGAACTGAGCAGTCCCGCGACCGTCCACGGCAAGCTGCTCGACGAGCGCCGCATTGACGTCGCTGCCGACGCCGAAGGTGAACACACGGGCACGACCACGCAGGCGCGACGCAAGCGCCGCGATGCGGTCCGCGTTGCGCTCACCCACCGTCGGCTCACCATCAGTTACGAAGAACACGATCGGCATGCGTGAGTCGTCAGCCGACGTGTCGAGTGCCTCCTCGAGCGCGCCCGAGATGTTGGTCGATCCATCGGGGCGGAGATCGTCGAGGTAGCGGTTCGCCTCATCAATGTTGCGACGCGTCGCCGCCGTGAAGCCGTTCGCGAAGGTTCGCACGTCGGTGGAGAAGTCGATGATCCGGAACCGGTCCTGAGGCCCGAGCGAGGCGAGCAGCTGACGTCCTGCCGCGCGAGCCTGCTCCATCTTCTGGCCGCGCATCGAGCCGGAGACATCGACGACGAACGTGAGGTCGCGCGGTGTGGTCCGAGGAGTTATCGCGGGCGGCGTTATGGTGATGAGCGCAAAGCCATCCTCGGAACCGGGCGCATACGGCAATACCGTTACGGATGCGGCGTTCGTCCGCCGCAGCGGCAGCAGGATCGTCACCTGCGGCGCGTCGCCCGAGGCAGTCACCTCGCGACGGGTGCCGCGATCGTTGACTCGCAGCTCGTTCGTCGGCGAGTAGGGGTTGCCGAATTCATCGCGATTCGTGTAGACGAGCGTGAACAGGTTGCCGGACTCCTGGCTGACTCGCTGCTGGGCGGCGCCAGAGCTCGCGACGTCATCGTCGATTCGACGCGGCGTGGGTGCGGGCAGCGGAACCGGATGCGGTCGTGGGATGCCAAAGGGCTCGGCACGGGGGCCGGAGCCGCGGAGGTAGTCCACGCGTAGTGCGTTCCCCTCGCGTTCGGCCACGGACTGGAAGCGAACCACGACACGCTTCTCTTCGCCTGGCTGGATCGGGAAGATGCGAGTCCGCAGCATGCCACGGCCCATGTACTCGACCAGGGCGGGATCGCGGTTCCGCCTAACGATGTCCTCGTAGATCCGGCGCGCCTGGTCGGCGGGCATCGTTTCGCCCGAGACGAGCTCGCCGTCGATCTCGAGCTCGAGAGCTTCGAACGCGGCGCCGGCAGGCATCGGGAAGATGTAGTCGGCTTCGCCAATCAGCCCGCCGCGATTTCGGAAGGTTTCGGTGACCTGATACCGGAGCACACGATCCGCCAGCTCCACGCGTACCTGGCTGGATGTGCGCTGAATCACGCCCGGTCCGGGTATCGGGCAGGGCCTGGCCTCCGAGCATGGTCTCGGAATGATGATTCCCTGAGCCACGGCAGCGGTTGAGCCCGAAAAGACAGCTATAACGGCAAGCAAAGCGGCACGCATCGGAGTTCCTGGTTGGGTCTGATATGGAGACGTCGGAACTCCGGTCGCTTGCACACAGCCGGTATTGGTTACTGGGATTGGTAATTGGTTACTGGGACAGGTAATTGGTTACTGGGACTGGTTATAAGTGATTGCGCCGGAAACGGATCGATGACGCTCTGGGTCAGGTCGCGCAGTATCGTGGCATATGATCAACGATCCCGAATACGAGCGCTGGCTTCGTACCGTACCGGCGGAGATCACCCAGGACACCCTTTGGCGCATGACGGCCTATCGATACGCGCTCTATGCGATGTCGAGAGCGCAAGCGGATGTTCCGTTCTTCGAGCAATGCCGCGCAACCCGACCGCACGTTGACCAACTGCTCCGAGCAGTCGGTGCGATTAGCGCGAACCTCGAGGAAGGTTATGGTCGTTCGGGCGCGGCCGACCGCGCGCATTTCTACGAATATGCGCTCAGCACGGCGCGAGAAGCACGCGGCTGGTACTACAAGTGTGCTTTAGCGCTGCCCGCCGAGACGCTCGCCTCACGGCTGTCTGTGTTCACGCAGATCATCCGGATCCTCACAAAGACTGTACCGCAAGTCCGCGCCTCCAAGACTCGGTGGCGCCCGAGGCGGGAATCGGACGACAAACCACTCCGAGCCTAACGAGTAGTGTTCCAATAACCAATTACCAGTTCCAATAGCCAATTACCAGTTCCAGTAACCAATTACCAGTGAAAGGTCAGCGACGCTCTACTCGGTCACCGACGCGTTTCTGCGCTCCATCTCTTCCGGTAGCCGGGGCCACTCCCCCGCCCGGGCCACGACGCGAACGGAGATGAGCTCCTGGTCGGCCCGGTCGACGGTCCGCTCGAACCGCTCACCCGTCTGGCGCACGGCCCAGCCTAACGAGAAAGCAACCGGAGACCCGCGCGCCGCCGCGCGTTGAAGTCGGCTCGCGATCTGTTCCGTCCGCGCCGAATTGTCGCCTGTCAACACGATCAGAAACTCGTCCCCGCCGAGGCGAATGACGGGCTCCTCGGCTCGCACCTGGCGCATCAGGAAGCGGCTCATCTGCACCAGCACCCGGTCGCCCATCTTGTGGCCGTGGATGTCGTTGTACGCCTTGAAGTAATCGATGTCGATGTAGATACACCCCCAGTGCGACACCTTCTCCTCGCTCATCGAGTCGCCGAGGGCGAGGAGATAACGGCGGTTGTAGCACCCGGTCAGCGCGTCGCGGATGCTCTGCTCGCGGAGCTGGAGCTCCAGTTCCTTGCGGCGCGTGATGTCAATGAGGATGCCGTGGTAATAGACCTCGCCGGTATCCGGGTCGCGGCACACGTACGTCGTGTCGAGCACCGTGCGACGCTGCCCGTCCGGACGCACGATCGTGAGCTCGAAGTCGCGCACGGCACCATCACGCTCGAGCAGGGCCATCTCCAGCGCGCGGCGATTCGGATCGGCGATGAGGTCCTCCGCGCGGAAGCGCGCGAGGTCGCCGACGGATGACACGCCGAACATGCGCAGGAACGCGGGATTGGCGTCGAGAATGTCGCCGCTCGCGTTCGTGATGTAGATGCCCTCCTCCAGGTTCTGAACGATCAGGAGGAGCGTTTCGTGGTCATCGAGACTTCGGAAGCGCCGCCCGTCCGTGACGGGATCGCGCTCGGGAGTGGTCACGCTGCGGCTGGTGAGAGACTCGCGTAAGCCAGGCGCGGCTCCCATTTCCCCATCATCGCGATGAATGCCGTCGCGACATCCGCATCGAATTCGGTTCCGACGCCGCGCTCGATGTATGCGAGCGTCGCCGCGGGTTCCCACGCGTCGCGATAGGGCCGCTTCGTCCGCAACGCATCGTACACGTCGCAGACGTGTACCAGCGTGCTCGCCTTGTGGCAGTCACAGCGAAAGTGTCGATCGGGATAACCGCCGCCGTTGATCATGATATGGTGCTCGAAGGCCACGAGCGCCGCCACGTCCAGCTTCTGGTCACTCTGGAGAATCAGTCGCGCACCTTCGACGGTATGCGACCGCATCAGCGACCATTCCTCGGGCGTGAGCTTGCCGGGCTTGGTAAGGATGTCCTTGGGAACGCGCACCTTTCCGAGGTCGTGCAACATACCTGCAACCCCGTACGCGCGCACCTCCCTCGGTGACAGTCCCATGAACTCGGCGAGACCCATCGACAACACTGACACGTTGAGCGCGTGCGTCGTCGTGTACTGATCGAACTCCTTCAGCTGCAGGAGCGGCAGAAGCATCTGGCTGTCACCGTGCATCGCGACCGACAACGAGCGCACGATGGACTCCGCCTCGAGGAGCGGAATCTCTTCCCTATCGTTGACTTCGTCGTGCACCCAGCGGATCGCATCCACCTCGGCGTTCAGGTCGAGAAGCGACGGCTGCTCTGCGACGTGGACAGCGGCGTCGGGCACCCGTACGTCGCTCGAACCGCGCACGCCGACGGCACCGAACCGGATTGCGGTTGGCCCGTTGCCTCGCGGAATGTTCGCGGGCGCGTTGGCGGCGGCGATGGCAGTGAACGCCGAAACTCGTGCGAGCACGTCCTCCAGAAAGCCGACGTACGCATCGCGCTCGACCATGTCCCCAAACTCGAGGCGCTGAACCCCAACGTTTGCGAGCTTCAGCGCCCACTCCCAGTCGGTCAAACCTCGGATCGCTTGCTGTCCATAAACGACTTCGCTGCCGAGGAACGAAAAGCTTGGCCTTGGATCGGCCTGCTGCAGCTCGCGAAGAATGTCGAAAGACGCGACGGCTGCGCGCGCGCGCGCCGGATGGCCTTCGGCGTAGAGCGACATGGTCGCCAACGCCTGCGCCATCGAGGTGAGAAAACGGACTGCGATACCGGTACGGTCGCTCATGCGGCTCCAGTTCGAGACGCGGCACTCCTCAGGTCCGAGTCCTTGGACTTCGCGACCAAAGCGAGAACCTCGGCTGCTTCGGGTGCCGAGCTCCAGTGAGCGGCGAGCCCCGCAATCGACGAGAGGAGCTGCGGAGATTTCTCGCGGAGCACCAACGTTCCGAGAAGCCAATGCTTCTTGATCGAGCGCTGAGCGATCCACCGCATCGCCTCGAGGGATCCCGACGCGGCGAGGGCGCGAATGCCACGCGCGCGCAGCTCGGCGCTCAGCGTCGAGTTGTCGATACGACGCATGAGAATCGGAACGGCGTCGGCCGGGCACCGCTTGAGCGCCGCCGCTAACGCGATACCGACGGTCCGTTCGTCCTGGTCGTCGAGCCCGATGACGATGGCGGCATCGCGCATGTCGTCTCGGCGAAGCATGAGCTTCATCGCCTCTCGACGCACGGCCGCATCCGCGCTGGTCAGGTACCGCTCGGGACAGAACCCCTCCGGCCACTCACCGAGCCTATCGATGACGTGGAGGAGTTGCCGCTGCGTCTGAACCGGCGCGTCGGCGAGGCGTTCCGCCACGCGTGGCCGCGAAGCATCGGCGAGTCTCACGAGCATGTCACACGCCCAGCCGTGGAGTCGCTCTTCCTCATCCTCGAGGAGATTGATGATGGGATCGACCGCTACCAGGCGAAGCCGTAAGGCAAGGCGCTCGCCCAGCTTCGTGTTAGGCGTTTCGGCATGCAGCACGTCGACGAGCCGATTCGGCGTCACGATGCGATCGAGCAGCATCTCGCGCGCCGGACTGGCGGGCGCCGCTTCCACCAGATCGAGGACCGGCGTGATGTCCGGGCGCGCGAGCATCTGCACAAACACCTTCTCGACGTTTGGTCCGATGGTCGAGACCTCCAGGGCCAATTGAAGCAGGCGTTCGGGGTCGGCGCCAGCGGCGCCGTCGCCGTCGCTCTGCGCCGTATGTCGTGAGATCGAGTCGAGCGCCGCTGTGTAATCGTCGGGGTTCGGGTCGGCGAGCTCCCAGCTCGAGATCAGGCGTCGCACTTGATCGCGGAGCTCGGCGTCGGACCGCGATTGCAGCACCGATCCGGTTGGCTGTTCGGCGTGTGCCGCAAGCTTGGAAAGCATGCGCACGAGTGACGTCGAGATCGTCTGACCGGAGACATCCGCGGCAGCGCGCACCACATCGACCACGGCGTCGACGGTGAGTCCGTGCGTCGCGTTCAGCGCAAACTGGTATCGCTGCGTCGCGTCGCCACCCATGGACAGAAGCCGCTGCAGCGTTCGAGGCTCCATCTGCCGTACGAGCCGGGACACACGGTCGCGGAGCGGCGACGAGGTACGCTTCTCGTCCGTGCTGAGCTCGTCCGCGATCTGAAGCATGTAGCCGACGACGACCTGATCGTAGGCGGAGTCGTTCTGGTGGGCGTCGATTGCGCGGGCGACGATCTCCGGTTCGGTGGACGACAATTCGGTGGTCGCCTCGCGAGCGAGTGCAGCGCGCGCGAGCCCGATCCAGAGCTGTGCGGCGCGCGTGCGTGCTTCGCGCCCCTCCTCACCTTCCGCCACCGCCTCGTCGACTCCTTCTTCGATGAGCTCGAGCTGATCGAACGTCAACGGAAACAGCCGGACGTTCTGCCAGCGCTGAAGCACCTCGGGGCCCATGAGCCCTAACGGTACTTCCACGCGTCCCACGTCGATCGCAACCGTCGCGAGAACTTCCGCAAGCTCTGCCTTCTCCAGACCACGCGTGAAGCGCATCGCTCCGATCTGGTGTCGATGAAGTCTGACCGCAAAGTCGCGGAGCAGTGGGTGCGCTTCGTCGGTCGCGACGCCCTCGATGATCAGCTGTCGGCGAGCAACACCGATGGAGAGCGCGGGCGCGGTCTCGAGAAACGTCGCGAGCTTTCGCGCGAGGCTATCGACCGCGGCGATGAGAAGCGGATGAGTGCCGGGATAGATTGCGTTCTTGTGCACCGCCACCGCCAACTCGATGAGCAAGTCGGCGCGGTCTTGCGGCAGCGCTGCGTCGGAGGTGCCAGTGGCGATCGAGCTCATTCGTGGATGCGCCCGCACGCCGGCGGGTGCCGATTCCTGGCGCGAGAAGTGCTTTCCCGGGAGATGACTAGTGTCAAAAAGACGAGTCGGCGTGACCGAGGTTACGGGCACTTCCGACGATGTTTTGGGTCGCAACCAAGTGGCGCTGCAGCGCGGGGGGCGGAATGACCGATCGAGAAAAGCCAATGAGCGACAATCGCTCCAGGCATCAGGGCGGCGGGCGACGCGACGAGGGTTTCGAGGCCGCCCCCAGTTCTGCCACCGGCGTGCCGAACGGCGAAGAGGGCTCGAGCCTTGACGGACGTCAGGGTGTAACAGCGAGCGATCAGGGGAAGACAGGAGCTGGTGCGGAGGCGTCGGAGGGCATCCACTCGACGAAGGGGAAGCGGCCAGAGGAGCGCTCCGCCGTGGAACACGCACACGGCGAACCCGGCCGCGGCGAGGGCGCGGGCCTTTCGGGATCCGAGCCACTGAGACATCGTGAGACCGAGCACAAATCCGGCTACGGCGGAGAAAAAGCAGAGCCAAGGACGAGCTCTGACAAACAATAGCCGCGGGCTGGAGTAGCAGCCCGATCCGCGCGAGATAGCTTGGGAGGATGCTCTCGTCCTCCCATCGCGCGGTGCTCGAAGCCGTTGCCCGACGTGTCGTGCCTCATGCGTACGATGGCAGCGGGGCTGATGTGGACGTCGTGGCGCGAATCGAAGCACGACTCGCAAAGGCACCGGCCGAACGCGTGCGCGACCTCCAGATCGCGCTGACCATCCTAGGCAGTCGCGGGGCGGGACTGTTCCTCTCGGGAATGACGGCTCCCTTCCCTCGCCTGTCGGCCGAGCGGCAGGACGCGCTGCTCAGGCGCTGGTCGACCTCACCACTCACCGCGGCGCGCGCGATCTATCAGGGCGTGCGGAGACTCGTGCTCGCCGTCTACTATACGAGCCCCGAGTCGTTCGACGGAATCGGCTATCTCGGGCCTCTCCACCTCCGTGAACCCGCGTTCCCGTGGGAAGGGCCGGCAGCGCACGATGCCGTGCCTAACGCCGACGAACCGGTCGCGCGCGGCCGCGCTGTGTCGAGCGCACCGACTGACAGCGTGCCTCCGGGCTCGTCACCCGGGTCGCGCGCGTCCCGCGCACCGTCCATCGACGCGGCTCGTCCGACCGCCGACGTGATCGTCATAGGGAGTGGCGCCGGCGGAGCGGTTGTCGCGGCACGACTCGCCGAGCGAGGGCGCGAGGTGCTGCTGCTCGAGGAGGGAAGCCTCGTCGGCTCCGACGAGCTGACGGAATGCGAAGGGGACATGACGGCACGCCTCTACGCTGAGAGCGGCATGCGCGCCACCGACGATCTCTCGTTCGTGCTGCTGCAGGGCGCGGCCGTCGGCGGTGGCACGCTCGTGAACTGGATGATCACGTTTCGTGCGCCCGATTTCGTGCTCGATGAGTGGGCCGATCGATTCCGCATCGCGGGCTTCTCGCCAGCCGAGATGGCGCCGGCGTTCGACCGCGTCGAGCGGGAGATTCACGCGATGCCGGTGCCCGACGACGCACACTCGCCGGCCAACCGCATTCTTCTCGACGGCGCACGGCGGCTCGGGTGGCGAGCCGGCACCGGACGCATCAACGCGCGAGGCTGCGTTCGAGCGGGGTTCTGCGGTCAGGGGTGCCGGTACGGCGCAAAGCAGAGTGTCGACCGGGTATACGTTCCCCGCGCGCTCGCGGCAGGCGCTCGGCTTTTCCCCGATTCCCGCGTCGAACGCATCGAGGTGATCGAGCGCGATGGCGGTGCCAGTACCGTCGCGCGTGGCGCGCGCCACACCACGGCACCGCTCAAGCGCGTTCACATCACCCTGCTCGATCGCCTAACGCGGAATCCGCGCGGCGCGTTGGTCGCCGAAGCGCCGGTCGTGGTCCTCGCGGCGGGAGCCGTGGGCACGCCGGTGATTCTGCAGCGGTCGGGTCTCGGTGGCGGTGGCGTCGGGCGATTTCTCCGCCTGCATCCCACCACCGCCGTCGCCGGCGAGTGGCACGACGACGTGTATGCCGCCGCGGGCATTCCGCAATCCGCCGTGTGCGACGAGTTCATCCGCCGCGACGACCACGGCTACGGCTTCTGGATCGAATGCGCTCCGAATCATCCCGGGCTCGCCGCCGTCGCCGCCCCCGGCTTCGGCGCCGAGCACCGCGATGTCATGCGGCGGTTCAGGCGGACGACCAACCTGATCTCGCTCGTGCGGGACGGGTCCGATCTCCAGCAATCGAACGGGTCGGTAACGCTGTCGCGGCGCGGCCGGGTGCGCATCGCGTACCGCGTCGGCGTGCGAGACCGATCGAACGTCATCGCCGGCGTGCAGGCCGCAGCGCGAATTCTGTTCGCCGCGGGCGTCACCGGAGTCCGAACGCTGCACACGACCGGGGGCGAGCTGCGGGACGAGCGTGATGTGGCCGCCCTGGCGCAGCGCGCCTGGGGGCCGCACGCTCTCACCATGTTCTCGGCCCACGTGAACGGCACGTGCCGGCTGGGGACGGACCCGCGAACCTCCGGTGTGAACGCAGCAGGGGAACGTCACGGGGTGCGCGGGCTCTTCGTCGCGGATGGATCGGTGTTGCCGACCGGACTCGGTGTCAATCCGCAGGCGACGATCATGGCGCTCGCGACGGTTGTGGCCGAGCGCGCGGCGGACGCAGGCGCCGTCTAGGATTAGATTCAGCGATCATCCACCACGTCATTCACGCCGGAGCGCACCCGTGTCAGAACCCGCCACCTCAACGGTCGCATCGTCGCTGGACGAGCTGTGCATCAACACGATTCGCACGCTCTCGATGGACGCGGTTCAGAAGGCTGATTCCGGACACCCGGGGACGCCTATGGCGCTCGCGCCGCTCGCGTACGTGCTGTTCATGCGGCACATGCGACACAATCCGGCGGACCCGAGCTGGCCCAACCGCGATCGATTCGTGCTCTCGTGCGGGCATGCGTCCATGCTCCTCTACAGCACGCTCTACCTCACTGGCTACGGGCTGGAGCTCGAGGATCTGAAGCAGTTTCGCCAGTGGCAGAGCCGCACACCTGGCCACCCCGAGTACGGACACACGCCGGGCGTCGAGACCACGACCGGGCCGCTCGGGCAGGGCATCGCGAACGCCGTGGGCATGGCGATGGCCGAGGCGCACCTGGCCGCGGTGTTCAACCGGGAGGGGAACCAGATCGTCGACCACTACACGTACTTCATCTGCAGCGACGGCGATCTGATGGAGGGCATTTCCCACGAGGCGTCGTCGTTCGCGGGGCATTACAAGTTTGGCAAGCTCATCGGCTTTTACGACGACAATCACATCACCATCGACGGCCCGACAGAGCTCACGTACACCGACGACGCCGGCGCGCGGTTCGAGGCGTACGGCTGGCATGTCCAGCACGTGACCGACGTCAACGACCTCGACGCGCTCGACGCGGCGATCGACGCGGCGAAGGCCGAGACGGGGCGTCCGTCGATGATCGTGTGCCGCACGCACATCGGGTACGGCAGCCCGAACAAGCAGGACACCGCGAAGGCTCACGGTGAAGCGTTAGGCGAGGAGGAGATCAAGCTCACGAAGCGGAACCTCGGCTGGCCAAGCGAGGAGTCGTTCTACGTGCCTGAGGAGGCGCTGGCGCATTGGCGCAAGGCGCGCGAGCGCGGTGCTGCCTTCCAGGAAGAGTGGCGTCGCCAGCTCATCGCGTACTCCAAGGCACAACCCGACCTGGCAAAGGAGTTTGGGCGGCGCATTCATGGCGACCTGCCGGCCGGCTGGGAGAGCGCGATCCCGACGTTCACGAAGGACAATGGGAACGTCGCTTCGCGCGCTGCGTCCGGCGCGGTCCTTGGGGCGCTCGTGGAAAAGGTCCCGGAGCTGGTGGGCGGGTCGGCCGATCTGACCCCGTCGAACAACACGCAGCCGAAAGCATTCAAGAATTTCTCGCCTGACGACTTCGCCGCGCGCTACGTGCACTACGGCATTCGCGAGCATGGCATGGCAGGCATCATGAACGGCCTCGCCATCCATGGCGGCGTGATTCCCTACGGCGGCACGTTCCTGATCTTCTCCGACTACATGCGCCCGTCACAGCGGCTCGCGGCGCTCATGCATCAGCGCGTGATCTACGTCTTCACGCACGACTCCATCGGCCTCGGAGAAGACGGCCCAACGCACCAGCCGATCGAGCAGTTGACGGCACTGCGTGCGATTCCGGGATTCACGACGATCCGCCCCGCGGACGCGAACGAAACAGCAGAAGCGTGGCGCTTCGCGCTGAAGCACAAGAACGGGCCGGTGGCGTTGGCCCTGACACGGCAGAAGCTCGGGTGGATCGACCGGGAGAAGTACGGCGCGGCCTCCGGGCTCGCGAAAGGCGCCTACGTCCTCGCGGACGCGCCGGGCGGCGCGCCGGAGGTCGTGCTGATGTCGAGCGGGTCGGAAGTCGGGCTTGTGCTGGCGGCGCAGACGAAGCTTGCCGAGAGCGGGGTTCGCGCGCGTGCGATCAGCATGCCGAGTCACGAGCTGTTCGCAGCGCAGTCACTCGAGTATCAGCAAGAGGTGCTGCCACCCGGCACGAAGCGAGTGGCAATCGAGGCGGCGCACCCTATGTCCTGGTACCGGTGGGTTGGCAGCGACGGGATCATCATGGGCATCGACCATTTTGGCGCCTCGGCGCCTTACGCGGATATCTATAAGGGCCTCGGGCTGACGGTCGACAAGCTCGTCGAAGCGGCAAGCGGGCTCGTAGCGCGTTAGGCTAGCTTCACGCGCTCGTGTGAACAGCGCCGAGTCATACGTCAAGCTCGTGCTCGCCCTCGGACAGCACGACGCTGACTACGTCGACGCGTACTACGGGCCGCCGGAATGGAAAGCGGAGGCCGAATCGGTGACCGTCGGCTTGCCCGAAATCGAGCGACGCGCACAGGAGCTCGTGGCGGAGGTCGGAGACACTCCGACGCTCGATCCGCGGCGGAAGGCGTACCTCCTCGGCCAGCTGCGGGCACTCGTTGCGCGGGTGCGGATGCTCCGCGGCACGCGCTTCTCGTTCGACGAGGAGGCTCGTGCGCTTTATGGCGTCACACCTCCCATCAACAGCGAACAGCACTTTCAAGACATCGTTTCGCGACTGGATGGCATGCTGCCGGGGCGTGGGCCCGTCCCGGAGCGATACGTCAGCTATCGCAGCCAGTTCGTGATCCCACCGGCGAGAGTCGACGCAGTCTTCCAGGCCGCGATCGTGACCGGGCGGGAGCGCACCTCGCGACATATCCCGCTTCCACCTAACGAAAGCTTTGTCGTCGAATACGTCACGGACAAACCGTGGAGTGGCTACAACTGGTACCAGGGACACTATCGCAGCGTCATCCAGGTCAACACGAGCCTGCCGATCTACATCGATCGCGCCGTGGACCTCGCGTGTCACGAAGGGTATCCGGGCCATCATGTCTATAACGCCCTGCTCGAGCGAACGCTCGTGCGTGAGCATGGATGGGTCGAGTTCACGGTGTACCCACTCTTCAGCCCGCAGTCGCTCATCGCCGAGGGAACGGCGAACTATGGCATCGAGCTGGCGCTGCCGGATGATGAGCGCGGCGTCTTCGAGCGTGAGGTACTGTTTCCGCTCGCCGATCTGCTCCCATCCCGCGTGGATGAGTACTACGCCATCCAAATGCTGGTCCGGGAACTGTCGTACGCCGGCAATGAGGCCGCGCGACGATATCTCGACGGCGAAATCGACGCCGCAGCCGCGGCCCTTTGGCTCGAGCGCTACGCGCTCATGGCGCCAATGGTCGCCCGCCAGCGCATCCGGTTCTTCGACACGTATCGCAGCTACGTAATCAACTACAACCTCGGCCAGGATCTCGTTCGCGCGTACGTTGAGCGCAGGGGCGGTCCGAGCGCCGATCGGCGGTGGGTCGTGTTCGCCGAGCTCCTGTCCTCACCAACGCTGCCGTCATCGCTTAAACCGGACGCCTAACGCGCAATCGTCGGGATGTCCGTGTTCGAAGCTTCCGAGCGGGCTCGATTCCCGATTCGCGATTCCCGATTCCCGATGATCAGAATGGCGAGTCCGGCAGGACGATCGTCGCCTTGCGACCGCGGAGCGCGCCGTCGAGCCTGAGCATCGAGAGGCCGACGCCGGCGGCGCCCTGCATGAGCCCTGTCTGCGCGAGGACGACGTTCGGGCTCACGCGATTCTCCGCTTGAACCCATTTGGAGCCGTCGCCTTCCGGTGTCGCACGGTCCAGCGTGTCGTCGGCGACTCGCCGCGCGAAGGCCAGATACGAGGCGTCTCCGGTCACGCCATGCAATGAGACGAAGAAGTCGGACACTCCACAGTTGCCGCAGCACTGGCTGATGTTGTTCCAGAAGCCCGGGCTCCGTTGGGGAACACCACTGCCAACGATGCCCTGAGCAAGCCGTGGCACGTACGCCGACCACGACCGATCGCCGGTCACGGCGCCAAGCCGATGGAAGAGTCTCGCGGTCCCGGCCGGGCCGTGACACCAGCTCAGGTAGAACAGATCGTGCCCATCCGGGTCGTTATGGAAGATGCGTCGACCATCCCCGTCGGTTGGCGTCGCGATCGACTCCAGATACTTCGCGCCTCGTACCGCCGCATCGGCGAAGGATTTGTCGCGCGTTTCCGATGCCAGTGTCGCCAGGAAATACGCGACCCCCGCGGTCCCATGTGAAAAGTTCGGCATGTTCCGCGGAAAGCTCGACGACGCCATCCAGAACGACGTGTCGCCGGAGCGGAATTCACGCTCGATCAGTCGCCGACCGGCACGGATCGCGACGTCGCGAGCTGCGGGTTCCCGCAGCGTCGCGGAAGCGTGCAGCAGATAGAGGCCAGTCCCGGCACCTCCGCTGATGATGTCCGTCGAGTCGTTCCATTCAACGCCGGCGCCGGCGTCCCGTGCGCCGGCCATGATGTCGCCTAACGCCTTCCGGATCGCGGCTGCATAACGCGACTCGCCGCGTGCCCGATCGGCCTCCTGGAGGGTGTACGCGATCCCGGCCAGCCCGCTATACAGGCCGGCCCCTTCGTCGCCACCCTGCGTTTCCGGAAGCGATGTTGCGAGCTGATCGGCGCCCTTCGTCGCGAGATCGAGCCAGGCGCGATCACCGGTGGCCCGGTGGAGCTCGATGAAGAACAGAATGACGCCTGGGAATCCCGTATACAGATCGCGCTGAACGGTTTTCGCGTCCGGCGGGACTGCGGGCCAGCTCGTGCCACTCGGCGACTCGATTGCAGTGGCTCGAAGCCAACGCGCCGCCGCCATCGCCGCGTCGAAGTATCGAAGGTCCGGTTCCACGTGACCGTGCGCGTGGGCGACCCGACGCAGAGGAGCAGGCAGGGCGGCAAACACCGCGGTGCCTAACGCCGCACGGAGCACGTCACGCCGAGATGGCGTGGACTCACGCTCGACCGACTTGTCTTCGCGCATTGATCACCTCCGCTAGTTCACCTTGAACGACACGAGCTCACCGCGTTGATAATCGTGCTCGCGGTCGCCGCCGTGCCGCATCCTGCAGAGCACGACATGATCGCCGGTCTGCAGCACGAGCTTCGCCTGTGCAGTCAGACCGTTCGACATTGGCGTCAGCCCTCCCACATAGACGAATGGGGCAGGATCGGTCCGATCGCTATCCCAACGGCGGACGTCGTCGATCGTCTTCCCCGGCTTGAGCCTACCGATGACGAGATCGTGGGGTCGAGTACCATCATTCTCCACCTGGACCACACGCTGCCCGGTGCGCACCACGCCTGACACGTCGATCCGTCCTTCCTTGATGCGCATCTTCACATCCGGCACGGCGAAGCGGGCCGGAATCAGCACGGACCCTGCGATCACCGAGACCTCTCGCCAGATGAACTTGTCTGCTCGAGGCCGGCCGCTGGGATCGACCTCGTAGGCCACGAGCAGATATCGGCCCGGTCGGAGGTCGAGCGTGGCGGACGCGTCCGACGCCGAGTCGTGTGGCACCGACGGACCGCCGAAGCTCCAATCGTGAAACCATCGTTCCAACCGTCCCGCCGCCCCGCGCGCCAAGTCCTCGGGCGTCGTGCTCGCGGGCACGCGGTGAACGACGAGCTCGCGTTTCACCTTGCCCTTGAGAACAAGTCGGATCGTCGTTATACCCGCCGGGACCGTGGGCGACGATTCGAGCGACGTGTCGTGCGCGACCACGGTGAGCACGCGCTGCGCTCGGGCGCGCGACACGGGCGCCGCGGCGAGAACTGCGATCGCTGCACTGACGGTCGTAATTGCAGCAGCAACGCGCGGAAGCTCGAAGCGACTCGTCAGGCTAGTCACCACACTCCGACAGCTCGAGGTTGTCGCAGCGCGACCTGGTGTCGCGCTGCCGGCGATCAAGCAACTGTGCGAACTTATTCAGCGGGCCAAGTGCGCGGGAGCACCGCCCCGCTGGGTGCCGCACCCTGCCACCTCATCAGTCACCAGACACGGAGCGTTTCCATGGCACGCCCACGCGCAGGCATCGTGTACGTCGGTCTCAAGGCATCGGTCGCCGCACTGGACAGGCGCACGGGCGCGGACATCTGGCGCACTTCCCTGAAGGGCGGTATGGGACGCTCGACCTCGTTCGTCACGCTCTATCGCGACGGTGACATCCTCTACGCGGGCGTCGGTGGAGAGGTGTGGGCTCTGGATCCGAAGAGTGGAGCGATCCTCTGGCACAACCCACTCAAGGGCTTCGGCTACGGCATCCCGAGCATACTCGGCGATAGCGGAGATGCAGGCGGGAACGCGCTGCCGGGCGCCGCTGCCGACTACCAGCGTCAGGCGGCGGCCGCGAGCGCGGGGGCGTAAGGCTTGTTTGAGGGTCAGAGTCGAAATTTCATCGTTACGTTGCACGCAACGTAACGATGAAATTCGACTCTGACCCCCTACGCATCCTTATCACGCTGGCGCTCGCAGTCGTCGCATGTGAGCGGAAGTCGGGGACCGTCACGTCCGGTGGAAGTGTGAGCATAGCGCCACGGGTTGCCATCAACGAAATAATGGCAAACCCGCGCGCGGTGCCGGACGACCGAGGCGAATGGCTGGAGCTGCACAATCTGGAGCAGCGCACCATCGATCTCCGCGGCTGGACACTTCGCTCGAAGAACGATCGCGGTGTCACGATCGACCGAAGCGTCATGATTCCTGCCGGCGGATTCGCGGTGCTCGCGCGCAATGGCGACCGCGCGGCCAACGGCGGCGTCGATGCGGCATACGCCTGGCACGACGGATTGTCCCTTGGCAATAACTCGGACTGGCTCGCGCTCCACTCGGCCGATGGATCCACGGTGGACTCGGTCGTATGGACCTCGACCATCGCTGGCGCGAGTCGAGCGCTGAGGGACACAACCGCGGCACACGCCGACGTCATGGGTCCCGCCTGGACTACGTCCACCACTGCGTACGGGAAAGGCGATCTCGGCACGCCAGGCGGCGCGAACGCCGCAACCGAGATCGCATCGCCGGAGCGCGCAGCGCCTCCACCGATCACGCCCAGTAAACCGGTCGTGGCGGGCGGCCCTGGCCGGGATTCGACTCTGATCGTGCGCGTCCTCGACGTTGGGCAGGGCGACGCCATCATGATCGAGAACGGAGGCAGCCAGGTGCTGATCGACGGAGGACCGGAACCGTCGCGATTCGCGCGCCTGCTCGATCGATTCGGACTGTCAGGAGACACGATCGACGCGGTCATCCTCACGCATCAGCATTACGATCATTACGCCGGGCTGCGCGAGCTCTTTCGGAGCAGCCGCCGGATCACCGTGCGCTACGTGTTCGAGAACAAGGACCCCTACTCGAACACGTCTCTCGCGCAACTTCGCGATTCCATCATCGCTCGCGCGAGACGCGGGACGCTCGACTACCGCGACACGGATGATCCGTGCGGAACGGGAGCGCCGGAGTGTACGATCACGCTGCGCGGCGGCGCGCGACTGCATCTCCTCCGGCCCGACCCGCGCGGCGAGGGGCCTAACAACCGCTCTGCCGTCGTGAAGCTGATCGCACCGGATTCCGCTGCATTTACAATGTGGCTCGCGGGCGATGCCGAGCAGCAGGAAATTTCCTGGTTCGATGCAACGGAATACGACAAGGCGCCGGGGATGCGCGCCACCGTGCTGAAGGGCGACCACCACGGCAGCTGCGACGGGATCTCACCGCGGTATCTCGACCTGGTGAGGCCCGAGGTTGTGCTGCTCTCACTGGCGTCAAAAAACGACTACGGGTACGTCCACGAGCAGACGCTCGACCTTCTTCAGGCGAGACGGATTCCGTGGTATCGCACCGACCAGAATGGCACGATCACCATCACGGTTCCGCGACACGGCGCGAAATACAGTGTCTCCGCTGAACGCGGCGGGCCGGACATGCGAGGGCCGAGTGACCGGCCCGCGCGACACTGTGGCGACGAGTCCAGCGGGCGACGGCGTTAGGCGTTCAGGTCGAGATCGCCAGTGCCACCCGGCGGTGCATTTCGCAGCTGCTCTGCCGAGCGCTCGTACGTGAGCCGGGTCGCGTCGCGGTCCACCTCGATCGTGAAGATCGATCGGGACGCGGATCGAGAATGACTGACGCGGAGAACGTCGCCGTCCTTCGCGTCGGTCGGCAGCAGCCAGCGCGGGATCGGGGTGACGCGCCGTCCGTCGACCTCCACGGCGGCCGCGTCATCCTCGATGACGTCCACGACCCACGTATGGTGCGATGCGCGACGCTCCGCGTCGTGCCGTGGCGGGCCCGCCGCGGGTACGTCGGCAGGATCGGACGTCCGCTCAGCGAGCGGCGCGCCGAACATCGAGTCCTCGCGCCGCTCGTGTGCCATCTCCGCCAAATCCACCTCGCCGACGCGACTTCCGATGAACTCGTCGCGGACGTGCTCGCGGAAGTACGAGTCCCTGGAGGGAGCGCGTGCGAGCTCATCGTACACGCGCTCAGGAACATCGGCGTAGTCGTACACCGCTCCGTTCTCCAGCTCCACGCGCAACGTCCGTGTGCTGCGATCGAAGTGGACTGCGCGGATCCGGACGTCGTCTGAGTGTCTCGTCATGCCTGCCGCGCCCGCAGACACCGTGCCGCCCTTCCTCGTCCGCTCGCGACTCCGGCTATCTGGTGATGCTGAAGGTGAAGGTCTGTTCGACCAACTGTCTCACCTTTCGCCCGCCCACTTGCGCAGGCGTGAACCGGGCGCGCGCCAGCGCCTCGCGAACCGACGCGGTGAAGAGGTCGTGCGTGCTCTCGAGCGCGCGAAAGCTGCCCTGCTCCACTCGGCCCAGCGTATCCACAACGAACTGCGCGCGCACGCTGCCGTCCACGCCGGCGCTCTGGAGCATCGACGGATACCGCGGCCCCGCGGTTCCGGGGAGGGCGACGACCGCCGTCTCGACCACATCCGCCGTGAGCGGCCGGTCGCCAGCAACGTTAGGCAACCCGGTCGTCGGCCCGGCTATCGGCCCGCGATTTCCGTCGAACAGGTGATCGATGAGGCCCTGCATCGCGCCGACCACGGGCAGACCCGGTGAAACGTCGGGCGTGATTGGGACGGGGATGTTTGGTATGGGCACTGGAGCCGAGGGAGCCGAGGGACGCGCGCGATCGCGGTCGGCGATCGGAGGCCGCGGAGTGTCGGTTCGAGGCGGCTTTGGATCCGTGTAGATCACGACGGGCACGTCTTTGTGCGTTACCGGCGCCGCTGTCAGTCCGCTCGCCCGCACAGCAAGAGCGATGAGCGTCAGATGAACTACCGTGCTGACGACGAATCCGCCGGTCCGTCGTTGCGGTCTCGCATTCGATTCCGGAAGTCGATTGAACACGGATCCTCCACGAAGTGGGAGCGTGAGCCTGCGGTCGGCCCTGCGACTCCCGGGAGGATGCACGGTTCGGATGAACCGCCCGTGACGGTGTGGTTAGGCGGCCGTGAATGGACTGTGAAGTTTGGTGAACACGCGGATTACGGATGCGTGAAGACGATGCGTTCGGGGTCAGACTCCTCCCGAATCATTCCGTTGCCGAGGCAACGGAATGATTCGGGAGGAGTCTGACCCCGTTTGAAGCGAACGCTCGCCTGCTTAGCCTAAATCAGGCGGCTCTGTCGGCGCAGCCCGTGTAACCGGGATTGTTCTTCTCCGCCTGCGCCGGCGGCAGGTTCTGGTCGGTGCCGTAGACGCCGCCCTTGAAGTAATTCCCCGTCGGCCACACGGTCTCCGGTCCACGGCCGTACTGCCTGACGAGTCGGCGCAGATCGCCGATGCGGTGCGAGGTGAAATACATCCAGAACGCGCGCTCCCGGAACAGCAGATCGACGCGTGCGGGGTCCGTACCTGGATCGACGAGTGGGGCGAGCGTCCCGCCCAAGCCCGATGCGCGCGCATCATTCAGCTTGGTGAGCCAACCCGCATCGCCGGCTTTCAGGAGCGCCTCGGCCTCGATGAGCCGCGCCTCGATGCCTGTCGCCAGCGCCACCGGTGCGTTGCCCGTCGTGTACATCTGCTGCACCCAGATCGGCGTCCCATCCTGGCCGGGCCGGGTCTTCGTCGCGTCGACCTTGATCCGCGGATCGCCCGACGAGACGTAATCGAGCCCGTTGACGCCTTCCTTGTCGGATGGCCCGAAGTTCGGCGTGGCGAACATCCAGTCGTAGACGTCGTTGACGATCGTCGTGTTGGAGAACAGGGCGTTGTAGACGAAATCGGTCGTGACGGGCGTGAGGAGCCCCGCTGCGTCCGAGTACTGATTCTTGTCTACGAGGGCCCTCGCCTTCCCGACCAGTGCGGCATTGATGATCTTCGTGTCCGTCGCCGCCGCCTTGGTCAGCGCCGTGTCGAAGTTGGCAATCGCCATGTCGAAGAGCTGGTCGTTGGTGACGATCACAGTCGCCGGATTCGCATCGTCGGCGGTGACGTTCACCGGGACACCATTGCAGTACGCTTCGCCCGCGAGGATGTAGGTGAAGCCCTGCAGCATGTAGAGCTCCGCGATCTGCGTGACCTTGGTCGGGCTATCCGGCGCGTACTGCGTGACCGCCGTGAGGGCGCGGATGATCTGCGTGTTCGCCTGCCCGAACAGCCCCCACACCGAGGATGCCGGGAACACGGCTTCGTTCACCGCTCGGCTATCCATATGCTCGGTGCCGCCACGGGCGCTCAGCATCTCGTCGGTGAGCAAGCCGGTAGCGATGTTGAGGCCGATGCCGCTTCCGGCGTTGTCCCCGGCGAACCAGTTCGAGAAATTGCCTAACGCGGCAGCCCGGAGCGCCGCCGCGCCGGTCGGCGAGTTCGCCTGTTCCGGCGTGATCTGGTCCGGCGTTTCGACCTGCGTGAGCTTGTCGGTGCTGCAGGCGGCCAGCACCAGGGCAGCGAGGATCGCGGTCACGCCGCGACCGGTCGCTCGCCCGATGCCGCCGCTCGAATATGAATGCATGAGTTGATCTCGTCCGAGATTCGAGGTGGAAGTGCGCATGGTCAGAACCCGAGGTTGACGCGAACGAGCCAGTAGCGCAGGGCGGGCGGCGAGAAGAAGTCGTTATTGCCGCCGCCGGTGTTGCCGACGCTGCTGTTCGCTTCGGGATCGATACCGGGGTACTTCGTCCACGGCGTTCCGAGGTTGCGGCCGCTCAGGATGATCGTGGCCGAGTGGGTGCGCGCATAGCTCGCGAACCGCGTTGGGACGGTGTAGGACAGCGACATCTCGCGGAAGCGAATGAAGTCGTTAGGCACGAACAGTCCCCACAGGCTGCGCTTGCTCGGGCTGTTCGCGGCCACCGCGGCGGCCTGGTCGGCCAGCGGCGCCGTTGGGTCGTTGACCGCGCGGCAGTTGCCGGTCGCGACGCAGCGCTGGTTCTGGTAGCCCCACTGGTTGAAGAACTCGCCGCGATAGTCGAACAGCGTGCTCAGACGGAGCGTGTTCTTGAAGAATCCGAGTGAGGTCGTGAGCCCGGCCTGCCTCACCGGCAGCGTGGGCCCGCGATAGAGCGCGGTGTCGCTGACGACGATCTCGCTCTCCTCGATGATCCCGTTGCCGTTGGCATCAGCGTACGAGATCAGCTTCCGATCCCACAACCCGAAGAGCGGGAAGCCCTCGACGTTGCGCGCGCCTGGCGCGGTCGGCAGCGGTGCGCCGCCTGCGTCGACGAGCTCGTTCTTGATGATGGAACCGTTGAAACGAATGTCGAAGGTGACCGGATCGGTGCGCACGACCGTGGCGTCGACAGCGAGCTCGAATCCGCGATTCTGCACCTTGGCGAGGTTCTGGAATTGATTAGCGCCGGCGCCGTACGACGGCGGTAGCGGGCGGTTGAACAGCGCGTCCTTCGACTCCTTGTTGAAGAATGTGGCTTCGACGTTCACGCGGTCGTTGAATAACCCGATGTCGGCGCCCGCCTCGATCTCGGTGGTGACTTCGGGCTTGAGCTTCTGGTTGCCGATCGAGAACAGGCGAAGGCCAGGCGTCTCGCCGGCATCCGTCGGATACGTCGAAGCGTTGAGGAACTGGAGTGCTGCGACGGTGCCCGGCTGTACGCCCGCCTTACCGTACGCGGTGCGGAGACGAACTCGGTTCAGCCAGTCCATCTTCGGCCAGAACGCCTCGTCGGAGATCACGTACGACACCGACGCGCGCGGGTATACCGTGTTGCCCACGTCGCGGCCGAACGCGCTGTTCTTGTCGACGCGCGCACCACCGGTGACGAACAGCTTCTCGCGCCAACCCACCTGCTCTTCGACGAACAGTCCGTACGTTGCGTTCTCGGTCGTGAACTCGAAGGCGCGGACCTGAGACCCGGCGGAGTTGGGCGTCGAGGCACCCGGGGGCAGGTTATAGCCCTGACCCTGCGCCTGGTACAGCTCGTCCTTGAACCACTGTGCACCAACCGACGTTCGCGTGGAGATGTCGGGCGTGGCCTGCCACGTACCCGTTCCACCGAGGTCGACTGTGTACTTCGTGCTGTTGGACCGATCGAGGAACTTCCCGCCTTCCTGACCATTGGGGCCCCACGCGAGGCCGACACGCGTGCCTTCACCACGCAGTTGCTCGCGGTAGTTGTAGCTGTGATCCTGATCGATACCAAACACGGCGCGGCCCTGGAACCACGACTTGGGCGACCAGTTGAGCGCGGTGCTGCCCGTGAGCCGCTGATCCTGCAGCTGCTGCTCGATTGACATCACGTCGCCGGGGAGCTCGCGCTGATAACCGTCCGTGGTGCCTTTGACGCCGCGCGCGGTCATCGCCTGGAACGTGAGGCCGGCGAAGAACCCGCCGTCGAACGGCGTGTACAGACGCTGATCGGTGTAGCCCGTGGAGACATCCGCCGTGAGCGTCGGCGTGAGCGACAGGCCGAAGTTGCCGCGCAGGTTGTTCGACTTGAGCTGGTTCGGGTGAATCTGCTTCGGCCGCGGCCTCACGCCGCGCTCGTCGGTGATCCGCGTGATCTCGCTCTCCGGCATCTCGTACGGGCCGACCTCCGACTCGTGATCACCGGACATGAAGTAGCGAAGGCGATCGGAGCCGCCCGAGAACTGGAGGCCGAACTGCGACCGCTGGTTATCGGCGAACGGCGTCGTCTCCTTGTTCATGAGCGGGTTGAAATTCGTCAGGCTGTCGACCATGCACTTGTTCGCGGCAAGCGTCGTGAGCCGGCACTGCGTCACGTTACCGACGGGGTTGCCCGACGCGTCGAGCGCGTGGCCCCAGCTCGTCCAGTTCGGCTCGAAGTTCGCGGGCTGCTGCACGATCCCGCCTTCGCCGAACACGTTCCACTGGGTCCTGCCGACCTTGCCGCGCTTCGTCTTGATGACGATGACGCCGTTCGCGGCCGCCGTGCCGTAGAGCGCCGCCGCCGACGGGCCCTTGATGACGTCGATCGACTCGATGTCCTCGTCGCCGAGGGTGTTGAGCCGGTTGATGCGCTGCGTGCTGACGTTGCCGCCGTTAGGCAGCTGCTGGTTGTCGTAGCGCACGCCGTCCACCACGAACAGCGGCTCGTTCGTGAGCGAGAGCGAGCTGGTGCCGCGGATGCGGATCGATGACGACACGCCGGTCTGCCCGGCGCCCTGGATGACCTGCAGGCCCGACACGCGCGCCTGCAGCATCTCGTTCACGTTGGTGACCGGGGCTTCCTTGGCGACCGAGTCTGCCGACAGGGTCGCGACGACGTTGCCGAACGTGCGTCGCTCCTGGTCGCCGGTGGCGGTCGTCACCACCTCGGCCAGACGCGTCGCCGCCCTTGCGATCGCGATGTCCGCGCGCACCTCACCCGAGGCGGCGACGGTGACTTCCTTGTCCGCCGGCGTATAGCCGATGCGCATGACGCGAATCGTCTGCTGCCCGGTCGGGACACCGGTGATCACGTACTCACCGGTCGGCTGCGTGATGGCGCCGAACCTGGTGCCGACCACGACCACCTGGGCGGATGCGACGGCCGCTCCGCCGTCTGTTTCGGTGATCTTGCCGCGTACGGTTCCCGTACCTTGTGCGGCGAGCGCGCCCGGCAGGGCGACACTCCCCGCCAACAGCAGGGCGGCGATCCTACCTAACGAGAATCTCACGAACGACGATGACACGAAGACCTCCTTGGTACTGATGGGGTACGGACGGTGGACTCATGACACGACATCCCGCCCATCCACGTCCGGCCGACGGCACCGTCGGCCCCAGGAATTCGCGGACTAGCGGAAGCAGGAAGTGCGAGGCGTGGCTGTGCGGTGCGGACGGCAGGATGAGGGATGGGACGCGCCGCGTTCAGAGAAACGCAGCGCGCCACCGCGGCGGGTCACGCCGCGGCACGCCTCATCACGCTGGCCGACCAGTGATCCCATAGCGGCAAACCTCGTTAGGCATGGGGTGAACTCGTGGTCGATTCGAACGGCTGGTCACACCTCCGATCGTCACGACATCGCTCCCGAGCGTGTCATCCTCTCTCGGAGTCGCCAACATGCAACCGCGCTGGTGTTTAGGCGAGAGAAACACACGACGTAAAGCGAAGTCCCGTGACAAAGCGAGATTTTTCGGTGGCCGAATAGTGGTGTCAGGGACGAGGCGTGCCAAATCGAACTGGGCAATATATCCAGCGCGGGATCGAACTACGTAGGATCGAGGGCTGTGAGGGATTCGTCAGGCGGGCGGTCAGGCCATCATATCTGCCCGACCACGGCCCATCGTCGTGAAGGAGACACGCCGACCCAGGAGACCCTGATCCCAACCGGGGGTCGTTAGGTGGGGCCAATCTTGGCGCCCCTGGTCGACCCCCGTGGTATACCAGTTAGGTACGCGGCATCAACCTCTCGACGCCGCCTGCACGAAGTCCCTGAACAGGACGCCCGAGCTCCGATCAGACAGCTCGAAGACCTCCGGATGCCACTGGACGCCAACGATGTAGGATTCGTTGGTCGATTCCGCGGCCTCGATGAGCCCATCGGGCGCCACCGCCGAGGCGGACAGACCGTTGGCCAGCGCCTTGATGCCCTGGTGGTGCATGCTGTTCACAGGGACGGCGGCGTCGATGAGCGCGTGGCGCATTCGCGACCCGGCCTCCACGGTTACGTCGTGAGCCAGATGGTCTCGCGAAAACCCGTAATTCGGGAAGTAATCGTGCTTGATCCCGTTCGGGTACTCGGTCTCGAGATCCTGATAGAGGGTCCCGCCGAGCGCCACGTTGATCACCTGAAGCCCTCGACACAGCCCCAGCAGCGGCTTGTCGTCCTCGACAGCCCATTTCACGAGCTGGATCTCGACGCGGTCGCGGGCCGGATCGATCCGGCCCAGACGCTCGTGCGGCTTCTCGCCGAACGCCGCGGGATCCACGTCAACTCCGCCGGGAATCAGGATGCCGTCGGTCCGCTCGTAAATAGCCCGCAGGGTCTCGAGGTCATCGAGCAGTGGCACCAGGACCGGCGCTCCACCAGCCGTGGCGACGGCGTGGTAGTAGCGCTGGTTCATCACCACCGAGTGGGGCAAACCATCAGGGATACCATCAATCGCCTGAAGGGTTTGCGTCGTGACACCGATCAGCGGACGCGGCATGAATGCATTCGTTGTAATAGAAACGCGGGAAGGCCGGATGTCCGGCCACTGCTGTGACTGGTGAAGTGTAAGCTACGTCACCGAAACCATGTCACGAAGCAGTTGCCATGCCCGCTGGCGCATCGTCCGGGACAACCCCTTCTCGCGACTCCGCGATCAAGTGGTCGACAACGGCCTTGATGTCGCCGGTTTTGTCGTACACCGCGATCTGCCGGTCGGCGCTCGAGCCCTCCTCCAGAATCCGGTACGCGTACTCGACGTCCTTCCGGCTTCCCAGCTCGTCCACGACGTCGGCAATGAACCAGTCGATGAGCTCTCGAATGAGCTCGCGGGCGGGCAGTTCCTGCTGCTTTCCGAAGTCGATCAGCTTCCCGTCGAGCCCATACCGCACGGCCCTCCATTTGTTTTCGTCGATCAGCTCGGACGGGTAAACGCGGAACGTGATGTTGTCGCGTCGCATCTTCCACAGCTTCGCGACGATGGCCTGAAGGATGGCCGCGACGCTCACCGCTTCGTCCACGCGCGTGAACACGTCGCAGACGCGGAATTCGAGCGTCGGATACTTCCAGTGGGGACGAACGTCCCACCACACCTTCGAGCCGTCCGGAATGGAATTCGTCGCGATGAGCGTCTCGAGGTAGGTCTGGTAGTCGCTCCAGCCGCGGAGCACGGGCGTGACGCCGGACCGGGGAAACGCCCTGAACACGACGCTCCGATATGACTTGAGCCCGGTCTTCCGGCCGATCCAGAACGGTGAGCTCGTGGAGAGGCAGAGGATGTGCGGCAGGAAATAGCGGGCGACGTTGGCGGCGTCGATGAGGAAGTCGCGATCCTCGATCCCGATGTGCACGTGCGTGCCGAAGATGAGAAGCTGCCGCGCGAGATCCTGCATCGCGTCCTGCGTGCCGATATAGCGCTCGAGCGGCGTGATCTCCTGCGTGGCCCAATGCGAGAACGGGTGCGTCCCCGCCGCGGCGATCGAGAGATTTTTGAGCCCCGCGAGCTCCATGACGCCGCGCCGCAGCCGCACGAGCTCTTCGCGGACTTCCTGCGGTGTCCGGCAGACGGTCGTCCCCACTTCGACGATGGACTGATGAAGCTCCGGCTTCACCTGACCGAGGAAACGATGGTCGTACTCGAGGAGCTGGGTGATGTACGACTGGAGCTCCCGAGTCTGTGGGTCGATGATCTGGTACTCTTCCTCGACGCCAATCGTTAGGGACGGCGGCTTCATAGTCGGGTCTACTGAGATGGTGTTTTTGACAGCCAGACGGCACACGGCAGCGAACCGAAGACGCCAGACCGCAGACGGCAGGTTGCAGAGGGCAGACGGACACGACTCCTCTGCCTTCTGCCATCTGCCCACTGCCGTCTACCGTCTTCGGTTGTCTGCCGTCTGTCGTCGCATATACAGCCCACTGTCATTACCGAGGCTCCACGAGAAACGTCGGCACCGTCGACCCGCCACCCGCAGTGACGTTCAGCAGCGCCGCGGTAGAGAGTCGGGTCAGGTAGCCTTCCATGTACTCACCGTAGCTCACGAACGGGGCCGTGTCGAGCATACGATCGACGATCTGCACCGTGCCGTCCACCAGACTCGGGTACGGCTCGTACGGAATCCGAACCCGCTCCTGGACGATGTGCGGCGCCGCGAGCGCGCGCGCAATGGCCTCTTCCCACGCTGCATCGTCAACGGTCCAGCCAAGCGTGATGCCGGCGCCGCCGTAGTCATCGTTCGGCTTGAGCACGAGGCGCTCGCGATGCGAGTGCATGAACGGCACGAGGTCGACGTCCCTGCCCTCGAACTGCGTCTTCCGCTCCACGACCGTCCGCGTCCACGGCACGTGCGCGTCGATCGCGGCGCGCTCGTCACCGGTGAACAGGTGGGCGTTTCGCTCGTCGCTCAGCACCGCGAGACTGGCCTTCTTGTGCAGCATCTTGCAGCGGAATCCGTTCGCCATGCACACGGCGCGGTCGCGCACGGCGCGCACCATCGGGCTGTCGATTCCGCATTGTTCGACGAGCTCGTGGATCAATACGCGCTTGTAGATGAGGTCCACGGGACCGCCGCCGCCGAACGACAGGCGGCCGTTCCGGTACTCTGCCTCGCGCGGGTCCGCGATCACACACTCGATGCCGCGCGAGTGAAAGTAGTCCCGGTACATCTCGAACTCGGTCACCGTTGGCACGTCGGGCCAGTCGACGATCGCGATCCGCGGCAGCTCCCGACGGCCGAGCCATTCCTCGTACGAGGCGAGGAGAACGTGGAGAACGCCTTGGCGGGAGAGAATGGGAGTGATCTCGTAGCGCCGGGCGAAGGCACGCATGACGGGCAGGTCGATGAACGCATCCGTGAGCGCATCCCCATACGCCGCGCCGGCCGGCGTTTCGGCGTTGTACTCGGTGAGCTTCATCTCGCCGTCGGCGTCGATGATGAACGTATCGAGCCGCGAGGTGGGGCTTGGATTGCGGACGCCGGGATCGTCGTGGACGAGCAGTTCCTCCCAATCGGCGAGCATGAACTGCTGGCGGAACTCGGGACTGGCAATGGCGGCGGCGTAGGCCTTGGCGAAGACCCGCATGAGGAGGCGGACCCGCTGCTCGAGCCACGCGTGCCGCTCGTGGTTCGTTAGGCGCGGCCGCAGCACGGTGCAGAGTGGCCGGCCGCCGAAGACCAGCCCATGACGGCCAAGCTGGTCGTTGAGCATCCCATGCGAATCGGCGGCCAGCTGGTCGTTGTTCAGGAGATCATGATACGCGGAGATGGCGTTCAGCATCCCGTTACCCCATCCGATGGCGTTGGAAGGACTCAGACGGGCGTCAGGTGCGGCCGGCCGTAAACGCCGTGCTCCACTTCAACTCCCTGGCCTGCTTCCTCGGCTTTTTCGCCAACGCAATGGCCATGTCCGCCATGTGCGTCACCACCCACTGGAAATACTCCGGCGTCAGCGAGTTGATATCCAT
>Ga0207701_10000310_pt1 | contig 50195 bp, 40 predicted proteins | sample KBSSwiSSwithPhiX_FD_184294 | JGI IMG/M metagenome (GOLD analysis project Ga0207701, IMG submission 184294) | Switchgrass rhizosphere bulk soil microbial communities from Kellogg Biological Station, Michigan, USA, with PhiX - S5 (SPAdes) (version 2) | ecosystem: Environmental > Terrestrial >... | reverse complement strand
ACAACACGCTGACCGCTGCCGGCATGGTCGTCGGGACCGTGGGCTACATGTCGCCCGAGCAGGCGACGGGGCGGGAGGTCGACTACCGGTGCGACCAGTTTGCCTTCGGCATTCTGATCTACGAGATGCTGAGCGGGCGGCGGGCGTTCGCGCGCGACACCCACGTCGAGGAGCTGGCGGCGATCATCCGGGACGAGCCGCCACCGCTTGCAGAAGTACGGCCGGAAGCGCCGCTGCCGCTGCAATGGCTGCTCAACCGGTGCCTCGCCAAGAACCCGGCCGAACGCTACGAGTCCACGCGCGACCTGCACCGCGACCTCGAGACGCTGGCGACCCATATTCTTCAGTCGCAGTCGCCGATGCCCGCGAAAGTGCAGGAGGCCACGATGCTGCCGATGGCGGCGACGCCGCTCATCGGCCGCGACACGGACGTAGTCAAGGCGAAGCAAATCGTGCTGCGCGACTCGGCCCGGCTCGTGACATTCACCGGCCCTGGCGGCATCGGCAAGACGCGTCTGGCCCTGAAGGTCGCCCAGGATCTGAAGGAACAGTTCACCGGCGGCGTGCACTTCGCGAACCTGGCGACGATCGCCGACCCGAACCTCGTCCCGCAGGTGGTGGCACAGGCCTGCGGCGTCCGTTCCTCGGCGCAGTCGCCGCCGCTCGATGCGATCGCCGAGCAGCTGCTGCAGAGCGGCAAGCCGACGCTGCTGCTGCTCGACAGCTTCGAGCACCTGTTGGGCGCCGTGCCGTTCGTGGTGGATCTGCTGAAGGTCGCCGCGCCGCTCAAGGTCCTCGTCACGAGCCGCGAACCGCTGCACCTCTCGGGTGAGCACGAGGTGCCGGTGGCGCCGCTGCCGCGCCCCGACGCCGAGCGGACGACGTCGCTCGAGTCGCTCGCGGCCAATCCCGCCGTCGTGCTGTTCGTCGAGCGGGCGCAGGCGGCCAAGCCGGCCTTCACGCTGACCAGCGAGAACGCGCGCGCGATCGGCGAGATCTGCAACCGGCTCGACGGGCTGCCGCTGGCCATCGAGCTGGCAGCCGCGCGCGTGAAGACGCTGCCGCCGGCGGCCATGCTCGGCCGGATGGAGAGCCGCCTGCAGATCCTGACCGGCGGCGCGAGGGACTTGCCGGCGCGCCAGCAGACGCTGCGCGGCGCCATCGCCTGGAGCCACGACCTGCTCGGCGACGCCGAACAGCGGCTGTTCCGCCGCATCGCGGTGTTCATCGGCGGCTGCACGTTCGAAGCGGCCGAGGCGGTGGCCGACACGAAGCGTGATCTCGGCGTCGACATCATCGACGGCATCGAGTCGCTGGTGCACAAGAGCCTGCTGCAGCTCATCGAGTCCCAGGACGACGAAGCCCGGCTGGCAATGATGGAGACCGTCCGCGAGTACGGCTTCGAACGGCTCGTGGAGAGCGGCGAGGAGGGCGCCGCCCGCAAGGCGCACGCCGCGTACTACCTGGTGCTCGCGGAAGAAGCGGCCAACGCGATCGAGGGCGCGGATCGGCCGATCTGGATCGATCGGCTCGATCGAGATCGGGGCAACCTGCGGGCGGCGCTCGACTGGCTGACTCGCACGGGGAATGCCGAGTGGGGCCTCCGGCTGGCGTCGGCACTGCTGCGCTACTGGGAGCTGCGCGAGCTGTTCGTCGAAGGCCGCCGCCGGATGTCGGCCCTGCTGGCGCTGCCCGGCGCCGCGGCGCGCACGCCTCTGCGGGCCAAGGCGCTGTTCGCGGCAGGCGCACTCGCGGCCGGCCAGCGCGACTATCGCAGCGAGATGCCGCTGTTCAACGAGTCGCTGCAGATCTACCGGGAGCACGGGGATCGGCAGGGCATGGGAATCGCGATGAACGCGATTGCCATCGCGCTCAAGGATCAGGGCGACGTCGCCGAGGCGCGCCGGATCTTCGAAGAGATCTCCCTGATCTGGATGGACCTCGGCGACAACCTGCTGCACGCACGTGCGCTCAGCAACCTGGCCAGCATTCTCAAGGAGCAGGACGACATCGTCGCCGCCCTCGCGCGGTACGACGAGGCGCTCGGAATCTTCAGGCAGCTTGGCGACGACCAGGGCATGGCCTGGACGCTCCGGCACCAGGGAGACATCGCGCGCGATCAACACGACTTCGAGCTCGGCGAGGCGCTCTACCTGCAGTCGCTGGCCGTGTTCCGCAATCTGGGAGATGCGTGGAGCGCCGGCAGCCTGCTCACTGATCTCGGAGGCCTGACGCTGAGCCATGGCGAACTGAGCAGGGGCATCGACTTCTTCCGACAGGCCACCGACGCGTTCCAGCAGCACGGCGGCCACCGGCGCGGCCTCGCGCGTGTGCTCGAAGGGTTCGCCCTGGCCGCCTCGCTGGGCGGCGATGCGCAGCGGGCCATCCGGCTGGCCGGCGCCGCCGCGGCGCTGCGCAACGCGCTCGGCACGCCGCTGACGCCGGCAGAACAGCAGCAGGTCACCTCTGGGCTCGAGATCGCGCACGCGCAGCTGAGCCCCGCCGCGCGATCACAGGCGTGGAGCGAAGGCTGGACGATGACGCTGGATCAGGCGATCGAGTTCGGCCTCGACGCCGGAGTCTGATCGCGAACTACTCGGCGCTGGTCGGGTCGATCAGCTGACGGACGGCCGAGATCCGGTTGGCGGGGAAGCCGGCCCGTCGCGCGTGCTCCCGAATCGTGTCCTCGTCCGGCGCGAGATACACGCAGTACAGCTTGTTGTCGGTCACGAAGCTCTGAATCCACTGAATCTGCGGACCCAGCTCACGCAGGACCTTGTTGGACTGCTGTGAGATGGCCCGAACCTCGGCGTCGGTCCACGAGGAGGCCCCGGGAAGCTCCCGCTCGATCACGAACTTGGGCATATGGTCGGCTCCGCACTGCGAATGCTAGCACGCCGGCCCGCCCGCCAGACAGGTACCGCCGGACCCGGCCGCTGCCTCGACGACCGGCCGGTCATCGAGCTGCGAGTAGTGATAGGTCATGCGGAGCGAAGACGATCCAAACAACCTCAGTTGCGCCGTGGTCTGGAGCGACACCGGCATCAGCACGCCGTTGATCCGCTCGTAGGTTCGCACGACGTTCACGCGGCTCACCCAGAACGACGGGGTGCGGGCCAGCCGGCCCTCCACCCGCACGAGCACGCCGTCGCCAGGCGTCAGGAAGATGCGGCCGTCGATCAGGGCGCGTTCCTTCCTGCGCGGCGTGATGGAGACGACGGCCAGTCCGTCGGCATCGACGGTATCGGGCTCGAACGTGTAGTTCGCCGGGGACAGCGCGACCTGCGGTGTCGCGTTCTGCGCGATCAGCCGCCGCTCCTCGTCGAGCAGCGAGTGCAGGACACGCGACCGGATGTAACCTGAGCCTCCTTCGCTGATGACTTCGTAGAAGAAGCCAGATGCGTGGGAGAAGCCGGTCTGCACGTCCAGCCAGCCGCGCTGGCCGACGCCGGCCGCCTCGAGGCGGCGGCTCGCGCGATACTCGTGGGGGACGGCCGGGCGGGCGAGGAAGGCCTGCAGGGCGTCGCTGACCGCGGCGTTGCGAGCGACGGGCGTTCTGACAGTCGAGGCGCCGACCACGCCGCCGGCCGCGGCGATCGCCAGCAGCAATTGGATGTACGCGCGAGCCATCGAGCGCCTCCGTAATTGTCCTAATTCATTAGGACGTGGCGCCATGTTAGCACGGGGTTTGGGCCAGTCAACTAATAAGTTAGGAATTTCGGCGGGGCTTGCGGCGCCGTTCGATCAGCATCGCCAGCCCATCAAGGATCCGCTCCAGGCCGAAGTCGAATTCCGCGTCGAGTGTCCCCAGACCGCGCTCGAACCACACGATCTGGTTCGGCGTGATGGGTTGCGGGCGATCGCCGGGCTGGCTCGGCTGGACGATTCCGTTGATCGCGGCCGAGTGGTGGCTGGACGGATCGAGAGCGCGAACCGCAAGCCCTGCGACCGTCGCTGTCAGTTGATGGGAGCGGATGAACTACTTACGCGCCGCCGAGACCGAGCAGCCTGACTGCGTTCTCTTTCAGGATCAGCGGCCGCACTTCCTCACGTATCGTCGTCTTCTCGAAATCCGCCAGCCACCGATCCGGGGTGATGAGCGGGTAGTCCGACCCGAAGAGCACCTTGTGCTTCAGCAGCGTGTTCGCGTACTGGATCAGCGTCGGAGAGAAGTACTTCGGCGACCAGCCTGACAGGTCGATGTAGACCGTCGGCTTGTGCAGGCAGATCGAGATCGCCTCGTCCTGCCATGGGAACGAGGGATGCGCGAGGATGATCGGCATCTCCGGAAAATCCACCGCGACATCGTCGATGGGCATCGGGTTGCCGTATTTCAGGCGGATGCCGCCGCCGCCCGGCATGCCGGTGCCGATCCCGCTGTGGCCCGTGTGGAACAGCACGGGCAGCCGCGCCTCGGCGAACACTTCGTACAGCGGATAGGCGAGTCGGTCGTTCGGATCGAACTGCTGGAGCGGCGGGTGGAGCTTCAGGCCACGCACGCGGCCCGCCGACACGAGACGCCGCGCCTCGGCGACGCCGTCCGCGCCGCGGTGCGGATCGATGCTGGCGAACGCGACGGCAATGTCCGCGTGCGCGCTCGCGAAGTCCGCGACCTCGTCGTTCGAGAGTTGCGGGCGGCCCGACAGGCGTTCATCGACGGAGAAGACGACGAAGGCCATGCGGCGCGATCTGTAGTACTCGGCGAGCCCGTCCGCGTCGCGCGCCGCGCCGCTCTCGCCGAAGTACTTCCGCGCGGCACGATCGGCGCTGGAGTCGTCGTCGGGCGCGTGGAGGTGCACATGCACGTCTATAGCGGAGATTTCACCGATCCGAATGGGTGGTATGGGTGTCACGCGTCAGCCGTCCTATGGATAACGTCGATCAGCCTGGCGCCGCGAGAGGTGCCGTAAAGCTCGTCGACGAGCGCCCGGCGCCGCTGAAGCACGGCCTTCTGGTTGATCGAGCCTTTGTCGGTGATCTCGCCCGCGTCGATCGACGGCGGCTCCTCGAGCAGCAGCGCCCGCGACACGCGCGTCGAGGTGCTCACGTGCCGTGAGCAGAAGGCCGCCAGCGACTCCGTGAACCGCTCGACGATCGCCGCATGCCCGAGCGCGTCGCGCACCGGAGCATCCGCGCTGACGCCTGCCAGGCGCCGGCAGACCGCGGCATTGGGGAACACCAGCATCCGCACGTCTTCGCGATCGGGCGCGGCAATCACCACGTCCTGCACGAGGTCGCCGAACTGCAGCAGCAGCGCCGCCCTGAGAGGCCCCACCTGCACCCACGTGCCCGTCGAGAGCTTGAAGTCCTCGGCGAGGCGGCCCTCGAACGTGAACCCGCGCGCCGGGTCGGCGGGATCCGCCAGGCCGATTGCGTCGCCAAGCCCGTAGAATCCCTCGTCGTCGAACGAGGCGCGCGTCCGCTCGGGATCGCGCCAGTATCCGGGTGTCACGTTGGGCCCGCGCACGCGCGCCTCGAACAGCATTCCGACGGGCTCCACTTTCAGCTCGACGCCTGGAGCCGGCACCCCGATGCGTCCGGCGACCGGCTCGGCCATCGCTCCCGTGCAGATCGCGAACGGCGCCGTCTCGGTGGCGCCGAGCCCACTGACCCACGGAATGCGCTCGCCGCAGCCCTCGATGGCCTGCCGCTCGAATGCATCCGCGACGTCCTGGCGCAAGCCCGCCGCCGCGTAGAAAAGCATGTAGAGCCGACTGAAGAACAGCCGGTTGAAGTCGGCATCGGCGCGAAGCGCGGGGAGCAACAGCTCGTAGCCGCGTGGCACGTTGAAGTACGCCGTGGTGGCGATTTCGCGCAGGTTGGCGATCGTCGTTGGAAACCGCTCCGGCGTCGGCGCACCGGCATCGATGTACAGGGTGCCGCCGTTGTAGAGCGTGAGGCCGAAGTTGTGGTTGCCGCCGAAGGTATGGTTCCACGGCAGCCAGTCGCACAGCACGGGCGGATCGTCGGCGAGGAAGGGCATGCAGGTGCGAATCTGCTCCTGGTTCGACGACAGCATGCGGTGCGTGTTGATCACGCCCTTCGGAGCGCCAGTGGAGCCCGACGTGAACAATACCTTCGCGACCGTGTCGGCGCCCACGCACTCGTGGGCGTCGTCGACCTCGGTCGTCGCGTGTGTGTCGGCGAGCGCGGCGAAGCTGGTCGAGGGGCTGTCCGGAACCTCCGTGCAGGTGACCACTTCCACCGCCGGCCTCGGCGACAGGCGGGCCAGCGCCGTCGCGAACCGCGGCCCGTCGTCCGCGAACACGAGCCCCGGCTGCATGGCGGCGCACACCGCAGCCAGCGTGCGATAGTCCTGCGATAGCAGCGAATAGGCTGGCGCGACCGGCGCGTACGGAATGCCCGCGTGCATCGCGGCCAGCGCGAGCACGGCGTGCTCGAGACTGTTGCCCGAGAGAATGACGACAGGCCGGTCGGTCGACAGACGCCGATCGAGCAGCGCCTGCGCAATTCGGCGCGCGTTGTCGAGCGCCGCCCGATACGTCAGTTCACGCCACGCGCCGCCTGCATCGCGCACGGCAAGAAACGTGCGGTCTGGCGCATGCTCCGCCCAGTGGACGAGCCGATCCGTGAATCTTCCGGGATACGGGCCGAGCGGATGTGGCGACCGTGCCCGCAGCCGACCACGGGCGTCGTGCTCGACGATCGTGTCTGGCGCGAGGATGCGCGCGGATCGGACGGGCCCGTCGGGATGCCGAGCCACGTCAGTCGAGCCGGGAGCGGTCCAACTCGCGGAACGTGCGCCCCTCGGCGGCAAGCTGCGCGAGCAGCGGCGCCGGACGCCAGCGCTCGCCATGCTGCTGATGGAGCCTCGTCACCTGCTCGAGGACGTTCGCCAGCCCGAGCCGGTCGGCGTAGAACATCGGGCCGCCGCGCCAGGATGGGAAGCCGTAGCCGTTGACGTAGATCACGTCGATGTCCGACGCCCGTGCGGCGACGCCGGCAGAAAGCGCGCGCGCGCCTTCGTTGACCAGCGCCAAAACGGTACGCTGCACGATCTCGGCGTCGGTGACCGCGCGCGGCTGAAGTCCGGCCGCCGCAGCCGCCGACCGGATCAGCTCGTGCACTTCGGGATCAGGCGTCGGCGTCCGCGGATCGTCGTAGCGATACCAGCCCCTGCCGCGTTTCTGGCCGAGCCGATCCATCTCGACGAGCCGATCGTGCACGAGCGGGCGCCGCTCGCTTGTGTCGCTGAAGTGCCCGAGCGCGCGCGACGCACGCCAGCCGACGTCGAGGCCGGCCATGTCGTCCACGGCGAAGATGCCCATGGCCATTCCGAAGTCAGTGAGGGCCCTGTCGACCTCTTCCGGCGTCGCGCCTTCCTCCACGAGGAACTGTGCCTCGTACATGTATGGGAACAGCAGTCGATTGCCGACGAACCCCGGCCCGTTGCCGACGGTGACGCCGAGCTTCTTCAACCGCTTCGCGAACGCCAGCGCGGTCGCGAGCACGTCGACGCCGGTCCGTGGCCCGCGTACTACTTCCAGCAGCCTCATCACTGCGGCCGGGCTGAAGAAATGGAGCCCGACAACGGAGGCCGGGCGCGAGGTCGCCGAGGCTATGGCCTCGATGTCGAGCGTCGACGTGTTCGTCGCGAGAATGCATCCTGGCTTCGCGATCCGATCCAGCTCGCGGAACACCTGCTGCTTCAGCGCGAGATCCTCGAATACGGCCTCGACGATCAGATCCGCGCTGCCGGCGCGCGAGTCGAAATCGGCAGTCGGGACCGGATGAATGAGCGCCATGCGCCGGGCGACGTCGTCCGCGGTCAACCGCCCGCGCGACACCGACACGTCGTAGTTCTTCCGGATAGTGGCGATCCCGGCATCGAGAGCCTGGTCGCCGCTGTCGGTCAGGACAACCTCGACGCCGGCGTTCGCGCACGCCATCGCGATGCCGCCACCCATCGTGCCGGCGCCGACAATCGCGACGGTGTTGACTGGAAGGGCAGCAGCGCGGCTGGCGTCTGCCGGCGGCTTCGTCGCCGCGCGCTCGGCGAAGAAGATGTGCACGAGCGCCTTGGCCTGCTCCGAGCCGATGCACTCCAGGAACAGATCCCGCTCGCGGCGGCACCCATCCTCGTACGGCAGGCGCGTGGCGGCCTCGATGGCGTCGACAGCCTTGAGCGGCGCCGTCTGGTGCTTGCGCACTTTCGCGGCAAGCGTACGGGCGTCTGCAAACAGCGGCGCATTGGTGTGCTCGTCGCCGAGGCGATCGCGGCGGTCGCGTGTTTTTCGCCCGAGCTGAAGCTCGGGCCTACGTACGTCGCCGGCGACGCGATGCGCAAACTCGACGGCCGACGCCGTGAGATCGTCGCCCGCGATCGCGTCGATGATGCCGGCACGCAGCGCATCGGCCGCCGGAATCGGCTTGCCGGTGACGCACATGTCGAGCGCCTTCGCAACGCCCGCCAGGCGCGGGAGCCGCTGGGTGCCTTCCGCGCCAGGAATGATGCCGAGGTTCACTTCGGGCTGGCCCACCTGTGCAGACGACACTGCGACGCGATAGTGCCCTGCCATCGCCAGTTCCAGCCCCCCGCCAAGCGCGGTGCCGTGAATCGCCATCACGACCGGCTTCCGGCAGTCCTCGATCCGTGACAGGAGATCGTGCCAGTTGGGCGCGGCGCCTTCGTTGCCCCAGGCGGCCTCTTCGAGGGTGGTGATGTCCGCGCCGGCGACGAACGTCCTGCCGGCTCCCCTGACCACGATGGCCACGACGCCGGGGTCGGGCTCCGCCGCGTCGAGCGCGGCGTGCAGCGCCTCGGGGACGCCTGGGCTGAGCGCGTTCACGGGAGGGTTGTCGATCTCGAGAACGAGCACGTCGCCGTGACGGCTGCTCTTCACGAACTCAGGCATGCGAGCGATGATCCTATCGCAGCGGCAGACCGAGGGGTCAGTCGAGCGGGAAGCCGGCGTAGTTCTCGGCGAGGCTCGTGAGGGCCGCGCGGGAGCTGACGAGGTACTCGAGATCGGCCCGCTGGCGGCGGCGGTCGAAGGGGCTGGCGTCAGCGGCACGATGAAGCGTCGAGGTCATCCAGTTCGAGAACCGCTGCGCTGCCCAGGCACGGCGGAGTCCCCTTTCGGAGTAGGCGTCGAGCGCGACTGTGCTCCCGGTGCTGTAGACGTCGCGGAGCGCCCCCGCAAGCCGCCACACGTCGGCGATGGCGAGGTTCAGTCCCTTCGCGCCCGTCGGCGGCACGATGTGGGCGGCGTCGCCCGCCAGGAAGAGTCGTCGATACCTCATCGGCTCCACGACGAAGCTCCGCATGTCGGTGATGCTTTTCTGCACGATGGGACCCGCGGTCGGCTCCCACCCGTCGCCGGTCCGCAAGCGGGTCTGCAACTCGTGCCAGATGCGCTCGTCGGGCCAATGGTCGATCGTCTCGTGCGGCTCACACTGCAGGTAGAGCCGCGTGACTTCCGGCGAGCGCATGCTGAAGAGCGCGAAGCCGTTGTCGTGCAGGCAATAGACCAGCTCGTGGGACGACGGTGCGGCGTGCGCGAGGATGCCCAGCCAGGCAAATGGGTAATCCCGCTCGTACGTGCGGACGACCGACGCCGGGATGCTGCCTCGTGAGATGCCGTGAAAGCCGTCACAGCCCGCGACGTAGTCGCAGGCAAACGTCTCGCGCCGATCGCCCGTGTGCACGTGCAGGCAGGGCCGTTCCGACTCCACCTCCGAGATCTCGACGTGCTCCGACTCGAACACCATGTGCGCGCCAGCTCGATGTCGCGCCGCCAGCAGATCGCGGACGACCTCACTCTGGGGGTAGACGGTGATCGCACGACCGCCAGTCAGCTCGGCCAGATCGATCCGATGACGGGTGCCGCCAAAGGCGATGTACAGACCTTCGTGACGCATCCCCTCTCGCTCCAGGCGATCGCCGAGGCCGCAGTCGTGAAGCAGATCGACAGTGGTCTGCTCGAGCACGCCCGCCCGCACGCGCTCGATGACGTGCTGCTCGCTCCTGCTCTCGACCGTCACCGAGTCGATGCCAGCCTGCTGGAGGAGGTGGCCCAGCAGCAACCCGGCGGGCCCGGCGCCGACGATGCCGACGGCGACACGCGTGGCAGTCATGAGAGCAGGCATTGTGACATGGGGGTCGGCGCTATTATCCTGTCCTGCCGCTCATGACCGATCGCCGCGCGCTCGAAGCAGGAAGCCAGCCGCCGCTGCTCTATCCCCCATACAAGTCGACGGTGAGGCGCGCGCCCGCGCAGCCGCTCGTCCAGGTGCCCGGGCGCCTCGTCGATCTCGCGGCGCCCGTGTACGGCTACCTGCCGATTGGCGAGCTCGACAACGACCTCACGCGACAGCACGCCGGCGAGCCGCTCGGCGAACGCATCATCGTCGCGGGCCGTGTGCTCGACGAGGACGGCCGGCCCGTGCCGCACACGCTGGTCGAACTGTGGCAGTGCAATGCCGCCGGCCGATACCGGCACAGGCGAGACCTTCATTCCGCGCCCATCGATCCGAACTTCAGCGGCGGCGGCCGCACCGTCACCGACGCGCGGGGGAACTACCGGTTCCTGACGATCAAGCCGGGCGCCTATCCGTGGAGCAACCACGACAACGCCTGGCGTCCCGCGCACATTCACTTCTCCCTGTTCGGGCACTCGATTGCCACGCGGCTGGTCACGCAGATGTACTTCCCCAACGATCCGCTCTGCGAGTACGACCCGATGTATCAGTCGATAGCCGACGAGGGTGCGCGCCTGCGCCTTGTGTCGCGGTTCGACCTCTCGCTCACGCAGCCGGACTGGGCATTGGGATATCGCTTCGATATCGTGCTCCGCGGCAGGCACTCGACTCCGTTCGAAGGACGCGTGTGAGCAATCCCGCGCCGGCGATCGTGGCGAGCGCGTCGCAGACGGTCGGTCCCTTCTTCCACGTCGGACCCGCGCGCAGCGACCATCTCGGTCGCATGGCCGGTGCCGACACGCCGGGAGAGGCCATGCGCCTCCGCGTGCGTGTGCTGGACGGCGACGGCGTGCCCGTGAACGACGCGCTCGTCGAGGTGTGGCAGGCCGATGCCGCGGGCGCGTGCCCGCCGCAACCCGCGGCAGGGCAGTCGCCCCCGTCGTTCAGCGGCTTCGGGCGGCTCGCCACCAACGACGATGGCTGGTGCACATTTGAGACGATACGGCCGGGCGCGGAAAGCGGCGCCGGGGGTGTCGACCAGGCCGCGCACTTCACAGTCTGCCTTTTCATGCGCGGCCTGCTGCGGCACCTCTACACGCGCATCTATTTCGCGGGCGATCCCGCACTAGAAACCGATCCGCTCCTCGGCATCGTGCCAGAGGCACGCCGGCGCACTCTGCTGGCGCATCCAGGCGCCGATGGCGCCACGTGGGAATTCACTGTCCGCCTTCAGGGTGACGGCGAGACGGCCTTCTTCGATCTCTGAAGACCAGTGGCACGACGCCTGACCGATCCGCTGGGGACGACCGGGGCGCTGAGCGCGCTGTTCTCGGACAGCTCCGTCCTGCAGGCGCTGCTCGATGTCGAGGTAGCGCTGACGCGCGTGCAGGCGCGGCTCGGGCTGATCCCGCAGGGCGCGGCGGACGCCATCGGGAAGGTGTCCGTCGCGAGCTTCGACACCGAAGCCCTCGCTCGCGAAGCGAGGCATTCCGGCACGATTGCTGTTCCCTTCGTCGATGCACTGACCGCGTGCGTGCGCGCGATCGACGCCGGCGCCGCCGGGTTCGTGCACTGGGGCGCCACCAGCCAGGACGTCGTGGACACCGCGTTCGTGCGGCTGGTCAATCGAGCCATCGACGCAATCGATGAGGATCAGCGGGCACTGGCCGGCGCGCTCCGCGCGCTGTCGGATCGGCATTCCGGCGACGTGATGCTGGCGCGGACGCTGCTGCAGCCGGCGCCTCCCATCACGTTCGGGCTGAAGGTAGCCGGCTGGTATGCCGGTGTGCAGCGCAGTTGGGCGCGAGTGGTCACGCGGCGACGCGAGGCGCTCGTGATCCAGTTTGGCGGCGCCTCCGGCACGATGGCCGCGCTCGACGAGCGAGGCCTCGACGTCGCCGAGGCGCTGGCGCGCGAGCTGAACCTGTCGTGCCCCGACGCGCCCTGGCACAGCTACGGCGATCGGCTGGCCGCGATGGTCGCCGCAAGCGCGATTTACACGGGCGTGCTCGGCAAGATGGCACGCGACATCAGCCTGCTGATGCAGGCCGAGGTCGGCGAGGCGCGCGAGGCCGGCGGCGGATCGTCGGCGATGCCGCACAAGCGGAACCCGGCCGGCTGCGCGGTGGCGCTCGCTTCGGCCGCGCGGATGCCGGCGCTGATGTCGACCATCCTCACGTGCCTCGTCCAGGAACACGAGCGCGCCGCCGGCACCTGGCACGCCGAATGGCCCGCCATCATCGAGGCCATGCAGGTGATGGGCGCGGCGGCAGAGGCCATGCGGCACGTGGCCTCGGGGTTGACTGTCGATCCCGCGCGCATGCGGGCCAATCTCGACGCGACCAACGGTGCGATCTTCGCCGAGCGGATCGTCATGCGCGCTGGACGTGCTGTCGGGCGCGACGCGGCGGCGTCGATGGTGAAGGCGGCGCTCGAGAAAGCACAGGAAGGCGGCACGTCCTTCGGTGCAGCGGTTCGAGCGATGCCGGAGCTTGTCATGCAGCTCTCCGCTGACGATCTGCGATCGCTCGACGACTCATCGGGCTACCTCGGCTCGGCAGAGACGCTGCGGCGCCGGCTGCTGCAATCCGGGAGCGGGAGCTGACGTGGCGTTCGCCGGGACCGATCCGATCCGCACGTACTACCGGCTCGAGGGCAACGGCGACAAGCCGGTCCTCGTGCTGTCCCATTCACTCGGGCTCGACCACGGCATGTGGGATTCGCAGATGCCTGGCCTGCTGTCACGATTCTGCGTGCTTCGGTACGACACGCGCGGGCACGGGGCCACCGACGCGCCGGCTGGCGACTACACGATGGAGGGGCTCGGCCGCGACGCGCTCGCGCTGCTCGATGGGCTTGGCGTCGCCAGAGTGGCCTGGTGCGGTGTGTCGCTGGGCGGGATGATCGGCCAGTGGCTGGCTGTGCACGCGCCGGAGCGGGTGTCGGCCCTCGTGCTCGCCAACACGTCGCCGCGCGTCGCGGATCCATCAGTCATGGAGGCGCGGCGCAGGACCGTGCTCGACCAGGGATTGCGCGCGGTGGCGGACACGGCAATGGCGCGTTTCTTCGCTCCGCCGCTACTCGCCGCGAACCCGCCGCGTGTCGCCTCCGCACGGGCCACACTGCTTGCGACCAGCCCCGCCGGCTACGCGGGATGCTGCGCGGCATTGCGCGATTTCGACGGCACCGCGGCGCTGGCACGGATCTCGGCTCGCTCGCTGGTCATCAGCGGCGACGCCGACGCCTCGATGCCGTGGGACGGACATGGCGATGTGCTCGCGCGCGCGATTCCCGGCGCCACGGGCGTTCGCCTCGCGACCGCCCACCTGTCGAACCTGGGCCTTCCGCGGACGTTCACGCGCACGCTGATCGAGTTCCTCACGCCTGATGCGGCCGACGCGTACGACTCGGGCCTCGACATCCGCCGCGCCGTGCTCGGCGACGACTACGTGGCGCGCAGTCTCGCGTCGGCCACGGATCTGACGCGGGCGTTCCAGGACATGATCACGCGCTACGCGTGGGGCGGCATCTGGACCAGGCCCGGTCTCGACCACCAGACGCGCCGCCTGCTCGTGCTCGCCACGACGGCCGCGCTCGGCCGCTGGGAGGAGTTCCGCCTGCACCTTGGCGCCGGGCTCGACCGCGATCTCGAGTGGAGCGACGTCGAAGAGGTGCTGCTGCAGGCTGGAGTCTACGCCGGCGTGCCCGTTGCGAACGCGGGCTTCGCGATCGCCGCCGAGGAACGCGCGCGGCGCACCGGATAGCCGGTTTCATCAGGTGCAGCCCTCGATGCGATCCGTTCGTCTTCTCGCGCTCGTGCTCGCCGGCAGCGTGGCCCTCTATGCGCAGGCGCACGTGACAACCCCGCGCTTCAAGGTCCTCGCCTTCTACACCGGCAAGGAAGACCTCGCGCACATCAGCTTCGACGTCGAAGCCAACCGGTGGTTCGCGGACCTGGCTCGCGCGAAAGACTTCAGTTACGAAGCAACGACCGACTGGCAGAAGCTGAACGCGCAGACTCTGTCGCAGTACCAGGTCGTGCTCTTTCTCGACACGCGACCCGACGATCCGGCCGAGCGCGAGGCCTTCAAGCAATACATGCTGCACGGCGGAGCCTGGATGGGATTTCACTTCGCCGGCTTCGCGCTGACGCCGTCGAAATACCCGCAGGACTGGGACTGGTACCACAACGAGTTCCTGGGTGCGGGGTCGTACGTGAGCAACACGTGGCATCCGACCTCCGCGGTGCTTCGCGTGGAAACCCCAGACAGTCCCATGACCAGGGGCCTGCCGGCGACGTTTGCGTCGGCGCCGAACGAGTGGTACAGGTGGGAGAAGGATCTGCGCGCGAACCCGGACATCCGGATCCTGCTCTCGATCGATCCGTCGAGTTTCCCGCTCGGCACGGGCCCCAAGCCTCACGAGATCTGGCACAGCGGCTACTATCCGGTCGTCTGGACCAACACGCGCTACCGGATGGTCTACATGAACATGGGGCACAACGACATGGACTACGACGGCGGCACGAACCGGCAATTGTCCTCCACCTTCTCCTCGCCGGTCCAGAACGAGCTCATCACGCGAGCGCTGATCTGGCTGGGCGAACGCGGCCCCGCCGCGCCGGACGCACGATAGGGCTTCGACGATGGATCGCGACGAGCTGCAGAAACGCGCCGAGTCGCTCCGCTGGTATCACACGATCGACCTGGGCCAGGGCGTGGTGACGCGCGGCGTCGACAACACGCCGGAACGGCTCGCTCGCGTGCACCTGCCGGAGGATCTGTCGGGCAGGACGGTACTCGACATCGGCGCCTGGGACGGCTTCTTCTCGTTCGAAGCCGAACGCCGGCGCGCGTCACGGGTGGTCGCGTGCGACTACTACGCGTGGCACGGCGCGGGCTGGGGGACTGGCCGCGGCAAGGACGGGTTCGAGCTGGCGCGAACGGCTCTCAACTCGCGCGTGGAGGACGTCGCGCTCGACGTGCTGGACTTGTCGCCGGACAGGATAGGAACGTTCGACGTTGTCTTCTTCCTCGGTGTGCTGTATCACCTGCCGAACCCGCTGCTCGCCCTCGAGCGCGTGGCGTCGGTATCGAGGGGACTCCTCATCCTCGAGACCGTGGTCGACATGGTCGGCATTGGCAGGCCTGCCGCGGCGTTCTACCCGGGCACGGAGCTTAACAACGATCCGACCAACTGGTGGGGACCGAATCACGCGGCCGTGCAGGGTATGTTGACCAGCGTTGGCTTCTCGCGCGTTGACGTCCTCACGCCCGCGCGTTCGGCACCATATCGCGCGGCCCGCGCCGTCTACCATCGCATCAGGGGCAAGAACACTGTTGCCGCCGCGTTCCGGCAGGACCGCGCGGTGTTTCACGCCTGCAAGGCGTAGACGAAGGGCGGGGCTACGAAGCCCCGCCCTTGCATGTCAGTCGTTCGCGCCGTGCATCCAGCCGCTAGCGCCGGACGCGCCCGTCAAATCCTTCCTCGTATCCAGTTCGGAAGCCCTCGCGGTAGCCCCACTCGTATTCCGAGCGCGAACCGATGCCGTCTCGATAGCCCCCGTCCGCCATGACCAGCTCACGCTGGCCCTCGAAGTCCCAATGTGCCCGCGTCGCATCCTCGCCTCCCGCGCGGCGGCCGTCGAGCATGCCCTGCTCATGGCCGGCCTGATAGGCGCGGCCCTGTCCAGGCGCTCCCCGACCGAAAGCTTCGCGGTAGCCGATCATGAAGCCTTCCCGGTAACCGGCCTGGTAGATGTCGTGGTCGCCAAAGTCGGACCGATATCCCGAGTCGGCACTCCAGAGCTCGCGCTGCCCGTCGAGATCCCAGCGTCCGCGGCTCCGGTCATCGCGACCCCCGCGGCGCCCCTCTTCCAGACCCACCTCGCGACCCGCCTGATAGGCACGCGCCCCCGGCCCCACCCGACCGTCCTGGCCGTAAGGCCGAACGTCCTGGCTGTAAGGGTTGTAGGCCGCCGTCGCAGGCTCACGCGCTCCGAGGAATTCGGCGCGGGTGATCACATCGTCCCGGTTTCGATCGACGGTGTCGAACACGCCGTAGCCCGGGCGCCACTCATAGCGGGTCACGCGTCCGTCGCTGTTTCGATCCAGGACGTTGAAATCCTGGTCGTACTGGTTGTAGGCCGCCGCCGCAGGCTCACGCGCTCCGAGGAACTCGGCGCGGGTGATCACGCCGTCCCGGTTTCGATCGACGGTGTCGAACACGCCGTAGCCCGAGCGCCACTCATAGCGGCTGACGCGTTCGTCGCTGTTTCGATCGAGGACATCGAAGTCCTGCGACGTCCACAGTGTGCCGGATCGGTTTTCAGCGATGCGCATTTCCTCGCGAGTGATTACGTTGTCGCCGTTGAGGTCGTGGTTGCGGAACGACCGATTGCTGCCGCGCCACTCGGCCCTGGTGATGACACCGTCACCGTTTCGATCCAGGCCGCGAAACTGGCTGCGATCCTGAGCCGACGCGGTCGAGATGCCCACGACGCACACTGCGGCGAGCATCGCTCCCCGGTGGAAAGACCAATGCAGAGTCATTTACTCCTCCTGCAATAGGAGGGGGCAAGGCTCGTGCCGTCAGGAGCGCTGAATTCCCTGAGGATTTGTTATCTCGACCGTCAACGAAGCAGTCATTTCTTCTACCAGAGCGTATACCCGCCATCGATGAGGTATGCGGCCCCGGTGACATAGCTCGATGCATCGCTTGCGAGAAACACGGCCAGGGGGCCGATCTCGTCCGGCTCGCCCGGCCGGCCCATCGGTACGTTCTGCACGAAGGCGGCGATCACGTCGGGGCGCCGCTCGTTCCACTGGCGGTTGATGTCTGTCATGAAGAGGCCGGGGCAAATCGCGTTGACGGTGATCCCGTGCGGCGCCCAGTCGGCGGCCGCGCAGCGCGTGAAGTGGAGCACGGCAGCCTTGCCCGTCTCGTAGTCGCGCCCGCCGATGCCGCGGTTCGCAATCAATGCGCTGATCGACGCGATGTTGATGATGCGGCCGCCCTTCCCTCGGGCCAGCATGGCCTCGCCGGCCAGGCGCGTGCCGAGAAAGCAGCTGGTCAGGTTCAGATCCATTGACTTCTGCCAGGTCTCGAGCGCCTCGCTCTCAATCGGCACGCTGACCTCGCGGTTGCCCACGTTGTTGATGAGGATGTCGATGGGCCCCATGTCCGCCAGGATCCGCTGCCACGCAGCCTGGCAGGCGGCGGGCACACCCATGTCCACCGTCAGCGTCCACGACTGTCGTCCGCGCGCGCGAATCTCACCGGCAGTGGCGTCGAGCGTTTCGGGCGTCCTGCCCGTGATGACGACATCGGCGCCGGCCTCTGCCAGCGCGAGCGCCATCACGCGCCCCAGCCCGCGGCTCGCTCCCGTCACCACCGCGCGCTTGCCATCGAGTCTGAACCTGTCGAGAACGCTCATCGCCCTGCCCCCTGGTCCCTGGCCCCTGGCGCCTGGCCCTCAGTCCCGAGCACTTCGTCCATCCTGATCGGGCGCTTCTCGGCCAGCGATTTCAACGTCGCCTCGATCATCGCCGTGACGACGAGCCCGTCGCGCCCCGTGACCTCGGGCCGCACCCCGTCGGCGATGCAGTCCACGAAGTACCTGATCGACTCGTACTGGAAGCCCCACGCCTTGCCGTATCGCGTCACGGCCTCCGACGAGAACGGCGTGTGGAACCGGTCGCCGAAGACCCACAGGTTCGGCTCGTTCCTCAGCTCGAGGCCGCCCTTCTCGCCGTACAGCGAGAGCCGGTTGTCGACGACGTTCGTGTACGAGTTGGGGACGATCCACGACGTTTCGAACGTGCAGAACGCGCGGCCCTCGAACTCGACCAACGCCTGGATGGCATCCCAGCACGCGATGCCTTTCGACTCGAGCACGCCGCGATAGCCCTTCGCGAAGACCTCCACCGGCTCCCGGCCGAAGAGCCACCGGACCACGTCCATCGTGTGAGGCAGCAGAAACCACTCGGGGCCCGAGCGCCCGCTCCACGAGAGCATCTCGGTCGGAACGTACACGGTGTCGCTGAGCCGCGCGTACGCCATCACGGGCGCGCCGAGCTCGCCGCGCTCCACGTAGCCCTTGGCCCCCATGAACAGCGGATGCCAGCGCGCGTGGAAGTCGATCATCAAGTGCACGCCGGCCTCTTCAGCGGCGTCCACCATCGCGCGCGCGTCGGCGACGGTCGTCGCCAGCGGCTTTTCGACCATCACGTGCTTGCCGGCTCGCAGCATTGCCACGGTCGGCTCGCGGTGCAGGTGGTCCGGCGTCGCGATCGTCACAGCATCGACGGCCGCAGCCAGCTCCTCCGTGCTGGTGGTCCACGCGCAGCCGAACCGTTCGGCTGTGGTCCGCGCACGCGCTTCGTCGCGATCGCAGATCATCGCGACCGTACAGCGTGGATGCGTGGTCAGCGCGAGGGCGTGATTGTTTCCCCAGATACCGGCGCCGATGATGCCAATCCGCATGAGTGAGGCGGATTGTACGCTGGCCGCCAGAACGGCGTATTCCTTCACACCGCGACGGCTTTTTGACCCCGTCCGCGATGTGCTGTCCAGGAGCTCGCACCGGCTCCCGGCCTGGCGCATTCAACTCCGTCACGATTCCGGCCGATAGTCCGGTTGGACGGCTGGCCGGGCTGTCGTGCAGCGGTGTGCACGCAGGGGCGGTCACCAGCCGGGCGGGGCCTGCTCATGAACAACGTCGTCGCGCGGTTCGCAGACGGTCGTATCGTCAAGGGTGTGTCGATGAATGTCGACATCACCAAACCGGCGTGTCACGTCCGCACGTCAGACGGCAAGATGGAAGAGGTCCGCCTGGCGGATCTGAAGGCGCTCTTCTTCGTGAAGAGCCTCGACGGTGATTCGGCGCACAACGAGGCGATGGCGGCCGAAGCTACGGATCCCCGCGCCCGCGGGTCGATTCTGGTGGAACTCCGTTTCACCGACAGCGAACGTCTCGTTGCCTTTGCCAATCGCTTCCCGCCGCTGGGGGCATACTTCTTCCTGGTCCCCGTCGACCCGAAGAGCAACAACATCCGCATCCTGGTGAACCGGGCGCAGGTCGTCTCGATCGACCGCCTCACTCAGGCTGCCTGACAATCACGCCTTCCGGCAGGGCGCTCTCCGTCTTGTCGCGCGCGGCCATGTTCCGACCGGGCGCAGGCGGCAGCCCGGAAGGCCTGCTGTAGACCGTGCTCCAGCCCCGATGCGCGGCATCGATGCCCAGGCCAATCAGCCCGAAAACCGCTGCGCCGGCCAGCGCATCACCAGCCCGTGACGTCGTGAAGTTGGCGGCGCTGCACGGCTCCCAACTGGCATACCCGTCGCACGGAACGAAAGTCGCCGCGCTGATTGCCGCGCCGAACGCTGCGCCGATGACCAGGCCATCCCACACGCGGTCACCGCGGCGCCTGACCCGCCTGACGAGATCCAGAGGTACGTCCTGCGACCCGGTCTCCGTGGCGATGGTCAGCGCGGAGGACGACACGCGCTGCAGGATGCCGAACGTCTCGCGCGCGTCGCGGCGGACAATCCGCAGCTCGTCACCCTGGACCAGCCGGTCGATGCCGGCCGGCACGGCATCGAACACGGCGCTCGGCGCCATTGTGTCGGGCGAAGGCTCCGGCGATTGCGCACGGGCCGCCGCGCACTGGACGACGAGGCCGGTCGTGACGAGGGCCAGCAGGCGAGTCAGACAGGGGATCATGATGCGCTCCTTGCTGACAGCCACTACCGGCGGACCCGCGATTCGTTACGGCAGCCCTATAATGGGCGCCAGCTCAGCATGACAATCCAGCCAGGCACTGCCCTGGGCCGCTACGAAGTCCGCGAGCTTCTGGGCGCGGGCGGCATGGGGGAGGTGTATCGAGCGATCGATACACGGCTGAATCGCGCCGTGGCGATCAAGGTGCTTGCCTCGGGCGGCGACTCGGAGGACTCGGTGCGCGCGCGCTTCGAGCGCGAAGCGCAGGTGATCTCCAGCCTCAATCACCCGCACATCTGCACGCTGTACGACGTCGGCCGCCAGGACGGCGTCGACTTCCTCGTGATGGAGTGCCTGGAAGGCGAGACGCTCGAGCACCGGCTACGGCGCGGGCCCATGGGCATCGACGAGTCGGTGCGCTGCGCCATCGACGTCGCCGACGCGCTCGACCAGGCGCACCGCAACGGCGTGATCCACCGCGATCTGAAGCCGGGCAACATCATGCTGACGAAGAGCGGCGCCAAGCTGCTCGACTTCGGCCTCGCGCAGCCCTGGCTGGCCGAGTGGTCCGAATCCGACGACTCGACACCGACCAACGCGGCGCTGACCATGAAGGGTTTGGTCGTGGGCACGCCAGGCTACATGGCGCCCGAACGCCTGAAGGGCAGCGACTCGGACGCGAGCGCCGATCTGTTCGCCTTCGGCGCGGTGCTCTACGAGATGATGACCGGCCGCAAGGCCTTTCCCGGCGCCACTCGCGCCGAGATCATGCAGTCGGTGCTCGCCCAGCCACCGCCGTCGCTCTCGCAGTTCAGACCCGACGCTCCGCGCGCGCTCGACCGGATCGTCGATCGGTGCCTGGCGGCTGACCCCGAGGAACGCTGGCAGACCTCACGCGATCTGCTCAGCGAGCTGCGATGGGTGGCCGAGGACCGCACGGGCAAGCCACGACGGGGCCGGAAGATCGCCGCGATTGTCGGCATCGCGGCGGCCGCCGCGATGGCCCTCGCCGCCACCACGCTGTGGCCACGACGAGACGCGTCGATCACCTCCATTGCCGTGCTGCCGCTCGAGAACGCCACCGGCGATCCGTCCCTGGAATATCTGAGTGATGGCATCACGGAAGGCGTGATTCGAGCGCTGTCGCCGGCGCCGGGACTCAAGGTGATGTCCGGGGCCTCGGTCTTCAAGTTCAAGGGTCGGACGAAGGATCTGCAGGCCATCGCGAAGACACTGCGCGTGAAGGCGCTGCTGGTGGGGCGCCTCGAGCAGCACGCGGGCATCCTCTCGGTCAGCATGGAGATGATCGACGCCGCGGACAGCCGCCAGCTCTGGGGCGCCCAGTACACGAGGACCTCGGCCGGCATCGTCAGCATCGAGGACGACATCTCGCGTGAGGTGGCCGATTCGCTACGACTGACCATCGCAGGTTCGGGCGATGCCCGGCGCACGAAGCGCTTTACCGAGAGCACCGTCGCCTACGAGCTGTACTTGCGAGGCCGGTACTATTGGAACAGGCGCACGCCGGACGACCTGATGCGCAGCGTCGAGTTCTTCAAGCAGGCCATCGCCGCCGACCCGAAGTACGCGCTGGCGTACGCGGGCCTGGCCGATGCGTACAACGTGCTCGGCTCGCTCGGGTACGACGTGCTGCCGCCGTCGGAAGTCGTACTCAAGGCGAAGCCGGCCGCGCAGCGGGCCCTCGAGCTCGACGATCAGCTCGCCGAAGCGCACGCGGCGATGGGCTTCGTGCTGCGCTACGAGTGGGACCGCGATGGCGCCGGCCGCGAGCACGAGCGGTCGGTGGCGCTCGACTCCAACTACGCGACCGGCCGCCAGTGGCTGGCCAGCCATTACTGGACTTTGGGACGATTCGACGATGCGCTGGCGCAACTGGAGGCAGCGCAGGCGCTCGATCCGCTGTCGCCGGTCATCAGCCTCAACCTTGGCCGCCACTACTACTACACCCGTGACTTCGATCGGGCCATCGAACACTTCCAGCGGACGCTCGCTCTCGACAAGCACTTCTTCATCGCCGGCCAGCTTCTGGCGGTGGCGCGCCTCGAAAAGGGCGCGCCCGGTCTCGCGCGCGAGCAGCTGCGGGCGACGCCGGCGCCCCCTGGGGCATTCCTCGGCCTGCTCAGCTACGTTCGGGCCGTCACCGGTGATCGCCCGGGGGCGCTGCAGGTGCTGGCCGAGCTGAAAGCGCTGGCCACTCGCCGGTACATCCCGGCGTACGCCCTGGCTACCGCCTATGCCAGCCTCGACATGCGGGACGCCGCGTTCGAGCAACTCGACCTCGCCGTGGCGGAGCACTCGGCATACCTGGACTACATGAACCTCGAGCCAACCATGGACGGGCTGCGCGAAGATCCCCGCTTCGAGGCGATCCTGCAGCGTATCCACCTGCCCGCATTGCCAGTGGCGAAGGCTCGAGCCCATGTCCCCGCGTCGTGACGCGGCGCTCGGCCTCACCCGGCGCAAGTTCCTCGCGTGCTGCTCTGCCCTGGCCGCCGCCGGGGCCGGGTGCGCCAGCCTGGCGCCGGACATGCGGTCGGCGTACGCGCTGATCGTCGATCCTCCGCTCGCCGACTACGAACGGATCATCCGCGCGCTGATCGGCACTGTCCTGCCGCTCGAAGTGCCGGCGTTCCCCGTCACCGGACAGCAGGTGGAGGCCCGCCTGCTGCGGCTCTTCCGGCTCGAACGCGATCCGAGGTTCCTGCTGCTGCAGCGGAGCTTCGTGCTGTTCGATCAGACCGACTTGTTCCCCCACTTCGCACCGCTGACCAAAGAAGAGAAGGACGAGGGGCGAAGAACACGGGACGAAGGCGAAGCGCACGATCGCGATCTGTATGCGCGCTTCGCGGGACACGGCGCACCGGCGCGGTTCACGGCGCTCCCGCTCGACCGGCAGCGCGAGTACTTCGATCTGTGGCGCCAGAGCCGCTTCCTGCTCCGGCGTGAGTTCCACGCGACGGCGAGATCGCTCGCCATGGTCTCCGCGTATTCGATGCCAGAGGTGTGGGCCGTCATCGGCTACGCCGGCCCGCTGCTTCCGGGCCACGGCGGCGGGCGGTCGTGACGCGCATCACCTGCGACGTGCTCGTCATCGGGTCCGGCGCTGCCGGCGGCGTGCTGGCAGCCACATTGGGCGAAACCGGCAAGCGCGTCGTGCTGCTCGAGAAGGGCGGCCACTACACGAAGGACTTCTTCAGCCAGCGGGAATGGGACGCCACCGTCCTCTATGCCGGCCGCGGCGCCCGCTACACGGTCGATGGCGACATCGTCGTCAGGGGCGGCGAATGCGTCGGCGGCGGGACGACGGTGAACTACGCGCTGGCAATGGATCCCGTGGAGGCCGTGTGGGCGGGCTGGCGCCGGTCACGCGGATTGACGGGCTTCTCGTTCGATCCGTCGGAGTCGGACTACGGGGTCGCCGGGCTCAACATGGCGGCGTGCCTGAGCGAGGTCAGGGCCCGCATCAACGTGCACACTCCCGGCGACGAGGAGGTCAACGACAACAACCGCGTGCTCGAACGCGGGTTGCGCGCGCGTGGCCTCTCGTCGAAGCGGTTCTCGTTGAACATGCGCGGGTGCATCGGCTGCGGGTTCTGCGCCGAAGGCTGCGCGTACGACCGCAAGCAGTCCACGATGGTCACCTACGTGCCGGACGCCGTCGCCCGCGGTGTTCAGCTCGTCCACCATTGCGAAGTCGAGGCATTGACCTTCGAGCGGCGCAGTGGCGCGCTGGTCGTGTCGGGGGCGCATGCCCGAGTGCGGCCGACGCGGAAGGGATCGCAGCCGAACAGCGTCGAGCCAGGCGTGCTGGACATCCGTGCGACGCTCGTGCTGGTCTGCTGCGGGTCCGTTGAAAGCCCCACGTTGCTGCAGCGGTCGGGCCATCCCGACCCCCACGATCAGATCGGCCGCGGGCTGATCCTCCATCCGGCACTGCCCATCCTCGGCGTCATGCCTGGGCCCACCACGAACTACCGCGGGGTGAGCGGGACGGTTTACAGCGACCATTTCTACGAATCGCACGGCTTCTACTACGAGTGCCTTTTCGGCCATCCGGCGTTTGGCTCCGTCGTGCTTCCGGGGAGCGGTCCCGATCACTTCGAGCTGATCCGCAAGTACAACCACATGGCGGGCTTCGGCGTGATGCTGATCGACAACCCGGCTGCGACCAACCGGGTGGTCTGGCATCGGCCCACTGGTGAGCGGCGAATCACCTACCACCTGGCCGACGGCGACAAGGCGCGCCTGCGAATCGCCGCGAAGACCGGCGTGGAGATCATGTTCGCCGCCGGGGCCGAGGAAGTGTTGCTCGCCTCGCAGGAGCCGCTCGGATCGCTGCCGTCGCCACGTTTCCGATCGGCCTCGGACGCCAGCGCCGTCGAGCATCTGCGCTTCGAGCCGTACCACACTGCGATCTCGTCGGCGCACTGCCAGGCGACGGTGAAGATGGGCGCCGACGAGGCGACGAGCGTCGTGAACGCCCGCGGCGAGTCCCACCACGTGCGCAACCTGATGGTCTGCGACAGTTCGGTGTTCCCGGCATCGTGCGGCGTGAACCCGATGCTGTCGGTGATGACGATGGCGCGGTACCAGGGGAGACGGATCGCCGGCGAATGGGCACGCTATGACGCGTAGCGGCCAGGCGCTGCTGCTTGTCGCTGTGGCATCCGCTGCGTGCCCGCAAGGCGCCGGGGCGCAGTCGCGAGCCGCTGTGGTCAGCCTTCAATACGAGTCGCCCACGCTCATGGTCCCCATCGCGGTCGTTTCTCTGCGATCGGATGAGGGCCGCGAGTGGACACTGGGCGTCGTGGGCTGGACGCTCGGCGCCGACTGGCGCCACGTGGACCGGCCGGCCCGTCGTCGTCACTTGTACGTGCACATCACGCCCTTCAACGCCAACAGCAGCGAGTACTTCTACTCGCAGGGCGAGCGCGACAGGGCCTCCGAATACAACGCGTCGTCGTTCGAAGTCGGTGGCGGCCTCGAACTGACGCATCGCCGCGGGTGGACGGGGGGCTATCGGGCGCTGGCGCTGTACGAGGCGGTGAGCGGGCTGTCGGCCGACCGTGGCGGCGATGCCTGGGACCTGCCGTTCATCGGCGGCGAGATCACACAGCACTACGAGCGCGTCACGGCGCAAGGCTTTTTCGGTTCGCGTTCCGACGGCGTCAGTGTCGACGCGCGGGTCCGCATCCTCACGGGCACGCACACGTGGTCGCAATTCAGCGTGCGCGCAGGAGGCGGCGTGCGCCGAGGCCGCGGTCACTACAGCGGACGCGGCGAGGTGTTCGGCGGGCACAGCCTCGATACCGTCAGCGCCATGCTCGTTGGCGGCTCGTGGGACCTCGACTTCGCCGGCGCGCTCCCGGGCTACAAGTACGGTGAGTTCCGACTGGATCGAGGCGCGACGGTGGGCGGCGGCGCCTACGTGAGGTTGTCACGCGCGCTGGAGGCCGGGGGGCGCGCTGGATATCTCTACACGCCTGGCCGATCAGAGTATGGCGCCGCGCTCGAGGCGACCGCGCTCTGGCACGGCATCAGCTTCAACGCCGGCCTGGCGCTGCCGAAGGATGGCCTCACTGCCGGTCGCTGGGATCACGCCGTGATCTTCGCCACGTGCACGGCCGCAATCATTCGCAACTGATCGCCCCGCTCAGGACGCGGTGTCGGCCAGCGTCTGCCGCAGGAAGCGCAGCTCCTCTTCCACCTGTGCGTCGCCGTCGACGGTGTGCGCGATCTCCTCCCGCAGCAGGTCGCGAAACTTCCGCCGCAACCGATGCACTGCGACGCGGGCGGCTCCTTCCGTCATGCCCAGGGCGGAGGCGATGTCGCGGTACGGCAGCCCGTCGTCGTCGCCCGACACGAACGGCTCGAGCTGGTCGTAGAGGCGGGCTTTCCCGGATCGCACGCACGCGCTGCGCAGCCGCACGTGCGCCTGACGAAGCAATGTCTGAGCCCAGCGTCGCTCGTAGAGCCGCTCCGGATCGAGCGTGTCCTTCGGCTCGAGCGCGTAGCGTCCTTCGGCGGCCGTGACGTCGAGCGTCAGCGGCGCCGCGCCGCCGCCGCGCTTGACGGCGCGCGCCCGTTCGTACTCGTTGATCATGAAGTGCTTCAGCGACGCCAGGAGGAACGACCGGAAGCGCCCGCGCTCGGGCTGAGCGTGCCGGAGGATCCCGCGATCGAGCAAGCGCAGTAAGAACCCCTGCACGAGATCCTCCGCCTGTTCGACGTCGTAGCCGCAGCGCCTGACGTACGCGTACAGGGCATACCAGTAGGTTTCGCACAGGGTGGCCAGGGCCTCCTCAGACGCTCCGGTGCGGGCGCCTGCCGCCACCACGATGCTCCAGCGCGTCGTGACGAACCCGCGGCGATCCTCAGGCTTCACGTGCCGTCGACCTCCCAGCGGTTCGACCTGTTCGGACAGCTGTAACGATGCGCCCCGGCAGCGGTATTGAGGGGCAAATGGCGCCGCACCGCATCATACGCGGAACGTCCCTTGCGCTGGTTCTGTGCGTCCTTCCCGCCTGTTCGCTCCGGCGGATGGCCGGCAAGACCATCGCCGACTCCCTCGCACACGGCTCGTCCACCTATGCCCAGGACGACGACCCGGAGCTGGTGCGGGAGGCGCTCCCCTTCGGCCTCAAGACACTGGAAGGCCTGTCGGCCGATCTCCCACGTCACAGGCCGCTGCTCCGCTCGTTGGCGAGCGGCTTTACGTCGTACGCCGTGGCCTACGTCGTCCCCGAGTCGGAGCGCCTCGAGTCGGTCGACGTCCTGGCGTCGCGTGCGGAGCGCGATCGAGCCCGTCGCCTGCTGCTTCGCGCCCGGGACTACGGGCTGCGGGCGCTGGAGGTGCAACACCCCTCGTTCGGCACAGCGGTTCGCGCGAACGCGGCCGTCGCCGTCGCGCACACGACCATCGACGATCTGCCGGACCTTTACTGGACGGCTGCGGCCTGGGGATCTGCCATCTCCGTCGGCAAGGGCGACATGGAGCTGGTGGCCGACGTGCCGATCGTCGAGCACCTGATTCGCAGGGCCGAAGCGCTGGATGACACCTGGGACGAAGGCTCGATCCACGAGTTCCTGATCACCTTCGAGAGCCGCGGCGCCGCGATGGGCGGCAGCCTCACCCGTGCGCGGCAGCACTACGAGCGTGCGATGGCACTGAACCACGGACATCGCGTCGGCCCACTCGTGGCGCTGGCCGAGCAGGTCGCGCTCCAGGAACAGGACCGCGAGGAGTTCGACACGCTGCTCGCCCGCGTGCTCGCCTTCGACGTCAACGACGCGCCTGCCAGCCGGCTGGCCAACATCCTCGCGCAGCAGCGCGCCCGCCGGTTGCGGCAGGCCGCCGACGACCTGTTCCTGAAGGAGCAGCCATGACGATGACGCGTGTGATTGCGGCGGCGGCGCTCGCGGGCGCTGCCCTCCTGGTCGGTCCCGCGGACGCGCAGTCGCCGGTGATCGTGAAGATTGCGACTATCGCGCCCGACGGCTCGCCCTGGCACGACGTGCTCGTGGAGCTGGCGCAACGGTGGCGTGACGTGTCGCACGGTGGCGTGCAGGTGAAGATCTACGCCGGCGGCACGCAGGGCGACGAAGCGGAGTTAGTGCGCAAGGTCCGAATCGGCCTGCTCCAGGGCGTTGCCGTCACGGCCACCGGCCTCGACACCATCTCGCCCGGCTTCAGCGCCTTCTCGGTGCCCCTGCTGTTCGAGTCCTACGACGAGCTTGACTACGTGCGCGATCGAATCTCTCCGCGATTGACGCAGAGCCTGAGCGACCACGGCTTCGTGGTGCTGAACTGGGGCGATGGCGGCTGGGTGCGGTTCTTCACCACGCGTCCGGCGCGCACCATTGACGATGTACGGCGGATGCGGACGTTCACGTGGGCGGGGAATCCGCGGGGGGAGGAACTGTGGAAGCAGGCCGGGTTTCATCCGGTGCCGCTTGCACCGACGGACATCCTCACCAGCCTCCAGGCCGGCCTGATCGAAGGCTGCCCGGTGCCGCCGACTGCGGCATTGGCCTACCAGTGGTTCGGCATCTCCAAGTACATGCTCGACATCAAGATTGCGCCGATCGTCGGTGCGACCGTGGTGTCGCGGGCGGTCTGGGAGCGCATCGACCCGTCGCTGCGGCCCGTGCTGCTGCGCGAGTCGGAGTTGGTCGGCACGCGGATGCGCGATCGCATCCGCAGCCTCGACGGCGAGGCCATCACGGCGATGCGGAATCGCGGCCTGCAGATCGTGACGTCAACGCCCGACCTCGAGCAGCAGTGGCGGGATGCGGCCACGGCCATCTATCCGAAGATTCGCGGCGGTCTGATTCCGGCCGCCGACTTCGACGAAGTGCTCTCGCTGGTGCGCGAACGGCGTGCCGGTGGAGCGCGCCGATGATCGCCTCGGAGATCGCGACGCCGGACGCGATCCCCGATGTCAGGACTGCCGTCGCCGCGCCGCGCGCGGGAGCGCTCCACCGGATCGAGGAGGCCGTCTCGGCGTGCGCATTGCTGGCGATTGTCGTGCTGCCGCTGGCGGAAATCGCCGGCCGCCGGCTCTTGGGGCACGGCGTGCCCGGCTCCATCGACTACGTCCGGCACCTCACGCTGTGGTTGACGCTGCTCGGCGCGATGGCCGCCGCGCGCGACGGTCGTCACCTGTGCATGACCACAACCGCGTGGATACCCTCGCGTTGGCGACACGCCGCGGAACTCGCGGCGGTCAGCGTGGCCTGCACAATCTGTGGCGCGCTTGCCTGGACCTCGCTGCAACTGGTGCTCGCCGAGCGGCAGTCGGCGATGTCGCTCGCCGGTGGCGTGCCGATCTACGTGGCGCAGTCAATCCTGCCGTTCGGGTTCGCGGTGATCGGCTGGCGGCTGGCGGCGCGGCTGACTGGCATCGCCTGCGCCGCCGCGATCCTGATCAGCCTGGCCTCCGTCATCGCGCTGGGGATGGCGCCGCTCGAGGTCATCGCGAGCTGGCGCGCGACACTGCTCGTGGGTCTTGGCGTGGCGATGCTCCTGGGCACGCCCATCTTCGCCGTGCTCGCGGGCACGGGGCTCGTCCTGTTCCTGACTGCGGGCGGCCCGCTTGCGGCGGTGCCGACTGAGATCTACGACATCGTCTCGTCGCCGTTGCTGCCCACGATCCCGCTGTTCACGCTGGCTGGAGCGCTGCTGGCGCGCGGCAGCACGCCCGAGCGGCTCGTCGCCGTGTTCCAGGAGGCCGCAGGCTGGCTCCCGGGCGGCGCGGCGGTGGCGACGGTGCTGGTGTGCGCGTTCTTCACGTCGTTCACCGGCGCCTCGGCCGTGACGATTCTCGCGCTGGGCGGCCTGCTCTATCCCGTGCTCATCCAGAATGGCTTCACACCCAGGTTCGCGGTGGGCCTGCTGACGGCAGCCGGGAGCATCGGCCTGCTGTTCCCTCCCAGCCTGCCGGTGATTCTGTACGGCGTGGCCGCCCACACGCCGATCGACCAGATGTTCCTGGCGGGGATGCTGCCTGGCCTCCTGATGGTCGGCCTCGTGTGTCTCTACTGCATACGCGTGGGATGGCGGGCGGGCGGACGCTGGCGTCGCGTCCATCCACAGGCTGCCGTGCGGGCCTTGTGGGCGGCCCGCGCAGAGATCGTGCTCCCAGTCGTCATACTCGTGAGCGTGTTCGGCGGCTTCGCCACGCTGGTGGAAGCCTCGGCGCTCACGGCGCTCTACGCGTTCCTGATGAAGTGCGTGGTGCAGCGCGAGGTGTCGCTGACCAGGGACGCCGTCCACCTCTTCGCCGAGTCGTCAGTGCTGGTGGGAGGCTCGCTCATCGTGCTCGGCGCGTCGCTCGGGCTGACGAGCTACCTGATCGACGTCGAGGCGCCGGCGCAGGTCACGCAATGGGTGCAGCAGGGGATTGCGTCGCGCGTCTCGTTCCTGCTCGCCCTGAACGTGTTCCTGCTGATTCTCGGCTGCCCGATGGACATCCTGTCTGCCACCGTCGTCGTCGTGCCACTGCTCCTGCCCGTGGCTGCCGCCTACGGCGTGCATCCGCTCCACCTGGGGGTGATCTTCCTCACCAACCTCGAGCTGGGCGGGCTGACGCCGCCGGTCGGCATGAACTTGTTCCTGTCGTCCTATCGCTTCAATCAGTCGATGATGCAGGTGACGCGGGCCGTGCTGCCATTCCTCGCCGTGCAGTTCATCGGCGTGCTGCTGGTCACCTACTGGCCAGCGATCAGCGTCGGCGTCGTGCAGTGGCTGGGGAGATGACGCTGAGGCACAGGACTTTAGTTCTGCTCAAAGAGCTGGCTTGCTCCTGGCGTCATTGCTGCTGCGCCTTGCAGACGAAGTTCGCCGCGTCGTCCGTGCTTCCGGTTCCCGAATAAACGGCAACCTTCGGATACAGGCAAAGCGGGCGAGTCCGATCGGGCTTGCCGTTGGCGAGGTGCGTGGCTATCAGTTGCTCGGGCGCCTTCTGTTGCTCGACCCACTGTTCGAGCGCGGCCATCCCGTCGAACAGGCTCGGGCCATCGCCGCCGAAGCAGTGATCCATTCCCGGCACCATGAAGAGCCGCATCGACTTCGAGACGGTGTCGGGCCCCAGTTCCTTCACGACGCTGTTGTAGTAATTGATGGTATTGCCCGGCGAGATCAGCTGATCGTTCCAGCCGTGGTACATGAGGATCCTGCCGCCGCGGTTGAAGAACGCGCGCAGGTTCGGGCTGGTTGCGTTCAGCAGGCCGCTGTCGATCTCGTCCGCTTTCGCGACGTCTTTGTCGAAGTCGAGCGTCCTGTAGTCCCACTGCGGGTCCTTGAAGACGATGTACTTGAAATGGTCGGTGGAGATGCTCAGGGGTGCGGGCCCGCCGGCCAGCGCGCCCCATCCCATTTCGCTGCCGCGCTCGAGGCCGGGGAAGATCTCGGCGCCGGTCCGCGGATTGCGCGCTGGCCCGTAGATCTTGCGCGCAGCTTCGACCTGCGGCGGGGTCAGGCACGTCGATGCGTCGGTTCCTGCCGGACACTCGATTGATTTCGGATCGACCTTGCACTGCCTCGGATTCTCCAGCACGCCGTCCTTGACCGCATCGAGACCGTCGCAGGCGTCAATCACGGCCTTGTGCAGCGCCGCGAACTTCTCCTTCGGAATGTAGCTGGCCGGGTCCTTCAGCGTCGCGTGCGCGACCCACAGGCTGTGGCTGGAGAGGTGCGTCATGTAGTTGGCCGGCGCGCCGTCCAGAATGCCGTCGTAGTCGGAAGGGTAGCGCTGCGCTTCCTTCAGGCCCTGGCGTCCGCCGGTGGAGCAGCCGTTCCAATACGACAGCCGGGGGCCGTTGCCGTAATACGCCTCGATCACGGCCTTTGCCGTGACGGTCATCTCGTGAACAGCGCGCCAGGCAAAGTCGGTCAGCTTCTCCGGATGGTTGAACGCGAAGGTGCCATCTCCCATGCCGCCGGCGTGCCCGGTGTCGGTCGCGACGACGGCGTAGCCGCCGCGGAGGGCGTTGGCCATCATGAAGTAGAAAATGCTGCCCGCCCAGCCGCCGTTGCCGACGCCCTGGAGCTTGCCGTTCCACCCCGAGACCGGCAGCCACACTTCCATCTTGATGTCCGAGTCGCTGGACGGTTTGAGCGTCGCCGTCACGCGGCACATCGCCGGCAGGTTGGCGAACGCCTGCGGCGCATTCGGCACGCCGCCCGCCGGCGAGGCCGGAGGGCTGAACTCACCGGCCCCGACGGACCGAGACGCGAGTGACACGTGTTCGATCTTGAGCGACGCGAGCTTTTCGCAGGCCGACGCGTCCAGACTCTGGCCATGGAGCGGCGCTGCCAGCCCGAGCAACGTCAGAAAACCCGCGAGGAGCTTCAATCCCATACCCATGGACCTGTGGACCTATGGACCTATGGACCCAGCTAGTACCGCCACCCCTTGAGATCCGCACCCTTCGGTGCGGTCTTCTCGATGCGATCCAGGATGGTTGGCAGATACATCGTGTGGTAGTGAAGCCGCGAGATCTCGTTCGGCAGGTTCGGATCGCCGTTCCAGCAATGCTCCGCGCGCTCGCCGTACTTCACTTCGCCTTCGTAGTACGGATCCTTCGTCGCCTTCAGGACGTCCTCGAGATAGTAGACGGCGTTGTTCAGGAAGTAGGTGTCGGCGCTGCCGACGTAGACGCGCAGCTTGCCCTTGAGCTTCGGCCCGAGGGTTGCCCAGTCGCGCTGCAGGATCGCGCTGAGGTCGTAATGCTCCTTCCAGTACGCCGCCACCGACCGATCGATGACGCCGGTCTGCTTGTCGAAAATCGGCTTCGGATAGCCATCGTCGCCGACTGGGCCGAAGACGGCCTGCCAGATGTCGAACTGCTCGCCCGAGCGCGCGTGCGAGCCGAGCGCGAGCTCGTACTGGTTCATGCTCTGCACCGTCCCCAGCGTCTGGCCCAGATAATTGCGCGCCGCGGGCTGCAGGAACCGCGTGTGCGTGCCCTGCAGGTAGAACGCGTTGGCGTCCTCGTAGATGTTGACCGTGGTGTACGCGCGGAAGTCGACCGGATCCGGGCAGGCGATGAAGGCCCCGTTGTAGTGGTCCGGATAGAACATCTGGACGGCCATCGCCTCCCAGCCGCCAGTGGAGCCGCCGTAGACGAAGCGCGCCCAGCCCTGGCCGATGCCGCGGAACTGCTTCTCGATAGCTGGAATCAGCTCCGTCTCGATCGCATCGCCATACGGGCCGAGATTCGCCGAGTTCACCGCGTACGAGTCGTCGTAATACGGATTGGCATGGTTGATTTCGGCGACCAGGATGCGTGGAAAGCCCGGGCCCGACCACTGCTGGTAGAACTTGTAGGCCTCCTCCTGCTGGATGTGGTTGTATCCCGACAGGTGAAATCGATCGCTGTAGTCGGGCGCGAGGTCTGGATCCGGAGGCTCGGTCCGGAACCCGACGAAGTCCGCATTGAAGTGATCCTCTGAAATCATCAGCGGATACCTGACGTCCGTGTGCGTGTCGAACCCCTCGGGCACGAGCACGTTCGCGCTGAGGAACATCGGACGTCCCCAGAATTTCGTCAGCAGGGCGCTCTGAATCTTCAAGTGGCGGACGTACTTCGTGTCCTTCGGTTCGGGGATCGGCGGGATCTCCTTGTCCAGCTCGATCGCCACGGGATCGACGGCAGCGCCGAGCGACACCTTTTCCGGCGTCGAATACAGGTTGCCGGGCGCCAGGTTCCAGTGCTGTCCTTCGCCGCGATCCATCGGGAGCTTCAGGATGTGGCCGTCGGCGCGGCGGAACGTCTCGTACCGATGCAGCACGGCCTGTACGAAGTAGTCGCCCGCGGGCACGTCGTTCAGGTTGCGGATCGGGAAGCCGGATGCGCTGGCGTCGAGCGTGACAGGCTGGCCCGGCTTCATCGCCTCCACGTCCATGCCGAACACCATCTGCGTGCGCGGCGAGTCGTTGACCTGCATGCGCGGCTCGGCGGCCGGATCCGTCGACAACAGCAGCAGCAGCCGGCCGTCGATCGACGGCTCGCCGCGACCGGGCGGGATCGCGATTGAGAAACGCGGACCACTGTCGGGCGTCGCCGATTCCGGGCTGGCGAGCACGAGGAGGCATAGGCCGCACGTGAGTCCGATGGTCCGTCGCAGCGAAGAGGGCATGGCGTCTCCGATGGCTCACCCACCAGGGTGTCCATTTGCAAGGCGGTCATCATAGCGCCTATCCTCCGTACGCCAGATGGCTGCTCAGCCCGAGGCTCAGTTACCCGCCGGCGCGCCGCCTGCCGTGCCGCCACGCAGCGCGAACCGGCAGGGGCACCGCTCTCTTCCCTGGGTCGTCGGCGTCCTCGGCATCGTCCTGACATTCTCGGCGTACGAGCTCCTCGAAAACGTGGCCGCACGCAACCTGGCGCTGCGAGCCGAGGACCAGGCGTCCACACGGACGGCCGCGCTCGACCGGGCGCTCGCGAACGTGATCGCGGTGGTGAGGAGCGGGAAAGCGCTCTTCGACGCCAGCGAGGACGTCACGCGCGAGGAATTCGCCCGCATCTCGCAGGCGCTCGCGGCGGGAGTGCCCGGCCTGCGCGACTTCTGCTTCATCCGTCGTGTGACCGACGACCAGCGGGAAGCGTTCGAACGCGCCAAGCGCAACCAGGGCCTCGCCAGCTTCAGCATTCGCGACTACGCGAAGGACGGCACGATGGTCCCGGCCGCCCGCCGGAACGAGCACTTTCCGATCGACTACCTCGAGCCGACGCCCTCCCTGGACGTCTTCGGCTACGACCTGGCGGGATCGCCGCGCCGCCTCGCGCCGCTTCAGGCCGCGGCCGATCACAACCGGACCACGAGCGACGTCAGCCGAGCGCTGTTTTCGGACGGCCGCCTCGGCTTCGCGATCGTGGCGCCCGTCTACGACGTGCCCGACCCGCCGGCAGAAGTGCCCGCGCGTCGCAGGCTGCTGCGGGGATTCGTCGGCGCGCTCGTGGAGCTGGCGCCGTTTGTGGACGTAAACCTGCCTCCGGATCGCACGATGCAGGTGGTGGACACCTACATCCTCGACGAGCACGACACGGTGCTCTACGTGCGGGAAAGCGGAGCCGCCAACCATCTGTCGACACCGGCCGAAATCCGGGCCAGCGCCCAGACGCAGCGGACGATCGGAGCCGCGGACCACAAGTGGACGCTGATGTTCCGCTCGCACCTGACTTCGTCGGCGGGCGGCCGCGCCTCACGTCTCATGGTGCTCATGCTCGGCCTCGCGCTGACGACCTTCGTGGTGCTCTACACGCGGCGTCTGCAGTACTCGGAGGGAAGGCTGGAGGCGCTCGTCGAGGCGCGCACGCGCGATCTGCGCCTCACGCACGAGCAGCTGCAGCAGGCGCAGAAGATGGAAGCCGTCGGCCGGCTGACGGGCGGCATCGCGCACGACTTCAACAACCTGCTGACCGTGGTCATGGGCAACGTCGCGCTGGCGCGCGAGTCCGTCGCCGACGAGCACGTCGTGAGCTCGATGCTCGATCCGGCGCTGCAGGCGGCCGAGCGCGGCGCGGATCTCACGCGGCGGCTGCTGGCGTTCTCGCGGCGTCAGACGCTCAGGCCGTCCATCGTCCGCCTGCCCGAGCTCCTGGAGAGCTTCAGGCCGCTCGTGGCGCGTACGCTCGGTGAGGCGGTGGTGCTGGACGTGAAGCCGAACGACGAGGTCTGGCCCATCCTGGCCGACGGGTCGCAGATCGAGACCGCGCTGGTCAACCTGTGCCTGAACGCGCGTGACGCGATGCCGGGCGGCGGCCGCATCACGGTGTCGATGGAGAACACGGTGCTCAGCGCGGGCCCGTCGCGCGCGGACGCGGACATCATCCCGGGCGACTACGTGGTCATCGACGTCGAGGACAGCGGCGTGGGGATGACCGACGAGGTCAGGGAGAAGGCGTTCGAGCCGTTCTTCACCACGAAGCCCATCGGCAAGGGCAGCGGGCTCGGCCTGAGCATGGTGTTCGGCTTCGTCAAGCAGTCGAACGGCCACGTCACGCTGACGACCGCGCAGGGTCAGGGCACAACTGTGCGGATGTTCTTCCCACGTGCGCGGACGTAGGGGTATTCTCCCGCGCATGCGTCACACGTTTTCGTCGCGACTCATCCTCCTGTCCGTCGCCCTCTGCGCTCTCACGCCGGCCGTTCAATTCGTGGCTGCCGGACAGGCCGCGGCAGCCCAGACCACGGACCGATTCGCCATCCCCGCGACCGACGACGGGCTGCCGGGCGTCGGACCCATCCGCCGGTACGACTGGTTCCAGAAGCTCTGGCACGACCGGCGTGCGGCGTGGGCAGCGGCGCGTGCGAAGGACACGGGCGCGGTGGTCTTCCTCGGCGACTCGATCACGCAACTCTGGGAAGAGGGCCTGCCGGCGGCGTTTCCTGGCGTGAAGATCGCCAACCGCGGCATCAGCGGCGACACGACGCGCGGCGTGCTCATCAGGCTGCAGGAGGACGTCCTGGTCCTGAATCCGGTGGCGATCGTTCTGCTCATCGGAACCAACGACCTGGACGAGGCGGCCACCCCCGAGATGATCGCGAGCAACGTGAAGCTGATCCTCGCCGCCATCAAGGCACACGATCCGAAGACGCCCGTGGTCCTGTGCCAGGTCATGCCGAGCTCGCCCTCGAAGAATCGCCCCGCGGAGAAGATCAAGAAGGTCAACGAGCTCTACCTGGCCGCGGTGAAGAACGATCCGCAGATCATCCCCCTCGACACCTGGCGCCTGTTCGCCGACGCCAATGGCGACGCGCCGATCGGCGAGTTCCCGGACCTGCTCCATCCGAACGACGTGGGTTACGGGAAATGGGCGGCCGCGCTGAACCCTGTATTCGCGACGCTGCGGCTGACGGAGACCACGCCCGGCGCCTTCGGGCTCGAAGAGGGGTTCGCACCGCTCTTCGACGGCACCGACCTGACGGGCTGGGGCTATCGCCCGACACCGGAGGCCGACAGGATGAACGCGAAGAAGTGGCAGGCTTCAGACCCGGATGCAGCCGCGTGGCCGTTCGTCGATCAGGCGGCCACGTTCGACGGGCTGACATCAACGCCCGATGGCCGCTTCCGCGCGATCAACGGCCGCCTCGTGGTGACGACACCCCCCGAGGGCCGCAAGATCCAGCAGCTCTACACGACGAAGGAGTTCGGCCAGGACTTCATCCTGAGGCTCGAGTTCCGCGCGACGCCAAATGCGGACAGCGGCGTGTACATCCGCGGCCCGCAGCTCCAGTGCCGTGACTACCGCCTTGCGGGCCCATACAAGGACCTGAAGCTGTACAAGCCGCAGGATTGGAACGAGCTCGAGGTCATCGTCCACGGCGGCGTGGCGCGCGCGACCGCGAACGGCGAGGTGCTCGAGGCGGAGATGAAGGTGCCGCCCTCGGGCCCGATTGGCCTCGAGGGCGACCGCGGTCAGATGGAATACCGCAGGATCCGGATCAAGATCCTGGCGCAGTGAGCAGAACTGAAGTTCTGATCCACAGGTGTAGTGTCACCGACAGCGACACTGTTCGCATCAGCGTCTTGGCCACCGACAAACAGTGGCACAGGACTTTAGTCCTGTGCGTCAGGGCCGTCAGCGCGTCAAATGGAACGGAACGTTGGTGACAACGGTGTTCGGGCGGAACAGCAGCGTGCCCTTCAGTATCAGCGCGCGCTGGTTGTGAAGCAGGTGCTGCCACCAGCGGGCCGGCACGAACTCCGGCAGGACGATTGTCACGTAGGCCTCGGGCTCGCGCGCCTCGAGGTCGTTGATGTAGTTGATGAGCGGCTCGAGCACGGACCGGTAGGGTGAGTCGAGCACGACGAGCGGCACGCCTTCGCCCCACTGTTCCCACTCGGCCCTGACGATCGCCAGCGACTGCGGGTCAGTCGCAACGTAGAGCGCCCGCACGTCGTCGGAGAGCGTGTGCGCGTAGTGGAGCGCCTGCAACACCGCGCGGTGCACGCCGCTCAGCGGCAGCAGCACGATGTTCTTCAGCCTCGGCAGCGGCGTGAACTCGTGCAGGCTCAGTTGCGAGGCCACGTGATCGTAGTGTTGTCGCGTGGCGCGGAACAGGACGACCAGCGCCGGGATCAGCAGGATGATGATCCACGCGCCTTCGGCGGCCTTCGTCGTCGCGACGATGACGAGGACGATCGCCGTCACGATGGCGCCGAACCCGTTGATGACGGCGCTGGTGCGCCAGCCGGGCTCGCGCATCCTCCGCCAGTGGATGACCATCCCGAACTGCGAGAGCGTGAACGACACGAAGACGCCGATCATGTAGAGCGGGATGAGCGCGTGCGTGTCGCCGCCGAACAGGACGAGCAGGATTCCCGCGCACGTGCTGAGCACGACGATGCCGTTCGAGAAGGCGAGGCGGTCGCCCTGGTTCATGAACTGGCGCGGAAGATACCGGTCGCGCGAGACGATCGAGGCGAGCCGCGGGAAGTCCGCGTAGGCCGTGTTCGCCGCCAGGACGAGGATCAGCATGGTCCCGGCCTGGATCGTGTAGTACGCCCAGCCGCGGCCGCCGAACACCGCGCGCGCGATCTGCGAGACGACCGTCTCCGTGTCGTTCGGCACGACCTGATAGGCGTGGGCCAGCAGCGTGATGCCCATGAACATCGTCACGCCGAGCACGGCCATGACAACCAGCGTGTACGCCGCATTTCGGCTCTCGGGCTTGCGGAAGGCGGGGACGCCGTTGGAGACCGCTTCGACGCCTGTCATCGCGGTACAGCCGTTGGCGAAAGCCGTCAGGATGACAAACAACCCGAGCTCGTGGACCGGCAGGGCGGCCGCGTGGTCCGGTACGGGGACGAGGCTCCCGGTGAACGCACGCCACGCGCCGACGCCGAGCAGAACAAGGATGCCGCCGATGAAGAAATATGTGGGCACGGAGAAGATGCGCCCCGACTCGCGGATGCCGCGCAGGTTGCCGACGGCCAGGACGACCATGAAGATCAGGGACAGCTCGACCCGGCTCACGTGCAGCGACGGAAACGCCGACGTGAGCGCAGCGACGCCCGCCGCGATGCTGACCGCAACCGTCAGCGTGTAGTCGATGAGCAGGGCTGCCGCCGCGACGAGCGCCGGCGTGTCGCCGAGGTTGTCCTTGGCGACGAGGTACGCGCCGCCGCCGCTCGGATACGCGAAGATCGTCTGCCGGTACGAGAAGGCGACGATCAGAAGCAGCAGCGCGATGACGACGCCCACCGGTGTGGCGAGGCTGAGCGCCGCCGCGCCGCCGACCATCACGACCCGCAGGATTTCTTCGGTGGCGTACGCGACCGACGAAAGGGCGTCGGAGGAGAGCACCGCGAGTCCCGTGACCCGCGAGAGGCGTTCGTGTTCGGCGTGCGCGGTGGAGATGGGGCTGCCGACCAGCAGCCGCTTGAGCCCCGTAAGGGGATGAATGGCCAAACAGACAACTCCCAACGGCCTGCGAGGTTAGCTGTCGGGCTGGAGGTTGGAAGTCCTCCTTCTTCGCCGCGATCACGGCGATGAATTCGCCCCGGAGCGCCTGACGCGCTCAGTGGTTCCCCCGCTCCACGAGTTGGGCTCGTGGACTCGGCCAGTTGCCGGATTCTAGCTCAGGAAGCGGAGGCAGACAAATCGCTGGCGGCCCGGCCGAACTGAAGTTCGGCCCTACGTACGCACAGCGTATCGACCGAGCGGTCGTAGGGCCGAAGTTTAGTTCGGCCTCACACGGCGTCGAACACGACTGTTTCCGGCTGTGTCTGGCCCAGCCGGGCGAAGTAGGTTTCCACCGTCACCCCTGGAAACATCTCGCGGAGCCGAGCCGACGCCCTGCGCAGGTCCTTGATCTGCAACTCTCGCAGATCGAGGGTGATCGGCCCGAGCTTCCGCGCCCTGTACCACGCGCAGTCCTGGTGGGCGATGGCGACGATGCGGCGCGTGCCGTGGGACTCGACGAGCGCCTCGAGCCGGCGACGGAAGAAGTTGAAGTCCTTCGGCATCAGATCGACCAGCGTGAGCGGCTCGATGCCGCCGGGAACGGCGACGAAGTCCGTGCGCGGCCCCGCGCCGAGATGCGTGCGCGCGAACTCCTGGAAGTGCGAGTACCAGCGGCCATCCACGCACGTGATAATCGTGGTGTCGGGCCGCGAGGGATCCCAGGGCAGCGTGCTCTGATAGACGCCCGCCATCTCAGGACTTCGACGCGGTCTTCTCGGCTTCGGCCGTCGCGGCCTCGGTCTTGGCCTGCATCAGCCTGGCGACGTCCACGCCGAACTGGTCCTTCAGCATCGAGAGCATCGCCGTCATGCCTCCGCCGACGGTGCCCATGACCTTGCCGACGCCGCCCGCGCCGTTGCCGTTGCCCATCTCGATGATGTTGATCTTGTCGATGCCGGCCAGCTGCGTGGCGAAGGCCTGAGCCAGCTCGGGCATCTTGTCCACCACCATGTTCAACACCGCCGCGTCGTTGAAGTTCTTCCAGGCTTCGGCCTTCTTCTGCAGGCCCTCCGCCTCGGCGAGGAGTTTCTTCTTGATGACCTCCGCCTCCGCTTCGCCGACGGCCAGCACCTTTGCGGCTTCGGCCCGGCCTATGCGTTCGATCTTGGCCGCCTCGCCCGCGCCTTCGTACTCGAGTTCCTTCTGCGTCGCCTCCGCGCGAATCACGGTGGCCTGCTTCTCGCCTTCGGCGCGCAGAATCGCCGCCTGGCGTTCGGCCTCCGCGGGCTTCACGACGGTGGCGAGCAGCTCCTTTTCCTTGCGCGCGGCCTCCTGCTCCTGGACGAGCACTTCCTGCTGCTTGCGGATCTGCTCGATGCGCGTTTCCTGCTCGGTGACCCGCTGCCGCGCGATGGCCGTGGCGAGCGGACCGGCCTGTTCCGCTTCCTTCTGTTTGGCCTGGACGGCGGCGTCGAACTCGGCCTGCTTCGACTCCTTGTCGCGCAGCGACTGCGCGATGGTCACGTCGGCTTCGTACCGCTTGGTCCGGCCTTCCTGGTCGGCCATCGCCGACTTGATCATCGCGTCGCGCGTGGCCAGCGCTTCGCCGACAGTGGCGTCGCGTTTCACTTCTGCCGTGCGCTTCTTGCCGAGCGCGTCGAGGTAGCCCTGCTCGTCGCTGATCTGCTGGATGGTGAGGATGTCGATGTTGACGCCCATCTTCCGCAGATCGACGGCGGCTTCGTCGGTCATTTTCTGCGCGAAGGCCTGGCGGTCGGCGTTGATCTCTTCGACGGTGAGGGTGCCGAGAATCGCGCGCAGGTGGCCTTCCAGCGTCTGGAAGATGACGCCCTTGATCTGGTCCGACGACATGCCGAGGAAGCGCTCCGCCGCGCCACGCAGCGACACGTCATCGCCTGAGATCTTGACGTTGGCGACGGCTTCAACCGTGACCGCCACCCCTTCCTTCGTGTACGCCTTCTGGATGCGCAGCGGGATCGAGATGATGTTGAGCGAAAGGTAGGCCACCTGCTCGAGCACGGGCACTCGAAGCGCGGCGCCACCGCGCACGACGCGGAAGCCGACGGTCGTGCGGTTGCCCTTCTCGTCGATGTACACGTGCTTGCGGCCGTAGAAGATAGCGACGGTCGAGGGCGGCACCTTGATGTAGTTGCGCGCGAAGAGCGCCATCGCGGCAAACAGGCCCAGCACGCCGATGAGCACGACGAGGGCCACGAGGGGAGCTGTGAAGACGCCGAGCGAACTCATTTCGAACCTCCGGTCATCTGCGAGCCAGGCCGCGCCACGATGACGGAATCTGCACCCAGGCCGGTGACGATTACCGCGGCGCCCCGGGGGAGCGCGCCTCCATCGGCCGAGCGGGCGACGTGCTCGCTCCGCTCGCCGCCAGCATTCAGCGCGATCTGGCCGACGCCACCCGCCGGGATTCCAACTGAGACCTCTGCCGACGTCCCGACCAGGCTCTGCATCTGCAATGCGCTCGAGGCCTGCTGCGAGTAGAGGATCTTGGCGAACTGCAGGACGAGCCCGGACATGATGACGCCGGACACGATTCCGACGCCCGAGGCAACAGGGTGCGACAGCCCGTTATAGCGGGCCAGGACGCCGCCCACGCCGAAGGCGGTGAGAAACGACGCCATGATGCGGACGCTGAAGATGCTCGGGCCGCCGTGATCCCCTCCGCCGAGATCGTGGCTGACGTCGTGGTCGCCGAAGATGTCGCCGGCGACGAGCATCACCAGGAGGAACAGCAGGCCGAAGGCGGCGATGGCGGCGTAGATGAGCATGGGACGCCGGTCACGCTACATCCGTACGGCCGAGGGGGGCAAGGGGGGCGAGCAGGGGCGAGCGGGCCGAACAGGGCGAGCGGGGCGAGCCGGGTCAGAACCCTTGCTCGCCCCACGAAATCTCTAGAACCGCAGACTAACGCCTCCGTTGAACCCGAACTGATTCGCGTACTGCGCGTTCGAAGCGAGATAGCAGCCCCAGTACGGGTCGCACCACCACCCCGCCGCGTCGCTCTTGACGTAGGTGGGCGTCCACTGCGCCGCGGCCCGGATGCCGAAGTGCGGACTGGCCATCATCTTCACGCCAGCGCCCCAGGTCGTCGAGAACTTCGTCGACGAGTCGATGTTGTGGGCCGTTCCGGCAACCGTGACGTCCACGCTGCCGAAGCTCGTCGCGCCGAGGCCGCCGAACACGAACGGCCGCACCTTGCTGTCGTTATGACCGAAGTTGTAGCCGAAGTAGCCGTGATAGTTCTTGACGGACATGTCGCCCAGCTCGCGGTCGGCCGTTCCGCCGAGCACCAGTTTCGAGGGCTGCTGCCCGTATATGAACCCGACCTCGGCGTTCGGGCCGGCCAGGATGCCGAAGCTGAATCCCCACGACGCGGAGTCCTTCGGATCGACGCGGTCGTACGTGTTGCCGTCCGGGGCACGGACGCTGGTGCCGCTGACACCGTCGGAGAAGGTCCAGCCGGCGAAGGCACTCAGCTCGGCGCGTGGCTCTTGCGCGCGAGCGGATCCAAGGCTGGCCATGAAGCACACGGCGGCCAGCACGACGATACGTTTGAACATTGCGGTCTCCTCGGAATCAAGGTCAGGACAGACAGGCACTGACATGAGACTCCGCACAACCCATGCCGGTCTCTTTCCAAGTGCGGCGAAGGGATGGATTGTCGTGCATGAGCTGGATTCTGGCTGAATTTCGGATGCGTCTCTTGAAGGTGGCACGACCACTTGGGATGGGCGCACCAACGTGGACTGAACGCCCTCCGGAATTTCGGAGCGACCTCCAAGGATCGGGCACGCACCATCAGGGCCGACGTTTCAGCCTGGCGTCCGGGACACTGACCCAAAAGGGTGAATCCGGCAACCACCGGCGACACTAGAATGGAAAGGCAATGGTTCGAACGGTTCTTGCAGCAGCAATCCTCGCCGGCGCGCCGGCGGTGGCGCGGGCGGAATCTGCTTCTGCCCCTCTGCTCGTCACGGCGACCGTGGTCTCTACCTGCAACGTGGACGTCCCGGGATCGGCGGAGACTGCGATCTTCGCGACGATCCCTGTGTCGGTGACCTGCGCGAACGGCGCGACCACGCCCCGCGTGCAGCGTCCCATCGCGCCTCCACGCAGCGAAGTTCGCGACGCGGTCCTGGTCATCGATTTCTAAGCGAATCAGAACAGGATCCGGACGGTCAGGGCGTCGAGGTATTCTCCCGGCTCCACGTTCTGCCCTCGGCGAACACGTCCAAACGCCGGTACCACCACCGGCGTACCATTTGGTGGATTGCTCTCAAAATAGACATCCGTGCCATACAAGCCCTGGCCCCATATCGTCTGGTGCGTCGAGTCGAGGTAGATGTTGTAGAAAAGGCGATCCGTGGCTCCTGACGACATGTAGCGGTCGAACTGGTTCGAGGCGCCGGTCGTCATTTCAATTCGAATCTTGCTCGCGTGGTTGTTGCACGTGTAGATGACCTGGGCCAGGGCGTCGAGGTCTGCGTTGGCCTCCGGATCGTAGTTGCCAAAGCTCAACGGCCGCGTTTCGATCGTACAGAGTCCGTTGTCAGGTTTTCCTTTCGGCGGAGCGGCCAACAACCCGTGCGGAAACTGCGCCTCGGCGCCCGGCCGCGTGGCGATCAGGACGCCGAGCGCCAGCAGCGCGACTGTCAGCGAGCGCGCCGGGGTCACTTCTCTCCCTCCACGCAGGTCACGACGCCGGCATCCGTCATCGCCGGCGCCTTATCTGGCATGTGAATCGTCGCCCGGCACGTGTGACTGCCCCAGGTGGCGACGCCAGGATGATCGCCAGGCGGCAGATCTTCGAAATAGAACTCGCCGCTGGCGCTCAGCGGCGAACTGAACTCGGTGGCGCCAACGGTGACCTTCAGCGTGCCGTATTCCGGCACCGTTCCGGCAGCGTCCAGGCGGCCGCTCAACGCGTGTATGACCTCGGCTTCGAAAGTCACCACGGCGCCGCCGCGATACGGAACGGCGATGTCCTGCGAGATCGCACCCAGCTTCATTTCAACCGGAATGTCGTCTTGCACGATCCCGATCGGGCTCGACAGGTACGAACGCAAGTCGGGGACGAACAGCGATCCTCGCCTTCCCGTGCGTCCCGACAACTGATTGTTCGCGAGCACGCGCACGCCCGGTGATTCCGGCACCTTCACGAGCGCAAACCCATCGTCCACCGGCCGCGACAGCAACACTTCGCCGCCGATGGCGACGATGCTGCCGGCAAGGTTGATCGTGCCGACCGTCTTGTCGTCCTGTGAGCCATCGACTCGCACGCCGACGATTCCGCGCTTGCCCTGGGCTTCGAAGGTTCCCGCAGTGCGGTACGGATCCTGGGCGTCGGCATCGATGCGGAACCCGAACCCGGGCCCCAGCGGCAACGATCGCTGAGCGTTGACTGACGTCAACGCCTTGCCTTCCGCATCGACCGACGTCACCGCGCTGGCGATCGTGCGCCAGCCCATCGCAATACTCAGGGAGGCAAAGCCCGACCAGGCGACCGGCGAACCCGCCTTGTCATCGCGGGTCACGTTTGCCGACAGCTGTGCGCGTCGCGTGAGGCTCACGCTGTAGCCCAGTCGCAACAATTTATCGTGCTGCTCCGAGAGCGCACTCTGCAGGTTTCTTTTCAGCGAGTCGGGGAGTCGTCCGATGAAATCCGGATCGATCTGCGAGATGCGGGCGGTGAGCGCCTCCGGACCGCCCAGCGTCCAGCCGGTGGTGATCGAACCCAACCGGCCGAGCGCAAAGGAGACCGACGCGTCGGCGTTCAACTGCGCCCGGGTGGCCTGTTCGAGAAAGAGGTTCTGGAACCTCGGCCCGATCCACGTCGCGCGCGCCTGGGTGCTGATCCAGGTCGAGAGAAACGAGTAGACGCCGGTCGCGGCATAGCCCTGCACCCAGGGTCCCGGAGGCGGCGACGTCAGATGTTGAGGAGTCAGGGGCGTCCCAGAGCTCGCCAGTCCTTCGGCGCCAAACGTTCCCAGGCGCCACAGCTTCGCGTTGAACCCGACCCCGCCCATCGCGAGGTCCTTTGCGCCTTCGCCCTGGAAGCCGATCGTGAACCAGTCGGCGAGGCCGATGTTGTGGACCGCCGTGCCCATCGCGCGCCCGTACTCGACCTTGGTGGCATTCGACGTTCGCTCCAGTCCCGCGACATACGAGTACTCCTGCTCACCCTTCTTCAACAACTGCGTGGAAAGGTAGAAGCCGAGGTCGATCGACTGCTGTCGTCCGAAGGCATCGCGAATGATCACTCGAGCGTTGCCGAGGCCGGTTTCGATCGGCAGATCGTTCAGCGTAAATTGCCCGGGCGGCAGGCGCACCGATGAGACGAGGCGGCCGTCGACGTACACGTCTGCAGTCGACGGCGTGCGCACGGCGCCCCTGATCTGCGGCGCAGGATAGATGGCGTAGTACGGATCGAGGTCCTGTTGCGTCGAGACACTGAACCCGCCGACCACTGGCGAGCTGCCGAGCGTGGTCGATCGCCCGATCGTGTCGCCGAGGACCCAGCGGCGCCGGCTGCGAACCTGGTCGAACGTCAGGCTGGTCAAGCCGGGTGTGATCGCGCCGGCGTCGTCGACGCTGGCGGCGGTCTGGAGCAGCGCGCCGAAGAGATGCGCTCCGAGTTCGCCGTAACCGGCGGTCTTGCCGTCGGTAGACCAGTTCGCGGAGTAGTTCAGGAAGACGGCATTGTTCGAGCTGACCTTCCATCCCGCTGGACGCGGGTTGGAGATCGCCACCTCGGTCGTGCTCAACAGCGCCGGGTCCGCAGAGATGTTCAAGCGAACCTCCGTCTGGTCGAGGGTGAACTTGATTTGGGGCGCGAGCGAGGCGAGCGACACGCGCGGAATGGTGTCCGGCGCAAACACTTGTCGCCGGCCTTCCGGCACGTTCAGCACTCCGGCCGCGACGAGCGCCGCCGGATCGACCCACGGTCCGTCGGCAGTCAGCAGCACCTCGACGTCGCCCTTCGGTTCGTCGTTGATCACGAGGGCCCAGATCGAGCGCTCCTGCGCGAAAGCCGGCGCGGCGACGAGCATTACCGCGGCGACAATCGTTCCTATGGAGCAGCGCACGCAGCCGGCGACACCTCGCTTGCGCCCGTGAGCGATCGCTTGTGCCCGATCACTTCCACGGCGACGTGGGTCGTCGACTTGCATTCCGTGGCCGTCATCGGGATTTCAAAGATTCGCATCGCGCCCGGCAGCACGTACCAACCGGCGCCCTCCTTCGTGAACGTGGCGCCCGATCCGCCAGTGCCCGTGACTTTGATGGTATCGACGCTGACGTGCAGATTGCCGGTGTTGCGAACACGCACAAGTACTTTGGCGTTCTCGACCGAGACGCCATCGATCGCTGCGGTCCGCGCAGGCTTCGCCGGCCGGACGAACACCGGGATGCCGATTTTGGTGCGAAGGGCCACCGCGTTGGTCGTCGGCGCCGACTGATCCGGGAGCTCCTCGACGAACAGGCGAAAAGACTGTTCGACGTCACGGGCCGTGCCGGCTTTGATGCCGATTCGGATGTTGCGCGACGCGCCGGCGGCGAGCTCGATCAGTTTGGGAAAGAACTGCACGTCGGATGACGGCTTCAGCGCCATCTGGCCATGCTCGTCTTCTGACCAGCTGACGAGAGTGACCTCGAATCGCAGCGGTGACTTGCTGTTGTTGCGCAATGTGACGAGCGCGCTTGTTGCCGACGTCGAGAGGTTGACTTCCGTCGGCGTGACGGTGAACTTGGACGCGCTCGCGGCGTGAGGCACAAGCAGCAACGCCACGACCACGGCGGGGATGAGTTGAAGTCGCACGGTCGCCGTCCGTTAGAAATTTACCGTCGCCATGACGGTGTCGGTGTAGCTGCCGACCGCGGCCGTTTGTGCCGGAGCCACGCGCCCGTAGACAGGGAAGCTACGCGGGGTCTGGCTCGGCGCCGCCGGGATATCGAGGGAGGTATCGGCGGTATTGCCCCAACGGGTGGCGTGTCCCGTGTCCTTGTAGAGTTCGTAGGTCAGAAAGTCGGCCGCGCCCTGACTCATTCGACGCGTGGTGCCCTGGGCGTTGCCGCCGTCGTTCAGGCCCACCTTGGCCGGCGCCCCTTTCGTGCAGGTCACGATAACGGCGCCGACGCCGTCGAGCGGTGCCGTGGCGTTGGTGGTAACCGAGTCGTAGCTGCCGAAGGCCACCGGCGTGGTTGTAATGGTGCAGTTCTTCGCGACGCTGGCGCTGATTGCGAGCGACGCCGTCGCCGATGACGACTGGGCGCCGACCCTGGTCTCCGCCACAATCGAGACAACGGCGAAACTGGCGAGAACGATCAAAATCCGACGCATACGAACCTCCAACTGGCCCCGGCTCCCGGGGCCAGCAGCGACACGTCACTCGAAAATGAACGGGATGCGAGGCACGGAACGTCCTGCAGTATACCCGCGGCACCTTCTTACACGGCGGAAGGCACAGTCGAGGTGGCCCGTGCCTGAAGACCGCTCACCCTGTTCACGCGCATGGCATTCCGGATCCGACACCGGAGATTCGTGCCCGCCGCGTGCCTGAGGACCGCTCACTCCAGCCGTGCGCGCGGAGCGCGACCCCGGCGGAATTCGTGCCACGTGCCTGAAGACGACTCACTCCGCCCATGCGCGCCGAGGCGCGCATGGCGGAGGGAGAGGGATTCGAACCCCCGATACCCTTTCGGGTACAACGGTTTTCAAGACCGCCGCCATCAACCGCTCGGCCATCCCTCCGCTGCCTCGATTGTAGCCGGGACCGCCCGCGCGAACGAAGTGAGCGCGCCCCGCCAGGCCGAAGGCCGAGCGCCCTAGAATGTCCCCATGGACGTCCTGACCCGCGCCGAGCCGTACGATGCGTGCGTCATCGGCAGCGGGCCCGCCGGGTCAACCGCGGCGCGCGAACTGGCGCTCGCCGGCGCGCGGGTGCTGCTGCTCGAAGCGGGACGCGAAGTCCAGCCTTCCGAATACGCCGGCCACAAGTGGCCGTACCAGTTTCCGCGTCGCGGGTCCTGGGCTGAGCGCCAGGCGATCTTCTATCCTGACAACATCGACCGCGAGGTCCGCTTCTCGGGCGACCCGCTGAGCGTCGATCGCATCCGCGTGCTCGGCGGACGCAGCCTGCACTGGAACGGCGTGACGCTCCGCTTCTCGCCGGACGACTTCCGCGAGGGCACGCTGCACGGCATGGAGCCCGACTGGCCGATCAGCTACGACGAGCTCGCGCCCTTCTACTCGGAGGCCGAGCGCCTGATCGGCGTGGTCGGCACGCGGGAAGGACTGCCACAACTGCCCGACGGTGATTTCTACGCGCCGCCGCCGCCGATGCGCTGCGCCGAGCAGCTCGGGCGCAAGGCCTGCCGCACGCTGGGCATCCCGATGATTCCCGTGCGCAAGGCGCTGCAGGTGGGAACGATGCGCGGCGCGCGGATGCCGTGCCACTACTGCCGCCACTGCATGGACGGCTGCGAGGTCGGCGCGATCGCGACGTCGGTGAACGCCATCCTGCCCGATGCCCTGGCAACCGGCCGGCTGACGCTGCGCACGAATGCGCTGGTCCGCCAGATCGACGTGGACGGCGAGGGCCGCGCCTCCGGCGTGACGTTCGTCGATCGCGTCACCAGGCGCGATCACTCCATCCGCGCGCGTTTCGTCGTCGTCGGCTGCGGCGCGATCGAAACACCTCGCCTGCTGCTGAACTCGGCGAGCGCGCGCTTTCCGAACGGCCTGGCGAACTCGAGCGGCCTTGTCGGACGCTACCTGACCGGCCACACGCAGCTCAACATGCACGGATATCTCGAAGCCCTCGTCGGACGCGATCCCGTCAACCAGGACGGCGCCACCGACCACTCGATCATCCCGCGCTACAACCATCTGCGCCCGGCAAAGGATCACGTCGGCGGGTTCTTCGCGCAGGTGATGTACGAGACGCATGACTACCCGCATCACGCGACGCGAGTGGCCGGCTTCGGGACGAGCTTCAAGCGCGAGGTCGCCGCGCTGCAGCCCGCGATGTTCCAGATGGGCGGCATGGCCAAGGTGATCGCGCGGCGCGAGAGCCAGGTGGCCATCGCGAGCGGAAAGGCCGACGCGCACGGCATTCCGCTGCCGTCGGTGCAGTTCACCTACTGCGACAACGATCGCGCGTTGTGGAACGAGATGTCGGCGTCGCTCGAAGAGATCTTTCATACCGCCGGCGCGCGCCTGTTCTTCAAGGACTCCTGGATGAACGGCTTCGCCAGCCACGAGGCGGGCACGTGCCGCATGGGCGACGATCCGAAGACCAGCGCGCTCAACCGATCCAGCCAGGCCCACGACGTGCCGAACCTGTTCGTCGTCGACGGCAGCGCCTTCACCACGCTTCCCGAGAAGAACCCGACGCTGACGATCATCGCCCTCAGCATGCGCGCCGGCCGTCACGTGGCCGGGCTGGCGCGGCGGGGCGAGCGGTGACGGCCGAGCTCGCGACGGACGAGTTTGACGGAGTCGGTTTGGCGGCGGATGATGGGCACGGGAGTTCCGTGGCAACTCGATCCCTTCCGGCTCCAAACATCGACAGCGAGACCGACAGCGGCATCACGTGGCCGCCTGTCGAGAAGCTCGAGCTCGTCTGGTTCGAGAAGTCTCCTCCACCTGAGGAGGTCGTCGAGAATTTTCGGATCGTTCCGCTGAATGACCTCGGCGGGAGGCGCGGCCTTGCCGATGAGCCGCCCGCGCCGGTAGAGCTGGCTCGAGCGCCCGAATCCGAACCACTCGAAAGCTGGACGCCTGCCACTCCGGTTGCGCTCGTAGCACCGCCGGTCGCCGTGTCCCTGGACAGCCGCCTGATGGTGCCGCGCACGGTCGAGCGCCTGCCGGCGATCGACCAGTTCAGATTCCCGCCGCCGGATCCTGTCGTCGTCCGAGAGAGCGTCGCTCCGTGGTTCTTCGCAGGAACGCTCGCCGTGTGTGCAGTCGCCCTGCTGCTGGTGATGGTTGCCTTCAGGTGGCACTGGTCTGCGGCGCCCGTGCAGACGACGCAAGCGCCGGCGGCAGCAGTGGTCGCGGACTCTCAAGCACCGCCCCCGGCCCGGCCCGCTGATGTCCGACCGCCGGTGTCGAGATCCACGAAGCTATCGACCGCGCCGGCTCGGACCCCGAAGGTTCGCGATCAGCAAGCACGGGCCGCAATCCCCGCGAAGTCGGCAGTTGCTGTACGTCCGCCGGCGAAGGTTCCCGTGCAGGCGAAGGTGCCTGTCCAGAGGCACGCGTCCGCCGATCGGCCGGCCGCGCCTGCTCGCCCGGCTGAAACCCTCAAACCTAAACCGTCGGCCGGGACCGTGCCTC